>Ga0208151_100497_pt1 | contig 16202 bp, 16 predicted proteins | sample ECH_Bhost_MetaG_FD_187130 | JGI IMG/M metagenome (GOLD analysis project Ga0208151, IMG submission 187130) | Hot spring microbial mat communities from Yellowstone National Park, Wyoming, USA - ECH_B host_MetaG (SPAdes) (version 2) | ecosystem: Environmental > Aquatic > Thermal springs > Hot... | reverse complement strand
CCTCTTACCACGCTCCCATGCAGCTCTTATGACGCCTAGCGCTGTGCCCATCCCACCCGTGGCGAGTTGGCCAGTGTTGCAATGTGTCAGAATGAAGTCGCCGTCCTTGATTAGCTCAGAACCGTAGTCACCGATTAGCTCGTCACGCTCAACCTCTTCCCTAAGTATTCTGTGCGCTTCATCCAGTGTTGTTGCCTTAATCTCTTCAACACTTCCACATCTTTTAGCTGCTTCTAGCACTCGGTCGACACCCCAAAATAGGTTTCTGGCAGTGGGTCTAGTGCTCTTTATAAGAGCACCCGACTTTTGGAGTAATTCAATGCATGTGTTAAAATCATTGCTCATGCATCCTTGGGCGGCGAGCGCCACCGAGTACCCGCCAACTATACCTAGCGTTGGAGCCCCCCTGACAGCTAGTGTCTTTATCGCATCCGCAACCTGCTCGACTCTGGTACACCTAATCCTTTCAACTCTAAATGGAAGGAGCCTCTGGTCTAATATTGAAACACAACCCGCTTCCCATTTGACTGGTGTTAGATCTATCATCAATACGCTTTTTAGCACATGAGTTAAAAAGTGTTTTGTGTGTTGGTGTGTCGACGCAAGGATCGTTTGAGATCACTCCTAACGGCCTGTTTGTAGGGCCACCCATCTCCTCAACCCTCCTGAATAGCGGTTTCGGGACACCGAGGGGCTCAGGTGTGGAGCTGGGGGAAATGGAGGCTGTCTACCTCATACTTCGTGGTAGAATAGAGGTAGACAACCCCGAGGAAATCATTAAGACTCTATCCTCCCGTAAAAGGGGGTTCTGGACTGTTTACGCGGTTTTCGCAGACCTCTCTAATCAGGGTAAAAAGATCTTCTATGACGACGAGCTGGGCATAATACTCCAAAGGGAGGGTGAAAAAATGGTTTATATTCCCCTTAGCTTGGATAAGCCAATGACTCTTAAGAATTTGCTGGCGAGGGCCAAAACCTATGTTGAGAGGAGCTGGACACCGGTGCTAGCGATCGTCGACGAACATGGGACACCCACCTACTATTCTGTTGACACGAGGCCGCCATCTAAGGAGCTACTGACATCTGGCGAGGAAGGTGCACCTTGAGGTCTAGGATAGCCGCCGTAGCTGGGATGATTAGACCCTTAAACGCCTTCATGACCTCCGTGGCGGTCTACGTAGCAGTGACCGTGGCCCTCCGCCACCTCGCGCCACCCACATCCAAACTCGCTGCGGCCTGTGTTACGGCGTTCACAATAGCTGGGTTCGCGATGATTGTAAACGATATATACGATATAGATGTTGACCGAGTCAACGAGCCTGGTAGGGCTCTGCCGAGTGGAGCGATATCCATTAGGGGTGCTTGGGTGTACGCCCTAATTCTTGCAGTGGTTGGTCTAAGTTTGGCGGCCTACGATGGTGTGGTCGAGTTTGGCTTAGCTGGCCTTTCATGTGCTCTTTCAATTTTCTACTCTAAAAACCTTAAACTAAGGGGTTTGAGTGGTAACCTAGCTGTGTCCTACAACGTGGCCCTGCCTTTCCTATACGGTGGCCTAGTTGTAAACAGGCTAAGCATTGTGTTAGCCACGTTTTTCCTCCTCGCATTTCTCTCAAACACGGGTAGAGAAATCATCAAGGGTATAGCAGAAGCCGAAGGCGACGCACTCAGGTCTGTTAGAACCCTAGCCCGGATGCGTGGTCCAAGGGTGGCAGCCAAATTTGGGTCAGCTTTTACGCTTATCGCCGTGGGCTTGAGCCCCATCCCCATCTTGGTGGGGGGGCTGTCACCCTTAGGATACTTACCAGTGGTGTTTGTCACCGATGTTCTGTTCGTATACCTCAGTGTTAAGCTTCTCCTGGATGTCTCATCGGCTCAGACGGTCAAAAAGCTCTATAAGTTCCCAATGCTTTTGGCTATGGTGTCCTTTATCACGGGCGCACTTGTTTAGCCCACATGGTGGCGAAGATGACTCAATTTACAACCCCGCGAGGAATGAATGACATAGGCGTAGAGGAGATGGAGCGGAGGCTCTGGATTCAATCCAAGATTGAGCCTGTGATTAGGTCGTATGGCTTCCGACGGGTGGAGCCAACATTCATTGAACATTTAGACACCCTCAAAGCCAAGAGTGGCGAAGCGATTCTTCAGGAGATCTATTACTTCAAGGATAAGGCGGGGAGAGACCTTGGACTAAGATTCGACCTCACTGTGGGTATGGCTAGAATGGTTGCCAACGACTTCAAAACCCCTGAACCCATAAAGCTCTACGCTATATCACCCATGTGGAGATATGACGAGCCCCAAGCTGGACGTTATAGATGCTTTTGGCAATGGGACGTCGAAACATACGGACCAAGCGAAGCCTACGCTGATGCAGAGGTGATTTCGCTGGGACTGGATGTGATGAGGTCGGTTGGCCTTAACGCCACAGTGCACGTTTCGCATAGAAAACTGCTTGAAGGCATAGTGAGGGTCCTTGGAGCCAAAACCGAGGAGCAGGTCAAAAGATGCTTTAATGCGCTCGACAAGGCTCAGAAGATAGGTCGCGACGAACTGAATCAACTCCTGCAGAGCGCTGGGCTACCAGCGGAGAGCTCCCAGCTTCTACTTGACTTGGTCTACTCTAGGGCTGACTTAGACGGTTTGAAGGCTAAACTAGGGGAAGGGGTGCTAAGACAGGTTGAAGATGCACTCAGAGAGCTGGATGTGCTCTGGGACGAGCTTGGCTCACTGGATAAGAGGCAGAGTTGCTCGCTCGATTTAAGTATCGTGAGGGGATTAGACTACTATGATGGAATAGTTTTTGAGGGCTACACTGAGGGCTCAAACCTCTCCCTGTTTGGGGGTGGCAGATACAATAACCTCACCGCCATATATGGATCCCGCCACCTACCGGCGACTGGTGTGGCTGGGGGTATAGAGCGACTAATGCTGGCGCTCGAGCAGGTTGGTGTTTTCTCCAAGCTGGAAGAGCAGAAACCCGTGCGAGTATTCGTGGCCAACACGGATGAACAGACAAGGCGTGACGCCATCGGCGTCACAACCGCGCTGAGAAGGAGGGGTATAGTGGCTGAGTACACGATAAAGGATTGGCCTTTAAGGAGGCAGCTTAGCTTTGCTGGTGCCGGAAGCTACACCCATGCCCTCATCGTCGGAAAGAAGGAGGTATCCACAGGTGTGTACACCTTGAAAGAGCTTAAAAGCGGGCTTCAAGTTGAGAAATCACTGCAGGAAATACTCGATATGCTCACGCCCCCGTAGCTCAGCATGGATAGAGCGACTGCCTCCTAAGCAGTAGGTCGGGAGTTCAAATCTCCCCGGGGGCGCTTGACGTGTAAACACGGCTAAGGGAGTGTGTCTATGCATGGTGGGGATTGGGGTGAGTGTGGCACCTTCCAGTTAATGGTGTATGCGTGTGTTGATAACGATCTCCGATTCCCTGAAAAGGCTGGGAGTCTATGTAGTCTACTGCGTAGTAGACGGTGTAACCGTGGTGGAAAGCGGTGATGTGTTTACTAGTGAACTGGGTGAGCTAGAGGAAATCATTCGATGTGAAGGTGACACAAAGGCTAACCCCGTGGCCCAGGCGTACAGGAAGTTCTACTGGAGCATCGGCCTTGACCCCACTAAGATTAGACCAGCAGGTGAAGCCCTGAGGAGAAGGGTTCTTAATGGTGGGCGTCTTCCCAAGATAAACAGTGTTGTTGACGCGGGAAACTATGTTAGTGCCAAGACACTTGTACCAATAGGGCTATACGACACTCTGACACTCTCTGGTAGTCTTATGCTCAAACACTCAGAGGGTGGTGAGTTATTCTTGGCGATAGGCTCAAACGTTGAGGAAACTTTACCCCCAGGTGTACCAATCCTTATAGACTGTGCCGAACCCAAACATGCCCTCCACCTCTTCCCACACAGGGACTCACAACGCACAAAGATAACCAATCAGACAAAGAGTGTTCTAGTCGTGGGTGCGGGTGTAGAGGGCGTAGATCCAGCCATAGTCCAGCGCGCGGTCAAATCCACAATTGAGGTCACAGTCAAGTATTCTGGTGGTGTTCCTAGCCCAATCATGGTGGCCTGAATACCTCAAGCATAAGCACAATCATGTCGATTAGGGTTTGGCGAACTCGATAATATCTGACGTAAACATCAGCATCCATCAAGTGGGTGTGAACCAAACTTCTTCACTGTTGGGGTGAGCACTTGTATATGTCATCACAATAGTGCAGTATACCCTTTAATCAAACTTTAAGCATGCCTCCAGAGTAAGACGTGTTTTTGTTTAAAGATTGCTTGTTAACCAGCAATCTCACTTGGAGTCTCCGTGCCGCCCAAGCTGCCCCCACTTGCGCGCATATACCTGCGTTATGCACGGTCATCAGAATTCTTAGAGGTGTTCCCTAATATAGCACTACTCGTACTCTCAGGCGTCGTCACCTTCAAGTATTATCAAGCCCACATTGAGAAGTATACCCGCAAGTGTGATCCAGTATGCGGTCGCCAAACCTAGGAACATGACTCTTATGCGGACAAGCTCTAGTATAAGTGTGAGTAGCCCCACTTGCATTAGCCCCGTGCCTATGCTCCTTGCAACTTTGACCCATCCGCCTGTTTTCAATGCGAAAACCACTATGAGGGTGGCGCTGATTAGGCTCAACACTCCTAATATGGGTATATTTGTAAAGCTGTAGGCGACGGTGAGCACAATGAAGATAACCGCAGAGACCCTCTTAGCAGCTGTGAAAGCCCTGCCTATATTTGCCAAAACAATCGTTAGTAGTTCACACGGGGCTAAAATGAGCTTAACTACACGTGTAGATGAGTGGCAAAGAAAAACTGATATACCATTGTGTATAACACAGAGTTGCGGGAGGTAGCTCAGTGGTAGAGCGGCCGGCTGTAGGGGAAACCGCGCGTGTGAGTGGCCTAAAGGCATCTGTGTGCACGCGTCAGCCGCTGCCACCGGCGGGTCGTGGGTTCAATTCCCACCCTCCCGACGCCACAAGTGAACGTTACGATGGGCTTTTAAGTATGCTTAAAAATAGATAGTGCTTGAGCCCACGTCGTCTAGTCCGGTCCAGGATAGGGGACTGTCACTCCCCTGACCCGGGTTCAAATCCCGGCGTGGGCGTTCAGCAACCCTAAACGAACGTTTCTGGGCCATCCTCCTGGAATTTTGTTTGTCTAATTAAATGAGGAATTATACGGCACAGCCGGTCACTGAAGTGTTTTCAGACCGTTGCCCGTTAATACTAGGACGTTTGCCATACCTTTCTTCGCATATTTTTTGGCGGCTGCTAGTGCTGTTGCCGAGCTGTACTCTACAAGTAAACCCTTCCTTTCTAGCTCGCTGTGAGCTTGGATTATTTCCGTTTCGCTTACGGTGACGCTGTCACCGCACTCTTTTAGAGCCGTCACCATCTCGTCGAGGAGTGTTGGGTTGGTTGATATGAGTGCGTCCGCTATGGATGTCACTTTTTCAGGTGGTGTGTAGCGTATACCCTTAAGTGCGCAGTGGACGGGTGATACTTGTTCGGTCTGCACCGCGATGAGTCTTGGCATAGCGTCGATGATACCGCTGCTCAGCAAATGCTTAAACCCCTCGTAAACCCCTAAGAGGAGGGTGCCTGCGGACGTTGGTAGGAAAACCGTGTCGGGGTTTCTCCAACTCAGGTCGCGGACGATCTCATACGCGAGCGACCTTATCCCATCCCTGAACTCGGGTTGCCAAACGTGTGATGCGAAGTAGTTAGCTGAATTCTCCGCGGCTTTGGCTACATCACTCCTCGAACCCTCTACACGCGTGACCTGTGCGCCGTAAGCTTCGATCTGCCTTATTTTTTGACCCTTCGCGCTGGCGGGCACAAATACCGAGACACGCATGCCCGCTTGAGCCCCATAGGCTGCGATACTTGCACCAGCATTACCCGAAGAGTCTTCGCTTATCCTAGTAACGCCGGATTGGTGGAGCCTTGATATCAGAGTGACGGAGCCTCTGTCCTTGTATGAGCCAGTGGGGTTCAAGAAATCAAGCTTCATGTAGTAGCCACCCATGTTTATTAGAGGAGTGTTCCACTCACCTAGGCTTACCCATTTAGTCACGTATGGGAAGTTACGCCTAAGCTCCCGGGAAAACTCGCCTTCAACGATTAACCTAAAAGGCCCGTTACATGAAGGGCACCGTACCTCTAGTCCTTCTCTCTCCCTTGAGCAACGAGCACACTTAATGGTTATGTCCACATCCCTAATAAAAGACCAGTAGAATTTAAAGCGTTTTGAGTGAGTTAAACCACACTCCTAATACGAGTTATTATTTGTTGAGTGAAAAATCCAGGCAAAATTGTGGGTACACTCATCGTATCGTGCGGAATTTAACAGGTCGTTACTGTTTTTCCTCTTTATCCGCTGTTACGTTCTTGTCTTCGGCCTGCGTTGCTTCAGACTGCTCTTTGCGTCGCCTCGTTGTGCGTTTGGGTGCTCCAGCTTGCTGCTGGCGCTCCTGGTGTGGCTGGCTCAGGTATTCTTCGAGTTGGGACTCCGTGAACCACACCACCCACTGGGGCAACGAAGCTACGAACTGATATGCCTCCGACCAACCGTCGAGGCCAAGCTTCTCTGCGAGCGTGTCAAGCGTGTAGCTATTCTTAATATAGTCTTGGACAATTCTGTAGAGTTCTTGGTTTATCTCTATTTCCTTATCTCCCAACTTGATGATTCTGTTACTAGTCGTCTCCGCTCCAGACATTTCTGACCAAATCACATCTTTCGGGGTGACCATTAAGTTTGGCGTCTTCAGCGCGATGAATAAAGTGTACATTTTTGGTAGGCTGGGTTTTTTCGAGTCGACCTTAGCCATAAAGAGGTTTTGGTTTGACTTTTCTGGGAGCATAACAATCCTTATCAGGGATCATATGGTTGCTGATTGTTTGACCTCTCTATGCATTCGGGAGTTTAGCTCAAAACATGGGCTCTTCTCCTCGCCTCAATTAATTCCATCTCCACGTAAGTTTCTCTTCTAGTTATAGATCTTGTCGTAGAGATAAGATGCACTATAATTTGAGTGATGTATATACACAGCTGTTAAGAGGTTACATTTATATCTTGCACCAAGCAACTGTCGACATATGCTGGATAGTCTGAGCGACTGGTTGATATTCATTGTAGTCGCCCTGATATTGTTTGGGGGTTCAAGCAAGATCCCCGAATTGGCGCGGGGCTTGGGCAGGGCTATGGGTGAATTCAGAAAGGCTCAGATTGAGGTTGAGAGGGAGATAAACACAATGGTCAACAAAAAAGAAGAGGGTGGACCAGCAGAGTCGACTCTTACCGCCGAGATAGCAAACCGAGTGGATAAGCCTGTGGAGACGACTACTATTAATCAGCCATCCGTGGATATGCGTATAAAAGAACTTGAAGCCGAAATAAATGAGTTGAAGCGTATGCTAGATAAGCGTTAGGCGTCTATGGTTGAGTTATTTTTATCGCGTGGGTTGGGCAGACGTTTTCGCATGCGAGGCAGAATATGCAGTCTGATTCTCTGATTGGGTCTGATTTGTCGCATGCGTATTTGGCTTTGAGGTCTGGTTTGTCTGTTAGGTCTAGGTCTTGGCCTGTGCCCATTTTGCCTTCGTTGAGTAGCCATTCGAACACTTGTACTGGGCAGGCGTCCATGCATGCGCCGTCGGCTATGCACGCTTCGAAGTCGACCGCCACTATTGTGCCGTGTATACCCAGCTTCGTGGGGTAGGGTTTGCCGTCCTCGTCTGTTCTCTGAACTCCCTCCCCGTACACCTTGTGGTTGTTGTGTGTGCCCGTCTCGGGGTACAAATCCTTCTTATTCAGGAAGTCTGGGTCAATGGGCTTAGGCCTATAACCCAAGGACTCGATCGTTACTTTACCCATTTTGTATCCCCTAGTGTGATAATTGAACGTAAAATAAGTTTTATTAATAGGGCTAACCTACTACGCATACCTTCATCCCCAAGATTTCCTAGATAAGTCTCCCAAGGCTTTTGTTTGGGCGCCAAGTTTTTAGTCCCAGCTGAAAGTATTATTGGTGGTGGTTTTGGTAGTCGAAGTCGCTAGCATGCTTGATCTCGCCACGATTCAAAGGAGATTTCTCACGTTTCTAACAGAGTTCAGATTCAACGGGGAACTAGTCTATAAGAATAGGGTTAACGAGATGGTGGCCAATAAGTCTAGAAGTTTGGTTGTGGACTTCGACCACCTCATAGAGCATGACCGTGACCTTGCGAGGACGATTCAGCTTAGACCCGACTACTCGATGCCGGCCCTTAAAAAGGCTTTGCTTGAGGCATTGGAGAGGCAGGACCCCGAATACGCTGGAGAGGTGCGTGAAAAGGCCTTAAAGAATCAGCAGATTAAAGGCGAGGTGAGCGGGTTTGCTGAGGCCGCATCGCTTATACCTTTGAATGTGAGGTTCAGGTTTCCTCAGGGCTCATCCGTTAGGTTGAGGGAGCTTGGAGCCGAGCACGTGGACACCCTGGTACAGGTTGAAGCTGTTGCCCTCCGTGTATCTGTATCCAAACCATACCTCGTTATACCTGTCTACAGGTGTGTTAAGTGCGGTTTCATGGAGCCTGGCGTAGTGGGTCTCACAGAGGTTTTTGCTCCGGCGCGATGCCCCAACATCCTTGAAGGCGATAAGTGTAATGGACCCATGATACTCGATGCCTCCTCAAGTTACTCTATAAATCATCAGCGTATACTCCTGCAGGAGCGTCAGGAGGAGTTGGAGAGCGGTGTGTTACCCCGGGGTGTTCAGGCCATGCTAACAGATGACTTAGTCGACAAAGTTAAGCCCGGAAGTAGGATTAGGGTCACAGGGATATTCAGAGCATATAAGCCGGCTAAGACGCAGTCGGAGAGGGGCCTCGAGACTTTTCTTGAGATAAACTTCTTCGAGTTGGCTGAGAAGGATTATGACGTGTTGGAGCTCTCCCAAAAAGACTTAGAGGAGATTAGGCGGATGGCTTCGGATCCTTGGCTGAAGGAGAAGATGATTGAGAGCCTCGCGCCTGGCATATATGGTTTGAGGGATATAAAGGAGGCCATACTGCTTGCACTTGTGGGCGCGCCGCCGGTTTATCTCCCTGATAATACACGTGTAAGGGGGGATAGCCACATTCTGATAATAGGCGACCCCGGTACTGGTAAGTCACAGCTGCTCCAAACCGTGTCAAAGCTGGTTCCAAGAGGTATATACACGAGTGGTAAGGGTAGTAGCGGTGTTGGGTTGACAGCCGCTGTGGTGAAGGATACGCGTGGCGAGTTTATGCTTGAGGCTGGGGCTATGGTTCTGGCCGACGGTGGGGTTTGTCTTATAGATGAAATAGACAAGATGGATGAAAGTGATAGGAGCGCCATACACGAGGCTTTAGAGCAGCAGACTGTGACTATAACTAAGGCTGGTATACACGCAACGCTCAACGCACGATGCGGGGTTATAGCGGCTGGTAACCCCACATTCGGCAAGTATCTTAGGGATAGGAGTGTGGCAGATAACATAAATCTCCCTCCCACAATACTCTCGAGGTTTGACTTGATATTTATCGTAGAGGATAAGCCAGACGATGAAAGGGATAAGGAGCTCGCAGACTTTGTCTTGAAGGTGCGTGGTCAGGGTCAAATAAGTGTGCCTTATTCACCTGACACAATGCGTAAGTATATTTCCTATGCACGCATGAATTGTAACCCAGAGCTTTCCGAAGCTGCCGCTGAAAGCCTCAATAGCTTCTATATTGAGATGAGGCGTAAGAGTGAGTCGCCTGATTCACCCATCGTTATCACTACTAGGCAGCTTGAAGGTCTTGTGAGGCTCACTAAGGCTAACGCTAGGCTAAGATTATCCCAGGTGGCTGTTGCTGAGGATGCTGAGTCCGCCATCAGACTCTACAAGATATTCCTCCAGGGAATAGGTGTTCAAACCTCAACCGGTGAGAAAGCCGACCTTAGCACTGTGTACGTTGGAAAAACATCTGAGGAGTTGGGGATGATGGCTAGGATAGATGTGTTGCTCGCCAAGATGCTTGAGGAGGCTGGTAGCGAGGGTGTCTTGGAGGCAGATTTTAAGCAGCGCTGTAAGGAGGAGGGCTTCAGTGAGAGGGATGTTGAAAAGTTTCTTGAGATGAGGAAGAGAGGTGGGATGCTCTTCGAGCCGAAGCCGGGTCGAATCAGAAGAACGTGAACAAACACATGGACCCACTTCTAGTCGCACTCGACTTGGACGGAACAATTAAACCCCCCTTCGGACAAGTCGACTCAGAGGTTTTGGAGTGTATCGCGAAGCTACGCAGACGCGGCGTCCTCTTCGTGTTGGTCACGGGGAGATGTTTGGGTGATGTTAGATCAATGGTGCCCCCAGCACTGTTTGATGCGATGGTGGTGGAAAACGGTGCGGTCATAGTAATCAAAGGCGTAAAGCATGTTTTGGCCCCAGAGTGGTGGCTAGCAAAACGTTCAACACTACCCCCCAACCTCATAGGGGGATGCGAAGAAATAATAGTGTCAATGGATGCAGATTTACACCAACAAGCACAATGGTTAGCGTCCAAAACGGGGGGACGTTTAGAGAGAAACAAGGATAGGTTGATGCTTCTTCCCCCAGGCGTTGACAAGGCAAGCGGCCTACTACGAGTGCTCGAAGTTTTACATGTCGAAAGGGAGAGGACGGTGTGTATCGGCGACGGTGAAAACGATCTCCCACTCTTCGAGTTATGCGGTATAAAGGTGGCGCTAAAAAATTCAGTGGCGCAGCTTAAGGAGAAAGCCAATTACGTGTCGGCCAAAGAGGACGGTAAGGGGGTTGTGGAAGCCCTCACCCACTATTTTGCGTAGCTACCATATATTTCTGGGTTTCGGTTAAAAATCCATAGTCCAAACTTGTGGGAGTCAGTCGTAATTTAGTTTATGGATAGACTTGATTTTTAAGCTCACACAGGAGGCTGCTACTTCCAATCAAGCTTTCGCTTAATGTAATACGTAGTTTGATGTGTAACAGAAGACCTAAAAAGCTTCGCTTTAGGAAGTATATTATGCGCAGATTTGTTAAACTGTTCGGTTCGTACAGGATTGTGGTTAGCATAATTGGGGAAAGTGATAACGCTGAGGAGCAGAAGGCTATTCAGAAATTCGTGGAGCAACTGATTTCACAGGGATTCGTCGAGGAGCCTGGGGCTATTGATGAGGGAGAAGCAGAGTAAGATGAATCCATGTATCGGACCGACAGCTTAGCGCTAAACACCCCCCTGAACCTTGGTGTCACCCTAAGCTCCGCTCAAACCTTCCAGTGGGTGAGGAGGGGGAGAGGCTGGATTGGGGCTACAGGTGATAGTGTTGTCTATCTACTCCAAACCCAGAACACTGTGTTGTTCAGAGTTTATGGTGGAGGCGAATGGGATCCTGTGAGTTATTTCCGTTTAGACGATGATTATCCAACTATAATTAGATCAATAGGCTTCGACCCAATTGTTCGCAGGCTCATAAACAGTCAGCCTGGTCTAAGGGTTACAAGGCAGGATCCTTGGGAGTGTCTATTAATGTTCGTTTTATCGACTAACAACAATTATAAGAGGATAGTTAAGATGACGCTTAACGTTAACAGGGCCTTCGGTAAGAAGGTGGAAACCGAGTTCGGCGTTGTCCACCTGTTCCCTACGCTAGAAAGTCTTTCAGCGGCCTCCCTACAAGAGCTTGTGGGATGTGGTTTGGGTTACAGGTCTAAGTATGTGTTAGAGTTGGCGAGAGCCCTTAGAGAAGGGGGGGTCGATCTCGGTAGATTGCGCGGTAAACCTTATGAAGAAGTAAGGTCAACGCTGCTTGGTCTGCCGGGCGTCGGCCCTAAGGTGGCTGACTGCGTCAGCCTCTTCTCACTTGAAAAACTAGAATCTTTCCCCATAGACACTTGGATTAGGCGTGTGCTAGCTGAATTATACCCACACCTGCTTGGAGAACACCTTTATCGCGTCCTAAAGGATGAGTCGAAGAGTTTGGGTGTCAGCGTTTATCAAGCGATCTCTCAGAAAATGAGGAATTATTTTGGCGTCTATGCAGGATACGCCCAAAACCAACTCTACTACCACTCAAAAAAACTCATCAAAAAAGGGTTTACCCGGAGGTCTAAGAGCTAATTGTCTGGGGGCGTTCCCTAGAGGTGCTAACCATCCTTGAAGCTATCGTAGAGTAGATAGCTCCAAGTAATGCGCCGTACACCAGTGAGAACACGAGCACTAGGCCAACAAGCACTGGGTGGCCAAGCCCAACGCTTGAGCTAATTGCGGGTAGCCCGTAGACCAGCCAGCCAACTACGCCTACACCCAAACCCCAAGGTATACCCCTGCTCGGCCTGTGGGCGCTCATTCTTCTGACCCCGCTAGCAACAGCTGCGTACGCTGCACCCAGTATCAGACCCACGACTATGTTAAGAACCCAGCCAGCCGCGTACGCTGGGGCTCCTCTTAGCCCTACCGCCATAAAGGGGGCTACGTAGAAGGGTGAGTCAAACTTTGGTGCAGGAGCCAGGTATCCTAGACCACCCATAATCAGTGAGCCGATTAACCCTCCGAGCAAACCCAAAAGAACTGAGCTACTCCACCTTAAGGGAGTTACGGTGTTACTCCTTATCTCCACCGTGCCTCACCCCCTTAAGCCACAATATTATTAGACGCTCGGTAAAATATAAATTTTTCTTAGTACTTAAACTTTTTATTTAAGTATTCAAGAATCTTATTAGCATGCTTCCTAAATCGCTTAGTGCAACGGTTTTGTTTCTTAAGCCACCCTGAACTTTAACCAGTCCGATATCAAGCAAACCGTGGTTCCTCTTGTTACCGTTCAGATGGTAGGAGAGTAGTGGGGGGCTTAATCTGACCTTCTTAGCCAGCTCTGATAGGCTGAGTGGTCCGTTTACAAGGGCTTTAAGAATTTCTGACTTCTTCTTGGAAACGAGCTTAGAGAGATTGACCTTGAACGTAGGAAGTATAAACGGTACGTCGTTAAACACTGTGAAAGCCTTTATACCTATAATGCTTGCCGCGCTCAGAACTATGCTTGCCATAGAGGCGTCAGTGGTAGATGTGTTCACTATGAGGTCATCGTTTTCCTTATGTAGTCTAGCTAATATGTTTAATGTTTCATTCAATATGTTGTCCTTCAGCTCATACGTTTCAATGGGGAGTCTAAATATAGCCAACTGTTCTTTTAATAAAGATACGTCCCGCTTCTTGTCCTTCGTATAAATCAGGACCAGCTTCCTGGTTGGAAACTCTCTGAGCCCAATAAACAATGACTGAATGTTGTTACCAACTGGGACAATCAAAGTATAACGTGTCATCGTTAGTGTTCACCCAATAAAATAAAAATTGATTTGCTATTTCAAATTTACGTTTAATATTTCAAATACCTAATAAGTTAGGCAGCACGGTTAGCGTAATAGAAGCCACAAAAATAGCAGCGCTGTGCTGGGCTTGGATTATCTCGATCTCTTAGAGGATTGAGCATGTGCTGGATGTAAAAACGGTGTTCTATGATAAACCCCGCCCCAAGCCATAGACTCGAAATCGTATGTGGAACGCAATCAACACCACTAAGAAGGAGAGAGGTTTGAAGCCTTTATAATTGGTTTTGATATATAACAGAGAAGAATATTCTGGTATATTCAAAGGCTCCTCTTGGGTAAGTGAAACCATCACCAAACGTTGGCACACCATTAAAGTGCGGATAGTATGGATGGAGAATGTTGGTTGACACAGGTTTTTAATATGCATGATTCTGTAGTTTAAGTGATGTTAATAGTTAAGCCATCGAGTGTATCAGTGGCGTTACCGTTTTCTTCTATTTGGTTTGGAACACATTTAAGGGAGAAGACGTTTAGGGCAGCCAGTCTCTTACGCTACTGCTCCATTTTTAGAGTTAGGAGAATTATGGTAATACTAGATGGTGGTAACCCCACCCAACACGGGGAACTAAAGGATGTATTTGAATACCTTTTGCTTCCGCCATACCTCAAAGCGGAGATGGGTTTGAAACCCCATCTTAGATATGTGGGTTTGGCTCCGCCAATAAAGATACCGATACACACTGTAAGCAAAAATCCCCAAGAAGCGTCGCTAGAACCAGTAAGAAAGGCTAGTGTGATACGGGTGGAGCGTGAGAGGCTCTTTCTAAACGCGGGCTTTAGGTTGCAGACCGTGGCCCCACATCGCGGTGGCCTCCAAATAGGGGACCATGTGTACGTTAAGGTGATTGGCTTGCAAGGGAAAGTAGTCCTAACCGAGCTAGTGGACCCTTTGTCTTTGGATAAAATCTACTTGGAGCCCAAAATAGAATTTATCGATGTGGACGATGTTGGCGAACGCTTGCCAGATGATTTGTTTAAGGTTGAGCTAACAAGAAGCGGTGAGCCATCCTTAAGAATTGTACGGAATCCACCTAATAAAGAAATAATCTTCTTTGTGGGTAATCAGAAAATGGATCCAGAAGACTTTTTAGCTGTTAAATTCGACATCAAGATCAGACTTCTACCGGAGCAAGGCGTGGAGACGATAAGGAGTGAAGAAGCTTTATTGATAGCACTCTCACAGACTGCGTGGATACTCGGTTGAACCCGATATACACCGAATAAACAACTAGAAACGTACACCATTTCGGTTCTCCGTCAACACGTTTTGCCACTCCTAAGAGTAATATACATGTGGGTTTTGAAGTAGGTGTGATAATCCTCCAACTCTGTAGAATGCTAAAATTTTAGCGAAAAGCCTTTTCCGTAAGGGGTGTTATGTTAATGCGTAATGGCCAGTAAGAAAAGGATCGCGGTTTACGTAGCTTCTTTGATCGCCTATCTCGTTATCGTGGGTTTAGCTAGTTCATACAATTTGGTTTTAGGCGTGACACTTCTCATTTTACCCATGATCTTCTTCGTTTACAGATGGCTTAGTAGGCGGTCTGGTGTATCGGTGAGGCTACCCATCGTTAGGCTCCGTAAAAGTTACGCGTCATCATTCTATACAGATGCGCCTGATTTAGAGGTAAGGTATGCCCTAGCATTAGGGGAGGAACTTGGTGTAAAGGCTACCGCAGTTTTGACTAGGATGCCTAACACTGATGTTCAGGCCCATAAGATTATTTTGTACACAACAGCACTAACTGACAGAGTGGCCAAACAGAAACTCTCGTTTGCCATAAGGAGCGTTGTCTCTCTTCTTAGTATTAAAGGGTATAGGATTGTGCCCGACACAAACGTGGATGAGTCCCTTATAGCTGAAGGTGGAAATCAGTTCAAAACGGTGTTCCCAATAGTTATAGTCTTCGCCGAAGAGGACTATGGCGCGGCGGTCTCCAAAGCTTTTGATTTCGCTGACAAATTTGTCTTACTATCAGCTGAGAAGCCCCATATCCTAGCAGCTTTGGAGGTTCTACCCGAGCAAGTTTGGTCTCATGCCCATGTCCTCCGATTTGGCTATAACTTCGGTTTCAACCTCTTCGCTCAGAACATGGATGGGGGTTTCATAAGTGATGTCGCCGAAGTTTGCTATGGCCTTAGCACAGAATCCGCCTTAGTGTTGGCTTCAACCATCTCGAAAGCAAACAAGGAGGGACAGCCTCTGAATCCCTTCCTCCTCGGAGATATCTTGGAGGCTGAAACACAGTCCCGCGGACTCTCATCCAGGGTTCACGATGAGCTATACGCCTTCCAAGAGAGTTTAAAGACGAACAACGTGTGGAGGGGCCTTGTAAAGGATCATCCGCCAGATCTACTTCCCAACCTAATAGTCGACCTTTCACAGATTGATGCCGTGCAGGCAAACTGCTTCGTGATGTATACGCTTGCTAAAAGCTTGGCTGAGCGGGGTAGAACACTGGTCTTGGACCTCACACGTTTCAGGGAGAATGTCGTATCCCACATTTTAAACGATTTACGTTTGACTCACAACACGGTTTTCCTGCTACCTAAGGGAAGGCTTAAACGGGACGGGTTGAAGGGTTTCGGCACACTGGTTTATATGGGTGCGGATGGCGAGTTTAGGAAGATTGTTAGTGATTTAAACCCTAGCAACCCAACCATCGCTGACAATGCATCCTATGTGCTAACGAGAAGCGGCTCGCTGAGCCCATTCTCAAAGCAGGCGGCTGTGCGTAAAGTGAGTCTTGAGGAGCTTGAAAAACTGATTAACACATCCGCT
>Ga0208151_100494_pt1 | contig 16257 bp, 14 predicted proteins | sample ECH_Bhost_MetaG_FD_187130 | JGI IMG/M metagenome (GOLD analysis project Ga0208151, IMG submission 187130) | Hot spring microbial mat communities from Yellowstone National Park, Wyoming, USA - ECH_B host_MetaG (SPAdes) (version 2) | ecosystem: Environmental > Aquatic > Thermal springs > Hot... | reverse complement strand
TTCATGCTCCCCTCACCGAAATAGCCTTTCTTTAGGTATTGCTCCATCTCTTCTATGCTTGCCCTTTGTATAAGCTCCTCATCTTTTTTCCCGTAGTTGAGATATGCACCATCAACGTTTGTAAGTATAAAGACTTTTCTTGCTCCAAGTTCTTTGGCGATGAGCGCGGTTGTATAATCTTTATCTATAACAGCTTCTACAAATTCAAGTTTTTTGTTTACTCTTGCAAAAGGTATACCACCTCCACCACCTGCAATGACAATGCCATTCCTTTCAAGCAATTTAAGTGCTTTTAAGTTGAGTATCTTAACTGGTCTTGGGCTTGGTACAACTCTCCTAAAGCCTTTCTCAAACCGCTTAAATCTGAGCCCTTTCTTCAAGAGCGCATCTATCTCCTTTTCGTTATAATATCTACCAATGGGTTTTGTAGGGTTGTTAAAAGCATGGTCTCTTTTACTTATCAATGTATCTGTAAGAAATACATTTGATTCAAGTCCAAGAGAATTTTTAAGCTCCATCTTTATTGCATAACCTATCTCCGCCTCTGTTTGTGCAGTAAGAATAGAGAGTGAGAGATGCTCTACTTCTGCTAGCTCACCAACCTGCGGCCCGTTTCCATGTGTTATAACAACATTACCATGCTCATGAAGCATTTTAATAGCAGGAAGAGTACTTTTAACATTCTTCATCTCATCGTCGAGAGCGTTCCCGCCTATCGATACAACAGAGAGCATAGCCACAATATTATTGAAACCGAAATTAATATATATGAGTTTGGGTATAAATTAAATCAGAGCTGAAAAAGCTTGAGTGGGGAAGATGGAAGGAGATGTAGGGGGAGTGGATAAAAGTGGTTGTAGTGGTAAGATCGCAGAGGCGATCGCTATTAAAAGATGCGCTGCAGACGACAAAATATACGATACAAAAAGCGCAGAAGAAAAGGACCTAGCATATATAGCAGAAAACACATGCATGGTCTGTGGAAGAAGGTTCAGACATGGTGAGCTAAAAATAGTGCCGCCACAGAGAGTGCAGGAAGAGGACATATATGTAATGAACGGCGTAGTGCCAAAAAGATATATCTGCACAAACTGCTATGACAACATGACTTCCAATACAAGGGAGAAGATAAAAAGCGACTATATTGCTAAAACTGACGAGACAGAAAATAAAATAATAAGAACAATAGTAAAAGGGATGCTCAAGCCAAAGGCAGTAAAAGTTTAAGAAGAGCTTGCTAGAGTAGGATTGCAGGACAACTTGGATTCTCTACCTTCCTTTTTCCCTTTTTTATTTTTCTTTTTATTATTCTTGCCCTATTTTTGATTTATCAAAGCTTTTGGTGTCGACAACTATCATTGTATGATTGTTATCGTAGCCTATTGCTTGTTTGAAAACATCCGGATCTATTGTTATTGTGCTGTCAGAATAAGGATCATTTATATAAAATCCGTCTTTATCGTAGCCCTTAACAACAACCCAATGTGGTGAGGATTCAAGATAAGGATTAATTATCTTTCCATCTATGAGTACAATAGGTATCTGCTTTGCAGAGAGCGCTTTCTTTATCATGTTCAAACTGACAGGTGCAAGTTCTTCGTCTATATCCATACTCCTTGCCTTTTCCCTTATCTCGTTGAATGATGCGGCAAGTGTATCGAGATTAATGTTCTCATATACTGCGAGCTTCCTCTCATAACCCTCATCTTTCATGTTGCTTATAATGCCAACCTTTGCACCACGCTTAGCAAGTGCATAAGCAAGACCATACCTCGAGCCATGCCATACGCTTCCATTAACTGCTTCTTGCCATATATCATATTCATGCTCTCTTCTTAGCTTAAAATCAGGGTTTATATACTTGAGCACCATCATTGCACTAGCTGCTGAGCTTGTAAATTCCTCTGTCTGTGGATAGTGTGGCAGCTCAAACATCACGCTCTCCTTTATCTTTGCCTTTTTTATCTTCTCTATAATGCTTCCCCTTCTGTACTTTGAAGTCTTTGCCTTTGCTTCCTTCTTCTTAGCAATGCTTCCCTCTTTTGCGTTTTTAATCTTTTTGCTTTTAGTATTTTTCTTAGAATTCGAAATCTTAACCATATAATCACCTTTTAATGTGCAGGGGAGGAGATTTATTCACAAAGATTGAACTCCTGCAGGCCTAAGCCAGTAGATCTTGAGTCTACCGCGTTTGACCAGACTCCGCCACCCCTGCGCATTATTAATTATAAGCATTCTATATAAAAACCTTCAAGTTTCTCATATTTATTTGTTTGCCTGCCAAATAATAAATTAAATGGAAATGGCAGATAAACTCAATTTAAATCAGTTTTTAATTAGTTTTTCTTATTTATATTATTTTCTTTAGTTTTGTTTATAAAGGTGGTGATTTGGCCGATGTTGAATTAAAAAAGGTAAGCGATGTAAAGTTTGTGATAGAGAAAGACGAGAGCCGTGGCATGAATACAAATGTGGTGCTCTACTCCAAAGATGAGATGCTCAATACAGTAAAGAAAGATAAGACGATACAGCAAGCTTTAAATGCAACTACTCTGCCAGGCATTGTGGGCAATGTAATGCTCATGCCTGATATGCACGAGGGATACGGCTTTCCTGTAGGTGGCGTGGTTGCATTTGACGCAGACAATGGCATTATCTCACCAGGTGCGATAGGCTTTGACATAAACTGCGGCGTTAGACTTATAAAGACAAACCTTACAGAAAAAGAGGTAAGGCCTAAGCTTAAGCAGCTTATGGACAGGCTTTTTGTTAATGTGCCTAGTGGGGTGGGAAGCAGAATAAACCTCGGTTTCTCAAATGCTGATCTTAAAAGGATAGCCGAGGAGGGAGCAGAGTATGTGATAAGCAAAGGATTTGGTTTTAAGGATGATGCAGATTCTATAGAGGAAAACGGGCATATGCAAAGAGTCGATCTGTCAAAAGTAAGCAGCATGGCTAAATCACGAGGTATAAACGAGCTTGGCACGCTTGGCGCAGGTAACCATTTCTTAGAGGTGCAGAAGGTAGAAAGGGTGTTTGATGAAGAGAGGGCAAATAGGTATGGCTTATTTGAAGGCCAGATAGTGGTTATGGTTCATACAGGTTCAAGGGGATTTGGACACCAAGTATGCAGTGATTATCTAAGGGTGCTTGTTGAGTATCAGAGAAAAAACAACATAAAGATAGTTGATCCAGAGCTAAGCTACGCAAAGATCGGAAGCAAAGAAGCTGATGATTACTTAGATGCGATGGGTTGTGCTGTTAACTATGCATTTGCGAACAGGCAGATAATAACCAATTCTATAAGGAAGAGCTTTGAAGAAATATTTAATAAGAGTGCGGATGCTCTTGGCATGGAAATTCTTTATGATGTGGCGCATAATATTGCAAAGCTTGAGGAGCATACATTTGAAAATAAGAAAGTAAAGGTGTATGTGCATAGGAAGGGTGCTACTAGGGCATTCGCAAAGGGCAGGGATGAGATACCAAAGAAGTATAGGTCTATTGGACAGCCTGTATTGATTCCTGGAAGCATGGGTACTGCCAGCTACGTTCTTGCAGGCCTTGATGGTGCGATGGAAGAAACCTTTGGCTCTACATGCCATGGCTCAGGCAGGGTGATGTCAAGGCACCAAGCTGTAAGGGAGATACCAGCATCGAAGACATTTGGCTCATTAGAGAGCAAGAACATAGAGGTAAGAGTAAGAACAAAGAAGCTTATAAGCGAAGAGGCAGAGTGGGCGTATAAGAATGTGGATTCAGTTGTGGAGGTTGTTGAAAGGGCTGGGCTTTCAAAAATAGTATCTAGGAATGTTCCCATAGGTGTAGCTAAAGGGTGAGAAGCTCATTTATCTTATCAAGCAAGAACTTTGAGTTCGGCATGCTTATCGAGTTGCTTGCAAGGGTTTGAAGTATCTTTTTTGCTTCTTTTAGTTTGCCGTTTCTAGCATAAAATTCAGCAAGATCAAAGTTAATTGCAGGTTCACCGCTCTTAATAAGTTTATTTGCAAGTTCAACAGCATTTTTGCTGTTTGTCTTTAGTGAATAGAGTGCCTCTGCATATTCAACAATATGCTGATTCTTTTCATTTTTACGTATTTGTTCTAGGGCTTTGTAGGCATAGTAAATCCTATTCAAATTTATTTCTGATAGAAACTCTATATAATAAAGCTCGGGATTAACAGATTCATTTTTCTTGCATGCATCGATTACATCATACAATAGCGCTTTTGCCTTCGCATAGAGCGCGTGTGACATCTCTTCATTTTTCGAATTATCTTCCATGAATCCTCCAAGCGAGTAGTTTTTCTCTTTATGCTTAATATCCGAGTTTTTCATATAAAGGATTGCAAGCGCATATGTATAAGCAGGGTCTCTTTTTGCAATTACATTGCTTTCTATACTACTCAGATCATAGTACTTAATTTGCGCTATATTGCTATTTGCAGTGTTTAGCTGCTTGAAGAGTGCATCATCTGAAAGCTCGTTCTCGCTTCTGTCTGTATATAATTTGCAGAATGGGCATATCGAGCCATTTTGGAGATAGGAATAAAATATATTTCCGCAATATGGGCATGCATATTTAAAAGCTTGTTGTGTTGTTTGGTTTTGCATAATTGGTAATTGCAGATCATAAATTTATACCTTCTCAAATACAGCGAAAAGATGTTTTTTGTGGAAAGGCTCAAGCTTTATCTTCTCTATAAGCTTGAATTCGTTGCTAACCTTATCTATAAATTCTTCATAAACTTCACTTGGCTTCTTAGCACTGCTTATGCTCTGTGATTTTATCGCCACATACGCAAATCCACCCTTCTTGAGCGCCACTCCATTTGCCAGAAGTATCTCAGCCTGGTCTCTCGATGAAACATCCTCATATAATACATCAACCTTTCCAACTTCTTGCGCATAAGCGTCTACATTCCTAGCATCACCTAGTATTGGAAGCATATTGCTCCTTTTTTCGCACACCTTTATCAGGTCGCGCATACTTCTTTCCGATATCTCGACGCAAAAAAGAATACCATCTTTTCCTATAATATCGCTTACATGGCTACATGTTGTACCATTTGCAGCACCAAGGTATAGAACATGCGAGCCTTTTTTAATATGCATCTCCTTTAGGCCGTTAAGTATAGCTGCTGCAAGCTTGCTTCTATATGGGTTCCACATTCTATACTCTTTTTCATTAACCTTAACAAGCTCTTCACCATATACCCTTTCTCCTGGCACTAAGTTGAGTGTGGCTAGCCTAGAATCTAATTTACACACATTTTCGAATATTTCTTTGACCTCCATAAAATCCTACTCTGTAGTTAAAATTATAAATTATGTTAAGAATATATTATTATTCTAGGCTGATTTGATGTTTGATAATCTTGCGGTCCTTAAATTCTTATTCGATACCGTAGAACTTGGCAAGAAATGGCCCGAACAAAAAGAGCTTACAGAGAAATTTTTAGAGAATGTGAAACAAATCTTCGGATTTGATGAGGTATTGATGAAAGAAGTAAGCCCTAACAGGGAGAGCCTCGAACCCTCTGAAGAGTATGTGATAAACACAGGGAAGGTTTATATCGATAATAGGCTAAGCAGCTACTCAGCATTTCCAGAGCTAATAAATCTATATAACTCTGGCTACAAAAGCGTTGCAATATTTCCAATAACTGCTGATAACAAGCCTGTTGGTATATTGAAGATGCTCTCCAAAAGCGAGGAGAGATTCAGCCAAGATATTTTAGATGCACTCTCGCTCGGTGTTTACATTTTTTCACATCAAATAATAAGCAGGTCAGAAAGGGAAAGAGCTAGAAGCCTAGCCAAATATTTTGATGCTTCTTTTGAAGCCATGGTGCCACAAGCGCTTGTAGAAACGAGCGGAAAGGTGGTAAAGGCAAACAAAAGCATGCTTAACCTATTTTCGAAGAGTTCGCTGGAATTTGTCGGTAGAAGCATAAGTGAATTCTTTAATATTGATGGCAACATGCTTGCATCGCTTGGTAGAGGAATAACCGCAGAGATAAGCGCACTGAATGGAAGGGTATTTTTTGTTTCTGTAAATATGATAAATAACAGGCTAATGCATGTAACCTTCTTAGACATTACCGAAAAGAAAGAGCTTGCAGAAAGGCTCAATGTGATAAGCAACAGCTCTCTAGAATTTATCTTTGAGCTTGATAAGGATACTAAAGTTGTATGGCTCAGCGAGAATGCAGAAAAGGTTCTTCCGCAAGCGGGGCTTATGCTAGGTCAAAAATTAATAAACTTAGTAAACGAAAAAGATAAGCTTAATGCACAGCTTCAGAAAGACTCTTTTACAGACAAATTTACGCTCAATCTTGGAAACAACACATCTAATGAGGTGAAGCTAAGCTTAATCGCTACCGAGAAGGGCTACCTTGGTTTAGTCTCGGACAATAAGCTAGAAAGATATGTGCAGGGCCTGAGCTCAAACTTCAATGAGCTTCTGCAAAGCACAAGTGATATGATAATAGTAACAAACGAGTTAGGCTATATAAAAGAGGTAAACAAAAGTGTGGAGCAGCTTCTTGGTTATAAGCGAGAGGATCTTGCTGGCAAAGATATATCATTACTTTATGACAACGAAGGTAAGGATAGCATAAGAAAGGCTATAGAGATTGCGCGTGGAGAAGGTGTGGCAAGAAGCATATTTGCTAATCTTATTTCAAGAACTGGCGAAGAAGTGCCAGCATATCAAACAATAAGCAGGATTATAGATGAAAGAGGAAACATTTCTGGCTACATTATAATTGGAAAGGAGCTTATGACAAAAAGAAGGATAGAAATGTTAGAAGAAGCACTTGCAGATTCAAAAAGAAACGAAGAAAGGTTTAAGAGCGAAAGCGATCTTAAGACGCAGTTTATTTACAATATATCGCATGATCTCAAAACCCCGATAACAAACATAAAAGGTTTTTCATCTCTGCTTGAAAATGGTGAGTTTGGAGAGCTTAACAATGAGCAAAAAGAATATGTTAAAATTATACTTGATGAGAGCGAAAGACTCATGCAGCTTATACAGCAAATACTAGATGTTGCAAAGCTCTCATCTGGTAAGATAAAGCTTGACTTGCAAGAGGTAAATTTGGCAAAATTGGCGGAGAACCCGAGCATAAAGGCTCTAGAAGAGGTTGCAGCAAACAAAGGTCTTATCTTCTCATGGAATGTAGATTATAATGTGCCTGTAGTAATAGCAGACCCGAATAGGCTTATCCAAGTATTTGTTAATTTGATAAGCAATGCGATAAAGTTTACAGAGCACGGAAGCATTACTGTGAAGATATATAGAAAAGGAAAGAATGTTAGGGTAGAGGTGAGTGATACTGGTATAGGCATAAGCAAAGAAGACCAGAGAAAGCTTTTCAGGAAGTTTTACCAAGTGCCCAAAAAAGGCCTTACAAAGCAGGAAGGAGCGGGCACAGGGCTAGGCTTATCAATAGCAAAGGAAATAATATCACTGCACAAGGGCAGGATAGGTGTTAACTCAGAGCCGGGAAAGGGCAGTACCTTCTGGTTTACAATCCCTATAGACTTAAGAAAAAAGAAGGAAGGTGCTCAAGCTAAGGAGGAAGCATAAGTATTTAAGGCATATATGCCCCACAGAAGTTTTGTATGCTACTTTGGAATGTGTATATCTTTGTTACCTGAGTAAGATTCATGTATTTGAAAGGTCCTTCAAAAGAGACATTAAGAAGAGTAGGTGTAGGAGTTAAGCTAACCTTCAAATCTAGTAAAGCGCCTGTATAAAGTTTTGAAGGAGTGACACCTATATAGGTTACAAGGTATGTATCGTTTGCTAATTTTGTTACATTTATATTAATATTTCTTGGAACAGAAGGGCTTACATTGTAGAATGAATTTGGGCCTACTGCCTTCATGTTCTCTAATGTTTGGAAAGTAGCATTGTAAACACTTGCATTGCATGCCATATCTTTCTGATAAAGTGCTGCAAAGCTGTTCATCAATATGCCAGGTGTGGTTGTGTTTACAAAGCTCATAATCTGCTGCATTGGTATAACTGAGGACTGATTTATTGTTGTGGTTGTAATACTTGTGGATGTTGTGGTTGATGTTGTAGATATGATGCTAACGTTTCCAGTGTAAAGCATCCTTTCAATAAATGATGTTGGCTGCAAATATATGCTTAATCCACTTGGTTTTAAGCCAAGGCTCGGATCTATAGGAGTAAGTTCAAGTTCAGCTCCTTTGTAATTTGATGATATTAGCAAGATATGCATGTCTGCAACTTTTAATTCTTCACTACTTATATTAGCAGAGCCGCCTTGGGTTAGGTATATTGCAAGCACAGGATAAGCCAAGACAGGGGTTTTTGCTATATATAATGTGGCTGAGCTGTTTGTTGAATTTTTAAGGTAAAGTACAAAAGTATCGGTAGATGATGGCAGCTTATAAAGTATACTGCTATTCAAGGCTAAACCTAATCTTGTTGGTCCATTAACATAATATACATGTGGTTGCGTGTATATTATTGCAAATATAATCAGTGCAACTAAAATTATTATAATAGCAATTGCTATTGGCAGTTTGTTGCTCATTTTCTTTCCTTTTTTGTAGGTCGGGTTCATGCAATCAATACTATTAATTTGAATATAGATTTAAATTTATCCTTTTATTGCCTTTTTCTTGTTTATCATATAATATAGTGCTTTTAATTTGAATTGAAATATGTGAAATAAAGCAAAAGAATAATATATTTTTATACTTTACATAGGATAAGGGCGATCATATGGACATTAACGAGCTTAAGTCAGATCTTATCTCTATTATAAACGAGAGGCAGCAAATAGCCTATAATGATCTTTCAAATATTGCAAGCTCCAAGGGTGCTACAGAAGAAGAGCTCAACAAGGCGCTTAAGGAGCTTGAAAATATTAATGCAATTGCATCAAGGAAGAGCGGTGGTGTACTTACCTATTATATACTCCAGGAGGAGCCACAGCTTAGGAAGATACTAGTTGTAGAAGATGATAAGAACATAAACAGACTCATGACCCTCTCTGTTGGTAAAGGGTTTGAAATAAGAAACGCTTATGATGGCAATGAAGCAATGGAAATGATAAGGAATGATAAGCCTGATCTTGTAATTCTAGACCTTATGCTTCCAGGCATGGATGGCTTAGAGATATGTAAAACGATAAAAAAAGACCCTGCTTTGAAGGATATAATTGTTATAATTGTAAGTGCAATGGATGCAACAAGCAACAGGTTCAAAGGTATAAAGTATGGTGCAGATTATTATATAAAGAAGCCTTTTGATCCTGAAGAACTTAGAAGCTTGGTTACTATATTCTTAAGAAAGAAGGGCAAGAGGTTTGATCCTCTTATAGATCTGCCTAATGAAGACAAAATATCAGAAGCAGTTGAAAAGGCGTTGCAGAGCGATTATGAGATAGGAAGGATCAAGGTGAATGGCCTTGCTGGTTTTGCGATTACATTTGGTGCGAACGCAGGAATAACAATACTAAGGCTTGTTTCACAATTGCTGCAAGATAAGGTGAAAGAGGTTAATGGCGAAGCGTTTGTTGGCTTCCTTGATAGCGATGACTTTATAATCGCAGGAAGGAGCGATGCGGTGAAAAAGATTGTTGAGGGGCTAAAGGACGAGTTTGAAGCGGTACTGCCTTTTGTATATCAGAGCGAGGGTTATAAGCCTATAGAGCTTGGAATAGAAGATATATACGATGCAGAGAAGCCTAGCCTATCTATAGTATATACAACAATAGAGAGAAAAGTAATTATGGAAAAGAGGGCCGAGATCCTTAAGAACAAAGGCAAAACGCAGGAGATAGGCAATAACATCGGTTCATATACTTATGAAGAGCTTAGGAGAATGCTTGGAAGTGACAACTTAGATATAACAATTACAAGAGATCCAAACGGTGGGGTTAAGCTCTCTGTTGGTAAATCACCTGAGCTTGAAAGAAAGGATGAAAAAAGTGATAAAGATAAAGAAAAAGGCGACGATAAAATAGATTCTATATAATTTTTATTCAACAACGCTTTCAAGCAGTTCCAAGTATGGCGGTTCGGAAGACATACTCATCTTTGCATTGAGTGGAATAAGCATCTGTTCATCACCATGCCCAAAAGGCATGCCATAAAGTGCAGGCTTGTTGACAAGAGCAACATGATATTGAACGATCTCTTCTATTACCGGTGTTGCGTCTTCTGTTTTTGGAATGTCTGTAAAATCGCCAAAAACAAAACCCTCAAAATCTTGTAATAGGCCAGCTAAGCTGAGTGTTGCAAAGTAACGATCCATGTCCCATGCTGTCGTGCTGACATCCTCTAAGAAGAGTATCTTCCCCTTTGCTTCTTTGAAGTATTTTGTGCCTACAAGCGATGCTATTAGTGAAAAGTTTGTGCCCATACTAACTCCTGTAGCCTTGCCATTTATTATATATTTTATAATCCTTTCCGGAGGCGGATTTATGTCTTTATTCTCTCCTTTTAATATACCTATAAACTCTTTAAAGCTCGATTTCTTTATCTCTTCTAAATCAGCTCCTGGCATCGGACCATGGAATGTTATAAGGTGTGCAAAATTGTTTATTGCTACATGAAGCGCTGTAATGTCACTATAACCAACAAAGATCTTCGGGTGCTCTTTAATAACATCAAAATCTAGGTAAGGCAAAATCCTCATTGACCCATAACCTCCACTTCCGCAGAATATAGCATCTACACTATCATCTTTGAAGGCTTCTATTAGTTCACTTGCGCGCTCCTTGTCTGGTGCTGAAAGATAAGATATTTGTGCAAGCCTCTTAATGTTTTTTCCAAGGCTAATCTTAAAGCCCATGTGCCTAAGAACATCTATACCTTTTGAAAGGTTTTTAATATCGGGTGCCCATGCGGGTGCTACAATCCTTATTGTGCTTCCTTCCTTTAATTTTGGTGGTTTTATTGTGGTGTACATAGAAAAAGATTAGCCTTTAAGCTATTTATCTCTTTCTAAAAAATGCTCAACCTCAACGGCTCGAGAATTCATCTTCTCTTTTTACTTTTCTTTGACTTCTTTGCCTTTGTTGCTCTTTTTATTTTTCTTTTATTTTCCATGACATTCGTTTCGTTTAAGCTTAGGTTTCCGCTTTCATTTATTAAATCATAAGCATGGCTTGCTTCTGCTGGCCTGTCCTCGCCCGCACTCTCTATCAACGCTTGTGATTCTATATTTCCTTTCTCTACAATCTTGTTTATATCCTGAGTTTTCTTGAATTGTTCGAGCCTTTTCTTTATATCTTTTGCAGCCATTCTCCCTACCACTAGGATTATATATTTAATTGGTATAATTTATATAGTTTGCTGTCTAATTTTGCGAAGAATGGTTATATGATACAATATGCTCAGCGTTTTAGTGAAGAAGAGAGTCTTGAAGCACTAAATCCCAAAATAAGGAAGTGGTTTAAAGAGCATTTTAAGGAGCTTACACCACCTCAATATTACTCTTTCAAGCTTATAAGGCTAGGTAAGAATGTGCTTATAACAGCGCCAACAGGCAGCGGAAAGACTTTTTCTGCATTCATGGCTATCTTGAGTGAACTTATGGATCTTGCAGACAGCGGTAGGCTTGAGGAGAAGGTATACTGCATATACGTTTCTCCACTTAGGGCGCTTAATAATGATATATACAGGAACTTAAGCAAGCCGCTCGAAGAGATATATAGCGAGTTCAATGCTGATAGAAAGATAACAATAGGCATTAGGACCGGCGATACTGAGCAGAAAGAAAGGCAGATGCAATTGAAGCATCCACCAAACATACTTGTTACCACACCAGAGAGCCTTGCGATATTATTAAATGCAAGTAAATTTTCCGAGAGCTTTAAGGACCTTAAATATATAGTAATCGATGAGCTACATGAACTTGCAAACAACAAGAGGGGTGTTCATCTCTCGCTCTCTGTGGAAAGACTTGCCGAACTTTGTGGGCATGACTTTGTAAGGATAGGTTTGGGTGCAACCCTTTATCCTTTGGAGGAAGCGGCGAGATTTCTGGTTGGATACAACAACGGCGAAGAGAAAGAATGCTACATTGTTGATGCAACATGGGAAAAGAAGATGGAGTTTACAACAATATGCCCAGTAAAAGACATAATCAATACTAGCGATGAGAAGATAGAGAGTTCAATATACAAAATACTAGACAGCATCATAAAGAAAAATAAGACGACGCTTGTATTTACAAATACAAGAAGTGGCACAGAGCGTGTAGTATTCAATCTGATGAAGAGGTTCAAATACAGCGAGCAAGAACTGGCAGCACACCACGGTTCACTTTCAAGGGAGATAAGGCTTGGTGTAGAAGAGATGCTAAAGAAAGGTTCGCTAAAATGTGTGGTCTCTTCAACAAGCCTTGAGCTTGGTATAGATATAGGCTACATTGACAATGTAGTACAGCTGGGCTCGCCAAAGAGCATAACAAGGGCTATACAAAGGATCGGCAGAAGCGGGCACAGATTTTATGATGTTGCAAGAGGAGAGATAATTGTAGTTAATAGGGATGACCTTGTTGAATGCTCTGTTATGCTATATAGTGCAAATAAAAAACTCCTTGACAAATTCTCAACGCCGATGAATGCACTTGATGTGCTAGCACAACATATTGTTGGCATGTCCCTGACAAAGAAATGGAAGGTTGATGATGCATATAAACTTGTGAAGAATGCTTATCCTTACCACAACCTGCAGAAGAGTGAATTTATTGCATTGCTTGAATACCTTTCTGGAAGCTATGTCGGCTTAGAAAGCAGAAGAGTTTATGGAAAGATATGGTATGATGAAAAGGAAGGTACTTTTGGAAGGCGCGGCAGATATACAAAGATAATATACTATCTTAATCTGGGCACAATACCTGATGAGGTTGCTATAGATGTTTACGAAGGCAAGAGGTGGATAGGAAACATAGAGGAAGAATTCCTTGCAAGGCTCAAGCCTAACGATATATTTGTTCTTGGAGGTAGGTTATATAGATTTGAGTACGCGCGTGGAATGAGATGTTTTGTTAGCAGAGCAGAGAGCAAATATCCAACAATACCACCATGGTTCTCTGAGCAGCTTCCTTTAAGCTACGAACTTGCCATCGAGATAGGCAAGTTCAGGGAGAGGCTTGCAAAAGCGATAGAGAGGGCTTTGCCAAGTAAGAAGGCGCTAGCATTGAAAGGCTTAAAATCAGATGAGGTAAACAAAATACTCGATGAATTGCCTGCTGATGGCAATGCCAAAAAATCTATACTGCAGTATTTTGTGGAGCAGATATTATATGCAAAGTATGTGCCTAACGACAAGTTTATACTTATAGAGATCACACATGATACAAAGGGCGAATTAAGCTACATAATCTTCAACTCATTATATGGCAGGCGCATTAACGATGCACTTTCAAGAATATTTGCCATACTGCTTGGCGAACATTATGGCGAAGACATAGGCGTAATGGTTAGCGACAACGGCTTTGTGCTCTCATTGCAGGCAGAAGTAGAAGAAGGTTCAATTACTGAGATTTTCTCAAAAATTGCTGAACTTGATGTAACAAAATTACTAAAGGAAAATATAAGAAGGACTGAGATGATGAAGAGAAGATTCAGGCATTGTGCAGCAAGAAGCTTTATGGTACTTAGAAATTACAAAGGCCAGAAGATAAGTGTTAATAAGCAGCAGTTTAATGCTCAGTCTCTTCTTACTGCGGTAGAGGAAATTAATCCAAGCTTTCCTATATTAAAAGAGACATATAGAGAGATACTCGAAGATGTTATGGATTTACCAAGAGCTAAAGAGATATTAAAGGAGATCGAAAAAGGTGCAATAAAGTACAAGATAATAAAAACGCGTGTGCCCTCTCCGTTCTCGCACCTTATGCTTACATTTGGTGAGGCAGATATAGTAATGATGAAAGATAGAAGAAAGCGCATAAAGGAGCTGCATAATCAAGTGCTTAAGTTGATAAATAGGGGTTAAAATGAATCTTGGTGATATTGAGATTATCGATGGAACACCTATTGTATATATAAAAGATTTATCAGCTATTGTGTGTTCTGACCTGCATCTTGGCTACGAAGGTGTGATGGCTGAAAATGGAATATTCTTGCCTAAAATAAACTTAAAAAGAATAAAGGAGTTGATCGCCAATGCGGTTAACGAAAGAAAACCAGCGAGAATAATAGTTGATGGCGATATTAAAAATGAATTCTCCAAGGTTCATGTTGAAGAATTTAACGAACTTTATGAATTTGTTAATTTTCTAAGAGGATTGGGTATCAAAGAGATTATCTTAATAAAAGGCAATCATGATAAATTTGTAGATAGGCTAAAGGGCTCTCTAGGTATAAAGATATACAAGCAAGAAGCTCTTATGGGCGATTATCTCTTCTTTCATGGCGAACAATTGCCAAGAACAAAAGGTGGCAAATGGCTTATAATGGGTCATTTGCACCCTGCAATCACATTGTATACTGAGGTTGGCGCGAAAGAGAAGTTGAAGTGCTACTTAATTGGTGATTATGGGCAGAGAAAAATACTAATATTGCCTGCTATGAATTACTTTGCAGAGGGCGTTTCTGTTAATCTAGAAAATGTATCAGAACTAGCACCCATTTTTACCAAACTTGATATAGATTCGATGCATGCGCTATGTATAGCAGAAGGAGAGACGCTTGATTTCGGGAGGATAGCAGATTTAAAGAAGATAGCTCATTGAATATGTAATTAGCAATAGCTAGCTAACCTTTACTATTATCTGGCCTGTCACTATGTGTGGGAATCCTGTAGTTGTAGAGGTATAATTTATTATTAGATAGCCATTATACAAACTTCCAAGCTTTCCTGTATATATACTATTGCCACTGTAGCAGTATAGTGTAAAGGTGTAGTTTGAACCTATTGGCATGTAAATCTGGTTTGACGGCGGATTATAAGGTGTTTGCATGTTTGTTGTTGTTTGGTTTGATGTGCAACCTATTGCTGTTACATTTATAGGGGATTGTGTTACCTGAAGCAGATTTAATGTAAGAAGACCATTAGGTGCAAGGTAAAAGTTTGTGCAGCTTAGCCCTGCTGGTAGCAAGCACTCCTGGCCTGCAAATGTACCGGGATTGAACAAGCCAAGAGAATATAGTGCGCCTAGAACAACTGCCATTATCAATATTGCCCAGCCGTATGTGGTAAGGTATTCTATAGCGCTCTGTGCTTTTGCATCCATGCTCTCAATCTTATTTTTGATAAAAAAGATTTTATAATAGCATGTCTTTAATCTTATAGATCAGATGGACCTTTACATTTATACAGACGGTGCATCAAGAGGAAACCCAGGCAAAAGTGCTTCAGGCTATCTAATTTTGGATAGCTCAAATAAGCCACTTTTAAAAGAAGTATTCTATAATGGCAGAAAAACAAATAATTTTGCAGAATACATGGCAATAATAGCCGCATTAGAAAAGGTAGCAAAGTTGTACGGCTATGAAAATAATGTAACACTTACTTCAGACAGCGAAGTGGCTGTAAAGCAGATAAACGGCTTATACAAGGTTAAGGAAAAGCATCTTAAGGAGCTTAATAAAAGGGTAATTGAGCTTGCAAGTAAATTCAAAAGTTGCAAGTTTCAAAATGCAAAAAGGGAGAATAAATTTATAGCAATAGTGGATAGAGAACTAAATAGATTTTTAGATAAAATGGAAGATAATATAATAAAGGATAAAAGTAATATTAATAAGCAGTCTAAGCTCAGCCTGTGATGGAAATGAATGGAGATGAAAATAACAATGAAAAAAATGAAAACAAGGAAGGTGGCGATAAAAAAGATAAAGGTGTAAATCCGCTTGCAAAAGAGCTTTACCAGAAGGCGGGCGAGCAGTTCGAAGCAAACAAGTTTGAGGAAGCAATAGATCTTTATACACAGGCAATAAAGATTGATCCAAATTATTCAAGTGCTTATTTTAACAGGGCACTCAGCTATGCAATATTAAATAGGTATGATGAAGCAATACGCGATATTGACTATGTTTTAAAGATGGAGCCTGATAGCTATGATGCTCCTTATGTGCTCGGCATAATAAATGAATACCAGCATGATTATGAAGGAGCAAAGGAGTGGTATGAAAAAGCGCTTTCAAAGAATCCAAACTACGAGCCAGCAAAAATGAGGCTCGAGCAGCTCAAGCAGAAGATGGCAGGTCCTATACCAAAGGTAGCTGAGGAAGCAAAAGAGAGTGCTAAGGTTGG
>Ga0208151_100492_pt1 | contig 16313 bp, 11 predicted proteins | sample ECH_Bhost_MetaG_FD_187130 | JGI IMG/M metagenome (GOLD analysis project Ga0208151, IMG submission 187130) | Hot spring microbial mat communities from Yellowstone National Park, Wyoming, USA - ECH_B host_MetaG (SPAdes) (version 2) | ecosystem: Environmental > Aquatic > Thermal springs > Hot... | reverse complement strand
CCAGTTGTGTCTTTCAATTCCTCATTAAAGGATACCCGAGGAAAACGACCTTATTCTCATTCGCCCCGTAGGCTTTCAATTCCTCATTAAAGGATACTGGGGCGAGGTACTTGAAGTACTGGGTGTTGAGCAACTTTCAATTCCTCATTAAAGGATACAAAAGAGCGGAATGATAAGCAAAGAAACAATGCTTCAAGCTTTCAATTCCTCATTAAAGGATACACGACGCATTCGCAGTCCTACTAAAAAACGTGGCACAAACTTTCAATTCCTCATTAAAGGATACGCGTTGGTTTTTGGTGCAAGTAGACACTGGGGGTTCTTTCAATTCCTCATTAAAGGATACGATGATGGTTCTACCGACGGCACGTATTCCTTTCTTTTCTTTCAATTCCTCATTAAAGGATACTTAACACGGTTGCCTGAAGGTAAGGTACTTACGGAAGACTTTCAATTCCTCATTAAAGGATACGGTCTTGCAAGCCACGACTTTCTAACACGACAGTTAACTTTCAATTCCTCATTAAAGGATACCTTATCCTTATTCGTTTTCGGGTAGCTATGACTCTTCTCCTTTCAATTCCTCATTAAAGGATACAAGACCTCCTGCGGTTGTAAAGCTCCACACGTCATATGACTTTCAATTCCTCATTAAAGGATACACAAACCTATCGGAACCAAACTTGTGTTTCCCTTTGTTCTTTCAATTCCTCATTAAAGGATACTATTCAGAACACTAGCAGTAGCGCAATCAACGCGTTGGCTTTCAATTCCTCATTAAAGGATACTTGTCAGCATTCTGAATAGCAAAAGCGAGTTGTTCTCTTTCAATTCCTCATTAAAGGATACTAATGCACCCGCAAAACTTCTTCTAATGTCCCCTGAACGGCTTTCAATTCCTCATTAAAGGATACCGGCATTAAGCGGTTGATACCGAGCCAGTTCATTATTTTACTTTCAATTCCTCATTAAAGGATACAAGAATGGCTCGAAACCGAGCTTTCGGGATATTTTCTTTCAATTCCTCATTAAAGGATACAAAGGTTTAAGATTTTAGACCAGATATGGGATGAGCTCTTTCAATTCCTCATTAAAGGATACAATCTTGAACCTTCAACACTCACAGATTGGGCGTACCTTTCAATTCCTCATTAAAGGATACGGTATACTTGTTACAGCTAACACAATTATCTCAGTGGTCTTTCAATTCCTCATTAAAGGATACCAATGCGGTCGCGTATATAAGAACGCAATAGTAGAACTTTCAATTCCTCATTAAAGGATACCGACTCTTGGCTATCGGAATTGCTTGCCTCTTGTTCGTTATCTTTCAATTCCTCATTAAAGGATACCTAACACGGAGCCTCTTAGTGTTAGGTAAGAAAACTAGCTTTCAATTCCTCATTAAAGGATACAAACAGCAAGATTTGTTGTGAGCGAAAATCCGAACGCTTCTTTCAATTCCTCATTAAAGGATACACCTCGATGAAAACCAAGCTAGCGCCGAGATCAAAAGGCTTTCAATTCCTCATTAAAGGATACTCGCTCACGGTTCTTCATATTTGGGGAACGCCTTCAATCTTTCAATTCCTCATTAAAGGATACCGTTCCACGTGTACGTGATTGAAACACCGTTATCCGTTACCTTTCAATTCCTCATTAAAGGATACGAGGGCGGACAGTGAGTACCTTGACCAGAGCGAAGAAACGCTTTCAATTCCTCATTAAAGGATACCAGAAATGGCATTTCTGTACCTTTTCGCTTCCATAACTTTCAATTCCTCATTAAAGGATACCATTGAACAAAGTGGAGCCGTTCGTGGAGGAGGTCAACTTTCAATTCCTCATTAAAGGATACAGGACAGGCTAAGCGCGCCAAAGGTGAAAAAAATCTTTCAATTCCTCATTAAAGGATACCGGGTGGAGGCCTTCCTCCTCCACCAGCTTTTGTAACACTGCTTTCAATTCCTCATTAAAGGATACCGCTATTGCCCCTCAGTCTGCACAGGCTGAGGAGGTCTTTCAATTCCTCATTAAAGGATACCGTTTTTGTCACAGACCTAGGGACAACCAAGGAGACCCTCTTTCAATTTCTCATTAAAGGATACATGCAAGTGCAAGCTAAGTGGTACTTGGTAACTGTGCAACTTTCAATTCCTCATTAAAGGATACACGGTTCGCTGAACTCTCGCATGTCGTTGCTCGTAACTTTCAATTCCTCATTAAAGGATACCGGCTAAGGCTTGTGAAAACGCCGCAACAACACTCTCTTTCAATTCCTCATTAAAGGATACCACAAAAGAGGGAGCCGAGATGAAGAAACTGATTTCTTTCAATTCCTCATTAAAGGATACACTCGACCGTTTCGACTCGCAAGGTAATCCCTCCACCGTGCTTTCAATTCCTCATTAAAGGATACCGAAACACAAAGAAAAGGAGTTCGCAGAGAGACTTGTAAACTTTCAATTCCTCATTAAAGGATACAGAGCTATAAACAAGGCTAATGCCAAACTAAAAGCTACTTTCAATTCCTCATTAAAGGATACTTGTGTATCTTAGGGTACGGCTCAAGGAAAAAATGGGCAACTTTCAATTCCTCATTAAAGGATACCTGAGGATACGCATCACCAACGATAAGTGTGATTGACTTTCAATTCCTCATTAAAGGATACAAGTTTGAAACCCAACAAGTTTACGGTTTGCGGTTTATTCTTTCAATTCCTCATTAAAGGATACAGTGACTAATGCAGAAGTGAAAGTTGTATGTTTATTTACTTTCAATTCCTCATTAAAGGATACCCTTTCAAGAATACGAGATATGGAACTGCAAATATCTTTCAATTCCTCATTAAAGGATACGTAGAAGAGGCAAAACCTACAAAAGAAAATGTTAACTTTCAATTCCTCATTAAAGGATACTTGTTCATAGCTCTAGGAGGTTGATGGACTATGAAAACTTTCAATTCCTCATTAAAGGATACCCGCTAGGTGGCGAAGGTGGTATGGGAGCAAACGTCCTTTCAATTCCTCATTAAAGGATACTGATAGGTGACGTTGGTTATGACAAGCAAAAGTATGACTTTCAATTCCTCATTAAAGGATACAGAAGGGTTCAGGGAGGAGGGGAGAGAGCATGAGAACCAACTTTCAATTCCTCATTAAAGGATACCGTAAGTGTGTTTTGCGTTGTGTTTGGGTTCTCAACCTTTCAATTCCTCATTAAAGGATACCGACATAATTGTATGGCATGCATAAGCTACTTCACTCTTTCAATTCCTCATTAAAGGATACGCCAAGGTAAAGCACTTTGAGTTGTTGTGACGTTATTTTGTCTTTCAATTCCTCATTAAAGGATACGTGGCGAAAGCGGAGGCGACAATTGCCGCAACCCAACCAGCTTTCAATTCCTCATTAAAGGATACCAGAAATCGATACTTGCTTTTCCGTAAAGATTAATTATCTTTCAATTCCTCATTAAAGGATACCCGATACCTTCCCGATTCAAATACCTTTAAGGAGACCAAACTTTCAATTCCTCATTAAAGGATACCAATACACACAATTTACTCTTTAATAAAAGAAGGATATCTTTCAATTCCTCATTAAAGGATACTAACCAAAATTTTATCAGAATTCTATGAGGGTGAGTCTTTCAATTCCTCATTAAAGGATACTCACTTCGATTGGTGTATCCTTCTTTAGGTCTATCCTTTCAATTCCTCATTAAAGGATACTCACTTCGATTGGTGTATCCTTCTTTAGGTCTATCCTTTCAATTCCTCATTAAAGGATACACTGAAAACTGGTATTCCTGACCATCCTCAAGATTTCCTTTCAATTCCTCATTAAAGGATACGGGATTACGACAAACAGCGTGAGCAACCCTATGGCAGTCTTTCAATTCCTCATTAAAGGATACCCTTCTTAGCCAGCTAAGAACCGTAAACTGTTGAAAAACTTTCAATTCCTCATTAAAGGATACCCAGAGTAGTGGGACGTCGGGTACAGCAACAACCTCTACTTTCAATTCCTCATTAAAGGATACAGGCGAATGTAAGATGTCGGAAAGTGAGACGAAATTCTTTCAATTCCTCATTAAAGGATACACTCAGGTGTTGCTTTCGATCTGCAAGAGCTACTACTAAACTTTCAATTCCTCATTAAAGGATACAAGACTAAATGACAGTCTACATCTCTAACGCATTCTCATCTTTCAATTCCTCATTAAAGGATACGAAAGCCAGAAACAAAATAGCACCAAGAACGGAATTTGTACTTTCAATTCCTCATTAAAGGATACCGGGGCAATATCTTGGAATTGTCGTTGATTCCGTTACTTTCAATTCCTCATTAAAGGATACGGGCAACATAGCCGACCAATGCCAGACCATATGTTACTTTCAATTCCTCATTAAAGGATACTGGAACCCAAGCCGAAGATGTGAGCCAAAAGTTTTGTCTTTCAATTCCTCATTAAAGGATACCCTCGCCGTTCAGAGTCATAACTGCTATTGTCGTATTTCTTTCAATTCCTCATTAAAGGATACAAGTATCATTTTGGAACCTCTGTTTCCAAATATTCGTCTTTCAATTCCTCATTAAAGGATACCCAGATAGTCAGCAAGCATGTTGAAGGATGGGACCAGGACTTTCAATTCCTCATTAAAGGATACCTTCTTAGTCATTTTAAAGCAAAGAGGCGAGGTAATAACTTTCAATTCCTCATTAAAGGATACTTTGACTCTAGCTGGTTTCAGTAGTGAAATGGGTGGGACCTTTCAATTCCTCATTAAAGGATACGGAGTACGAGAGAAGAAGGGGTTACGAAATCGGGGGTTAACTTTCAATTCCTCATTAAAGGATACCATATTATTTTGTGGTATTCGTTGGATTCCGATTGATTCTTTCAATTCCTCATTAAAGGATACAAGACGCACAGTGGCTTTGGTTAGCGGTCGTCGTGTGATTCTTTCAATTCCTCATTAAAGGATACAAATGTGGTAATACTATCCAAACTGTTGTGCAGGATACTACTTTCAATTCCTCATTAAAGGATACAGATTAGCGTGGACGTTCTTATTGCAGTAATAACCTCAGCCTTTCAATTCCTCATTAAAGGATACGGAATTATGCCCCTTGATTTGGCTTTGTCTTATTCCGATAGCTTTCAATTCCTCATTAAAGGATACTCTGTGGGCAATATATCCTAACACCGTGAAGCCGTCTTTCAATTCCTCATTAAAGGATACCTTTTTTTCGATGATGACTTTGTTACTGAATTAACCTTTCAATTCCTCATTAAAGGATACTGAATGGCTTGATGGTATTGTTACATGGGACGTGATAGCTTTCAATTCCTCATTAAAGGATACCGCCTTTTCTTCATCAACTTTTTGTTTTTGATTTTGTACTTTCAATTCCTCATTAAAGGATACTGTTTCGATATTAAAATGCGGTTATTGCAAAACTATTTTCTTTCAATTCCTCATTAAAGGATACAGGGAATAGTCTATTGTCCAAATTGTAACCGCTCAGAGCTTTCAATTCCTCATTAAAGGATACTCAATACAAAGTCCACGAAATAGTGGTGATAAACGAAAACTTTCAATTCCTCATTAAAGGATACCGGCGAAAGCCATGTCCGCACGTGAAGGAAATGTTTCTTTCAATTCCTCATTAAAGGATACCAGCATCCTTCACTCTTAGCCATGCTTCGTGTAACTTTCAATTCCTCATTAAAGGATACGCGGACTATAAAATATACAAGATAGAAAACGATTACTTTCAATTCCTCATTAAAGGATACTTGTTTGGGTTTTGGTAGCACTTTTACTTTTGTTCTTTCAATTCCTCATTAAAGGATACCGGTTAACAGAGCTCGCCACGGAAACGAGGGCGGTTTGGTACTTTCAATTCCTCATTAAAGGATACTAAATGTTAGCTATGGGGCTTCTGTGGGCAAATTACAAAACTTTCAATTCCTCATTAAAGGATACTTGGGAAAGCTCTACAACCTTACAACTGGCAGGCAAACACTTTCAATTCCTCATTAAAGGATACTTCGTATCGGATATCGACCAAACATGCAACCCCAAAACATCTTTCAATTCCTCATTAAAGGATACCTAGCGAGACCAGTCTCCACAAGGTAGCGCAAAATGAACTTTCAATTCCTCATTAAAGGATACGTTGTGGGTCTTGTCGCGTTTGGCATTAACGCCCTTCTCTTTCAATTCCTCATTAAAGGATACTTGATGATTTTGACCCATGGGAATTTTTTCCTTATTCTTTCAATTCCTCATTAAAGGATACAGACGGTCTAACTCTTGTCCGAGTTGGTCAGATTCTTTCAATTCCTCATTAAAGGATACCAGTGCAAGGCAGTAGCGGAAGCTTGATTTGGCTTTTCTTTCAATTCCTCATTAAAGGATACAAGAGTTCAAGGTGTTCAGGAGTCTGTGGCGGACAATTGACTTTCAATTCCTCATTAAAGGATACCGGGGGGTGAGTGAAGCATGAGCGAACAACAACAAAATTCTTTCAATTCCTCATTAAAGGATACCAGAGGGAAGAGATGCTCGCCAACGCAGAAATGCTAAGACTTTCAATTCCTCATTAAAGGATACAAAGCAATATGTGGGTAAGACAGTGAAACTGAAAGCAAACTTTCAATTCCTCATTAAAGGATACTTGCGACTTTTGATGATACAGCAAGCGAAGAAATATCTTTCAATTCCTCATTAAAGGATACCGTCAAACTTCTTGACGTGGAAGCTTTGGTGAAATACTTAGCTTTCAATTCCTCATTAAAGGATACTAATGGAATGGTTCATACTAGCGATCGTAAGCATAATCTTTCAATTCCTCATTAAAGGATACGCTTTTATGGCAATTCAGGCTGATTCACTTGAAGAACTTCTTTCAATTCCTCATTAAAGGATACTTACAGCGCAAACGCTGACCGTAACAGTGCAAATGTTCTTTCAATTCCTCATTAAAGGATACGCAAGAGCAACAAAATGATGATCAAAGTGGTTCAAGCTTTCAATTCCTCATTAAAGGATACACCAGGGGAGGTGCCGTAGGGTGCCATTGGCAGAAAATCTTTCAATTCCTCATTAAAGGATACAAAATAGAAATAATACCGAGAAATCAACCAGCGTTCATAACCTTTCAATTCCTCATTAAAGGATACCTAAGTGCTATCGAACGTTACGACTTAGAGAAACTTAACTTTCAATTCCTCATTAAAGGATACCCGTTGTGAACCCTTAAGGCATGCCTAGAGTTAACTTTCAATTCCTCATTAAAGGATACGATACACTACTAAGAGTGTGTCCCGTAAGGAGGTGTACTACTTTCAATTCCTCATTAAAGGATACGATACACTACTAAGAGTGTGTCCCGTAAGGAGGTGTACTACTTTCAATTCCTCATTAAAGGATACCAAAATTCACTGACAGAATCCGAGTTGTGTGTTGTTTCTTTCAATTCCTCATTAAAGGATACCGATAAGTCTGCGAGGATGATAAAGACGTATGGAACTTTCAATTCCTCATTAAAGGATACCAGTTGCGGCCAACGATGCTTTCGACAAACTGAAACAGCTTTCAATTCCTCATTAAAGGATACTGAACTCTTTGAAAACAAGTATTCACCGGCGATTGCTCTTTCAATTCCTCATTAAAGGATACTGAACTCTTTGAAAACAAGTATTCACCGGCGATTGCTCTTTCAATTCCTCATTAAAGGATACCCTGAACTCAAAGAAGTATTGCGAGAAGCCCGTAAATACTTTCAATTCCTCATTAAAGGATACTTAACTCCCTTCACGTTTTAAGAGTATGGCTAAACCTTTCAATTCCTCATTAAAGGATACCTCGATCCCAACAAGTTCGGATATACCCTGATTCCCGTCTTTCAATTCCTCATTAAAGGATACCACTGGAATGAGGGTTTCAGAGTTCATCCACATGGATCTTTCAATTCCTCATTAAAGGATACTGGATTTGACATTTTTCTCACCAAAAGCGGTGGTGCTCTTTCAATTCCTCATTAAAGGATACTATACCAGAGTGTGTTCGCCAATGCGGAAGTTATGGATCTTTCAATTCCTCATTAAAGGATACCGCACTGTCCTCCTTTTTTGGAGGAAGCTGGGAAGGCTCTCTTTCAATTCCTCATTAAAGGATACAGAAGGCGAAAAAAATATTAACCCGTTTTCGTAGTATGACACTTTCAATTCCTCATTAAAGGATACCCCGGGTATGTTCACAGTAGAACAGTTCTGGGCTTGGACTTTCAATTCCTCATTAAAGGATACATGAGTAGAGCTTCCCCATTGCATCAATGCTTGGTTTACTTTCAATTCCTCATTAAAGGATACCAGGTATAGGTCGACCCATTGGTAGCTACTCTGTTAATAACTTTCAATTCCTCATTAAAGGATACATATAGTGAGACTGCTGAAGGCGTGCAGGAATAAGACTTTCAATTCCTCATTAAAGGATACATACTTACTCGGAGAGTGTGAAGGAGGCGATTGAACTTCTTTCAATTCCTCATTAAAGGATACTAGCGATGAAGCGTGGAAACAAGGTGTCGCCACGCTCTTTCAATTCCTCATTAAAGGATACCGTACGTGTTGTTCAGAACCAAACACGGCGTCATGGTGATCTTTCAATTCCTCATTAAAGGATACGAAAAAGGGAAAGACTAGGTTTCGATAAATGTAAACTTTCAATTCCTCATTAAAGGATACCACATTTACGTTGCCGAGAACCGTGGACGCGTTGTTTACTTTCAATTCCTCATTAAAGGATACAAAGCGAAAAGAATATTAACCCATTCTCATGATAATAAGCTTTCAATTCCTCATTAAAGGATACCCAATTGCTTACGAGGTTGCCTGAGGGTAAAGTGCTTACAGCTTTCAATTCCTCATTAAAGGATACCGGCATACAACCCTACGGTAACAAGCGCCTTAAGGAACTTTCAATTCCTCATTAAAGGATACCACAGCTAAGGTTACAACCCCATAGCCTTAGGAACACACTCTTTCAATTCCTCATTAAAGGATACCTAAACTCTCTGATAGGGAGTTAGAGGACGTGTTAGCTTTCAATTCCTCATTAAAGGATACGGCTATGCTCAAACGTGACTATAACACAGTTAAAGCACCTTTCAATTCCTCATTAAAGGATACCACACAAAGGTCACAGAAACTGGGTATAGCTTTCAACGTTCTTTCAATTCCTCATTAAAGGATACTAGAACCAATTTTTGAGTACAAAGTCAACAACGACATAAACTTTCAATTCCTCATTAAAGGATACGTAACCTCAAAGATTTGAAGAAGTGCCCCAAGTGTCTTTCAATTCCTCATTAAAGGATACAAGGCCAACTTTTTGAGTTGGCTTACGACGACTTCTTTCAATTCCTCATTAAAGGATACCTGTCGGAGGTTTGGTACGTCGGGAATTAAGCCTAACTTTCAATTCCTCATTAAAGGATACCAACGATAGGCACAACTGCCGTGACTTTACTTTACGACTTTCAATTCCTCATTAAAGGATACGTGAAAGCGTTACCTGTCTGTGAAACGTCCCAAGTAACTTTCAATTCCTCATTAAAGGATACAGGAAACAGCCAAAACTCTTGCGCCTCTTCTTAACGCTTTCAATTCCTCATTAAAGGATACACGCAACTATAAAGATTATGACACCCATCAAAAAGCTCTTTCAATTCCTCATTAAAGGATACTGACATGAATAACACTATACCGACGTCACATTTAACTTTCAATTCCTCATTAAAGGATACCGTTGAATACAGTATCTACTTCTCAGCACCAGCATCCTTTCAATTCCTCATTAAAGGATACCGAAATAAGCCAAAATTTCGGAATCGGTATATGATTCTTTCAATTCCTCATTAAAGGATACCATAAAGATGAAATGAGAAATCCGCGTTCTGGCTATGCTTTCAATTCCTCATTAAAGGATACAGTCCCCCTGTTAACAACGTCGTTAACACAGTAAGCCTTTCAATTCCTCATTAAAGGATACATGGTATTAATTTTTGATGACATATGCCTCGTCGTATTCTTTCAATTCCTCATTAAAGGATACAAGGCTAAATTCTTCTCACAAATCTCGGTTGATGTGTTGATCTTTCAATTCCTCATTAAAGGATACTTCACACTAACTGGCTGTCCTTCGACAGCTTTCACAACTTTCAATTCCTCATTAAAGGATACAAAACGCAAACCACAGAAAAGCACATGTAAATGACATCCACTTTCAATTCCTCATTAAAGGATACTGGGAGATGGAACCCGCCGTTGCGATGCGAGCCGAAGCCTTTCAATTCCTCATTAAAGGATACTTGACCTGTTGACTCTAACTCTTGCATTCGGAAACACTTTCAATTCCTCATTAAAGGATACCAAAATATATTCGCCATGTGGACCGTATGCCGTAAAGTTGCTTTCAATTCCTCATTAAAGGATACTGGAGCATCAACGTAAATAGAAGGAACACCACAACCTACTTTCAATTCCTCATTAAAGGATACAAGAGTTGCTGTAAGTGTAGATTGACCAATACCCGCTGGCTTTCAATTCCTCATTAAAGGATACTCGATATCACTGCCCGCATAAGAGCCGTAGGCTACAATCTTTCAATTCCTCATTAAAGGATACCGAACACTGAACCATTCGTTTCAAAAAGATAGTAGAACTTTCAATTCCTCATTAAAGGATACCTATACCGTTTTCGTTTAATGGTAACGGTTCAGTTACCTTTCAATTCCTCATTAAAGGATACTGATGCAATGAACTACATCATTAACGCAATGATTAACTTTCAATTCCTCATTAAAGGATACCGGGAGAAGACAAGCAACTAGATGGTGGTGTATTAAGTCTTTCAATTCCTCATTAAAGGATACCTTATACAGGTCTTCACGTGATCAAACGATGTGAAAACTTTCAATTCCTCATTAAAGGATACGTTATTGGCTTTTTCACTTCAAATTCGGCTTTGACCTTTCAATTCCTCATTAAAGGATACCAAAAACGCAAGAACAAGCCCAACAATATTTCCGATCCACCTTTCAATTCCTCATTAAAGGATACTTGGCGTAGCTCGCGGAGTCAATATCGCTTTGGATGGCAATCTTTCAATTCCTCATTAAAGGATACTAAACCGTCAAACGGGTTTCTACCAGCGATATATGTCTTTCAATTCCTCATTAAAGGATACTGGGAGCAACCAGTTCCTGATACCTGCAAACACCGCAATCTTTCAATTCCTCATTAAAGGATACAAGCACAAAAACATGCAAATTGTGTGGATACCACTCTTTCAATTCCTCATTAAAGGATACGGTATACTGGAATAGTGTGTCTAGGGTACGACCCACAGCTTTCAATTCCTCATTAAAGGATACCGTTTTTGTAAAAGTTTTTTTTGGTGCTTTGTGTGTCTTTCAATTCCTCATTAAAGGATACACCACAAATTACTGATACGGGATTAACGAATCAAATCTTTCAATTCCTCATTAAAGGATACCAAACGCGCTATTCTGTTAAACCTTATCCTTTTTCCCAATCTTTCAATTCCTCATTAAAGGATACTAGTATTTTTGGGTTGATGCGTCAAACGTGCCGAAACTTTCAATTCCTCATTAAAGGATACCCGATTTCGCTGGAACGAATATAAACCCCAATGGGGGTTTCTTTCAATTCCTCATTAAAGGATACACATTAACCGTCAAGCTCTGCGCAGTAAACACATCATTCAACTTTCAATTCCTCATTAAAGGATACCTACATGCGCGGACGGATACGAGGTGGTTCCACGACTACGCTTTCAATTCCTCATTAAAGGATACCTTTAATAAGCGGACTAAGATTTTTTGCTACTTTCTCCTTTCAATTCCTCATTAAAGGATACGAAGGCGAAGGCATCATAGCATTAGCTTACTAACGTCTTTCAATTCCTCATTAAAGGATACCATAAAGATGGAAACTTATGTCGGCGTTTTGTGAGTGTCTTTCAATTCCTCATTAAAGGATACACGTCTAGCCGAAATGTTAGAATACTTAGTGTGAGAGAAACTTTCAATTCCTCATTAAAGGATACACAGTGGCAAGCTGGTTTTGGCTCATTACACGAAGCACTTTCAATTCCTCATTAAAGGATACCTTCGCTGGATTGTCGGTTGGGTTTGCGGGTGGCTTCTTTCAATTCCTCATTAAAGGATACATAACTAAAAATTGAATTTAAAAACCGAAATGTTTATTTGTCTTTCAATTCCTCATTAAAGGATACCTGATGTGAATATCATCTGACCTCCACCGTTTATAGCGACTTTCAATTCCTCATTAAAGGATACCCAGCTATGACAGACAAATACGTGAATCCAAGTAATTCTTTCAATTCCTCATTAAAGGATACGTAGTGTAAAATTAAAGCCATTCAATAATCCGAAACTTTCAATTCCTCATTAAAGGATACTTTATTAAATCAACAAAATAAACGACAACGCACTTTTCTTTCAATTCCTCATTAAAGGATACCAAAGCCGTGAAGATAATTTACGTGCCTGAGTGATTGCAACTTTCAATTCCTCATTAAAGGATACCAACGAGGTTCGGGAAGTTTATGTTGAAGCTCGAGACAGACTTTCAATTCCTCATTAAAGGATACCCCCAAAACCCTAAAATGAGCGACATCGGTGCGGGTTCCTTTCAATTCCTCATTAAAGGATACGCCACAAGAACGGCGGCGAACCCTTTAGTTGTGGCCTTTCAATTCCTCATTAAAGGATACTGGGATTCTTTACCCTGAGGTTGTTCAATTTCCTCCTTTCAATTCCTCATTAAAGGATACACGGAACGTGCTAAGTGGCTTATACCCTTGTGCGCAGAAACTTTCAATTCCTCATTAAAGGATACGATATTTTATGGTGATGGTGGGGTAGGGGAAGATAATAATCTTTCAATTCCTCATTAAAGGATACTCGAACCCAAACCTAATCTCAAGTAGTGAAATCGGTCTTTCAATTCCTCATTAAAGGATACTATTTTGAATACTAGTTTTGACATTACCACTAGCGTCAAGCTTTCAATTCCTCATTAAAGGATACGCGTAGTGGGGGAATGAAACTAGAAGCGAAAGACAATCTTTCAATTCCTCATTAAAGGATACGTTGTAGCTCAGGCTTGGGTTAACCTCCCCTAAGAGTCTTTCAATTCCTCATTAAAGGATACCGACCGACAGTGTCCCAGGTTATGCTGTGTATGTGTTTCACTTTCAATTCCTCATTAAAGGATACATATTGTCCACAAAACAGCTTGAGCATATTTTCTTATACTTTCAATTCCTCATTAAAGGATACCGGAAAGCCTTGAGGCACCTGATCAGCTGGAGCTTCTTGTAGCTTTCAATTCCTCATTAAAGGATACACATGCCTCGAAGAAGAAGGCGTGTTATATATATCACTTTCAATTCCTCATTAAAGGATACTGGTGCACTGCAAACCAAAACCGTAGTTCACTACAACTTTCAATTCCTCATTAAAGGATACTCTTTCAAAGCCTCTTTCAAAATAGCGGTTATAATCTTTCAATTCCTCATTAAAGGATACCTCATCGCTTCATCATGACGACGCAACGACAAACGTCAACTTTCAATTCCTCATTAAAGGATACCAAAAGATGGGACGTCTAGGGGTTGGATGCCCGATTATTGGCTTTCAATTCCTCATTAAAGGATACCCACGACGAATCCAAAATTTCGTTTGAATTAGTCTTTCTTTCAATTCCTCATTAAAGGATACAACTTATGGGCAATGTAGCCTACTAGTGTTAAGCCATCTTTCAATTCCTCATTAAAGGATACCGGAACGTGCTAAGTGGCTTATACCCTTGTGCGCAGAAACTTTCAATTCCTCATTAAAGGATACCAAGCTTTGCGCTTGATTGCTATTTTCCTTTCAACACCACTCTTTCAATTCCTCATTAAAGGATACAACACTAGTAGGCTACATTGCCCATAAGTTTCTGAATCTTTCAATTCCTCATTAAAGGATACGATCCCGTTAGAGTCGCTTACGTTCCCAACGTAGCAGTCTTTCAATTCCTCATTAAAGGATACCTGAGAAAATACAAAAATTTGCGAGCGACAGAACCATTCTTTCAATTCCTCATTAAAGGATACCGCCAATCCCAACTTTTCTGCTAATTTTAAAATCATCTTTCAATTCCTCATTAAAGGATACATGGCATGATTAGGGCTTTAGTGATGAGAGCAAGGAATTCTTTCAATTCCTCATTAAAGGATACCGGTAGGTGGCAGGTTTTCAACCGCTTCCGCCACATCCTCCTTTCAATTCCTCATTAAAGGATACAAAATAAGTGGATAGGTGTTTTAATCGCTTTAACTATACTTTCTTTCAATTCCTCATTAAAGGATACACTGAAGGCGGGAAAATATATGTATATCTAGTAACTTTCAATTCCTCATTAAAGGATACTTGTTTAGTATTTGCCGTTGCTAAAGTGTTTGAACTTTCAATTCCTCATTAAAGGATACTTAGTGAAAAAGAGCCAGCAAGCGATAAGGGAAAACTTTCAATTCCTCATTAAAGGATACTTTACTGGTATGGGGCAACGGCAAACACGGATAAAATCTTTCAATTCCTCATTAAAGGATACTAGTTGTTGGATTTTTTGAAAACACAAGTGAATGGCACTTTCAATTCCTCATTAAAGGATACGAGAGTGGAATAGATTCATTTGTAAATGAAATCAACTTTCAATTCCTCATTAAAGGATACCATAGGGTGTGAAGCAGAGGAACTAATCAGGGACTTTCAATTCCTCATTAAAGGATACGCATTTATTTGCACAAACAAATTTATCAACTCATTTTCTTTCAATTCCTCATTAAAGGATACCTAATGAATTGGGTCGGCGTAAACCGCTATATGCCTAAAACTTTCAATTCCTCATTAAAGGATACCGTGTAATAGCAATATTTCTTAGCACTCCGCTCGGGCAACTTTCAATTCCTCATTAAAGGATACGGGAGCGTACTTCGACGCCCGCGGTTTTTTAATTTACCGCTTTCAATTCCTCATTAAAGGATACGAGAGACGGCATTAACCTACTTTGATAATAAAGAAACTTTCAATTCCTCATTAAAGGATACAAAAGTGGGATTGGCAAACGGGTAAAGTAGTATCACCCTTTCAATTCCTCATTAAAGGATACCTGAGGAACTTAGTCTATCCCAAGTTTTTGCTATCCACTCTTCTTTCAATTCCTCATTAAAGGATACCACTTGCAAGAGCTGTTTGACCGCATTGTTGAGCTCTTTTCTTTCAATTCCTCATTAAAGGATACTAATGGATGTGTTCCAGATACCAAAAGCACAGCAACAACTTTCAATTCCTCATTAAAGGATACTTAACGACAACATTAGGTTCATTATCACAACAATTACACTTTCAATTCCTCATTAAAGGATACTCAAACCAAAATTCGTCCTGTCGATGGGTTTTTCTCTTTCAATTCCTCATTAAAGGATACCATTCTCGCAACGGTTACAATCGTAGGCGCATATGGATTCTTTCAATTCCTCATTAAAGGATACGGGTGCGTCTTCACACCAACGACAAATCCGCAGTCTCTTTCAATTCCTCATTAAAGGATACCATCACAAAAAGAATCCACGATAAAAATCCCATTCTTCTTTCAATTCCTCATTAAAGGATACCTAAACACAATCAATTTGCTCAAAGCTCCAACTACATTGGTCTTTCAATTCCTCATTAAAGGATACTTGTGAGTTGTTTGATGATTGAGCGATTATTGATGTGTTACTTTCAATTCCTCATTAAAGGATACGAAGTCAGGCGTTATCACGCAAATAGCAGGACTTGCTTTCAATTCCTCATTAAAGGATACGCTAAACAAGCATATGCCCGACAGGCTGGCGCTCTAGCTTTCAATTCCTCATTAAAGGATACCCGTTAGCATCAGTTTTGACATTAGTTGCTACTGCATTACTTTCAATTCCTCATTAAAGGATACCCGTGTGTTGTGTGCTGGACATTAATGTTGAAATAACCTTTCAATTCCTCATTAAAGGATACAAGACCCTCCTCACCTCGTGAAGGTGGCACCGATTGAGGCTTTCAATTCCTCATTAAAGGATACTTTATCTGGTTCTGGTTTTTTGCTTGTTATCAGTTCTAAACTTTCAATTCCTCATTAAAGGATACTTTTTGTCTGTCTTCCTCTT
>Ga0208151_100488_pt1 | contig 16415 bp, 15 predicted proteins | sample ECH_Bhost_MetaG_FD_187130 | JGI IMG/M metagenome (GOLD analysis project Ga0208151, IMG submission 187130) | Hot spring microbial mat communities from Yellowstone National Park, Wyoming, USA - ECH_B host_MetaG (SPAdes) (version 2) | ecosystem: Environmental > Aquatic > Thermal springs > Hot... | reverse complement strand
AAATAGAGAAGTTTAGCGAAATTGATAATGAAGCCAAGGAATTTCTTGCCAATCTAAAAAGACTAGGAGATAAAAAAGACGAAGTCCTGAAGAAAATAAGGTTCGTGGGAACTATGAATTTAATTGACTCTAATAATTTATTTCCAATTGGTGAGGCTCTAACGAGAAGATTTCTAATTTTTCATTTAGATTATACGTGTGGTACTGAAGATGTAAAAATGTTCTTGAACGATTCTACTATTCCATTTAAGGAGGTAATTATCAGTGAAGTTAAATACCTAAGAGAGAAGTTCGGCTGTTCAGATAAGCAGAAAAAATCGCAGTATGAATATAATATTTCGACTGCTAGTATAAAGTTAGCATTAAGTCTTCTTAAGGAGTTAATAGAACCCAACGATACACCAGATACTATTAGTGAAAAATTCTTATTAGTCTTGGAAAAGTCTCTTGGAACCACTGACGATAAAATTCTACGAAAATTCAGGGAATATCAAAGAGAAATAATAGAAAATCTTAGATCTAGGAATAGTAAAGGGCAATAATTTCTACTGTTAGTATACTATTCCTCAGATAAAGAGTGAGCTATTTATAGTTGTCATACTTTCTTAGACCTTAAAGTGCATGGTTCCATAATTGGTTAATAATCTGCATCAATCATAGTAAGTCGTTTCCTTGGCTTCTAGAGTGTAAGGAAGTATAATAATTTCATAAAAATCCTTTACTCATTAAAAATATAAAATCAAAAGGATAATATAAAGACTTATTTTAAAATAAAAACATCACACTACTATGATAGTCTATCAATTTCCCAAATTAGAGGAAGAGACAGTTAAAGAAAGATTAAACAGATTTATGGTTTCAACTCAATCAGGAAAACTTTGCCATCATCATGATCCAGGCAGATTGAAGGAGTTAATTTATCCAGGGAACAAGATTTTAGTTAGAGAAGTAGACGGTAATAAGAGGAAAACTTCTTATCAAGTTACTGCAGCATGGAACGGTTTGTGGGTAATTGTTGATTCAAGTATTCATAATGATATTACAAGGAAATTCCTACCTAACGCCAAAGCTGAGGTTAAAGTAGGGAACAGTAGAATTGACTTTCAAGACGGAAACACTTTCATTGAAGTTAAGGGATGCAGTCTTGTGGAAAACGGTGTGGCAATGTTTCCAGACGCTCCAACTGAAAGGGGGAGAAGACATCTAGAAGAATTAATAAAACTTAAGGAAAAAGGATACAACGCTAAGTTATTAGTATTGGTAATGAGAGACGATGCTAAATGTTTTTATCCTAATGAGAGAACTGATAAGAAATTCTCAGAAAAGTTCTTTGAGGCTTTACACAAAGGAGTAGAGGTAGAAATTAAGACTTTCTCATTAATTGAAAGTCAAGTTATTTATAAAAGAAACATACAAATCTGTGATAAAATCAATTGAGGGGTCATTCATATTTCCCTTTACAAATTTACCTTGTTTTTATAATATATAAGTTTTTGATAATATTAATCTATCCTAAATATCTGTATGTTAGTAAAAATTCCTACATTTGTGTATAAATACCTTATGAATTTTCATGATCTGAATAAATATGATATTAGTAGAGTAAATGATTCTAATAAATTTATAGTCTTACTGTTTATTAAGAATTTTTTCTTTAAATAATATAATTCTTAAGAATTTTAATCTATGCTATATTTATGGATTTTTCAGTTAAAGACTATACTTATACGGATTAATACAAAGTAAAGCAGTTTCACCTTATGTATGTCCATTCTGCCTTATACCATTCTCATCAAGTGAAGCACTAAAAATGCACATAAGATATTCAGAACATACAAAGACTTGTCCAATATGCAAAAAGGAATTTAAGGACACTGAGACCCTCCTAAACCACCTCTGCAAAAAACATCACTTATGCTATTAAAAACCCTTTTTCCCTCTTCCCAACCACAGTGTGGAAGTATTCTACTCTAATCGGAATAGCGATAGCAGCGATATTCTTCATATCAATACTACCTACAAACGCAATATCAGAATCTCAATTAGGAGTTCAAGACGTAATAAACACAATCAATACCGCCAATTGGGCGGGCGCAATATACGGAAACCATTGGTCTACTGACGAAGGATTATTTTCTGGTTGGAACGAAATAACTACTGTAGTCGAATATGCATATTTGGGCAACGCTACATTCCATTATATACCTAATCCTAATGGGCATGATGCTGTTGGAATATGGGTTGCATTAGAGCCGTACAATCCTTCAGAATCTAGTGATATAGGTGCGTATTTCCTCCAGGCAGGATTTAATGTTAATATGTATCCTAACGGATCTTATGCACTTGTGCCATTTGTGACTACATCAGATAATGGATGTATTGTCAATTATTACAAGGTTATACCTATTAGCAATATAGATATGTCGGGGCTTTATCTTTTTATGTGCATAAATTATGAAGGAAACAATGAAGCAAATGTAGATTTAACTGCGTATTATTGTAATTTACAAGATATTATAATGCAATATTCAAATACGTTTACATGGGTATTTAGCAGCATTAGCAGTGTACCATATTCAGCATACACTATCGTAGAAGCGCCTAAAAACGACTCTAGTGGAAACCTTATTTCAATGCCTCAAATATCCGGTGGTAAAATATACAACTTCTATTTTTATTATATATCGTCTGGGCAATCATATATAGGACCTGGAACTCCTCAGCCAAACACTGAGTTTGAAGCGCAAGTAGATAATTTGGACGAATTGAGCTACTATAATTATGAATATGCGTATCCCTATAATGGTGGACAGATGCAAGACGGGCTATGGCAGTTTACATATAAGTTTTATGATACTACAAATGATCAAACAACATATGGTCTCTAAAGTCAAATCCCTTTTTTTATGTATACTTTTGTATTTATTAGATTTATAGGTTATGGGGTTTATTTTCTGTTTATGAGAAAGGTTATTATAGTAATTCCTTTGTTCCTACTCTTTATTGCGTTCATAGGAATTGGAATTTACCTTCATTCAATATATGTACCTCCAATAAAAATAAATCCTAATATTCCTCATGAAATAATACATATTGGCAATCATGAATTTGTAATATATTATAATGGTAAAACGCCACCGGGTGTGATTACAACACCAGAGATAACATCCTCTTATATGAGTAGCCCACCATTTTCGTCTTACGCTTTCCTATGGCCTTACTTTCTTGCAATAGGGATAATTGGGTTACTTTCAACTTTAATATTCGTATTCAGAAAAACAATTTCTAAAATAATTAGGGAAGTAACAATTAAAAGGATTAAGGACTTTATATGGTTCTTAATAGATTAGTCCCTTTTTAAACCCTTTCCTCTTCATCTAAATGAAGTGAGCAGTATTCATTTTCATATTATTAGGTATATCGCTTTTTTCATCACTGTCTTTAGGAGCTTACATTATAGGCGGAGGTAGCGGTGCACCTTACCACACATTCAGTGATAAACTTTAAGGAAAATCTTTGTAGATGTAACGTAAAAATATCTTAGTGCTTTAGAATATAAATTACGAACAAAGAAGTCAAAAATAATTGATATTATATTTGATATTATGTTTAGTGGAATTCTATATAGGAATTCTTCAGTTTCCTGCTTTGTAGACTAGTTCAATTTTCTTGGATGTTAAGCTCATTAAATTTTCTTAAATTCAAAATCAAGCGTTGATTTAAAAGTAAGTTTAACGTTAGCTTTAATAAAAATTGAAGCAATCCACAAAGCATCAGTTTCCTCATCCATATTGGCAAACAAATTTTCAATTAGACACTAAATTTAGAATTTATCAAATTCTAAAAAGATTAAGATCCGTAAAAATTCGACTACTATATAAAGCATCGATATTAATTAGAAACACTAGTAGTTAAAGATTTAGTGTAGTCTTTTCATTTCTTAAGTGATAAGGATTTTTGGAAATACCAACATTCTAATACATTTGACAATAACTACATTTTATACAATTAAATTTACATAAACTGCTACTCTAGTTAAAATTAAGATATACTTCAAGGTTAAGTGTAAGGAATTTTGCTTTTAATCAAGAATTGTTAAGTTAAATTTAGCTTTTATATAATCCAATTTATTGAACGGATCGTCTACCTCAGGGATTAGGTAATCGCTCCCATCAGTTAATACATGCCAATTACCTATTGTTTTATATATAGGGTTAACTAAAGTTCCAACATTGACTTGCTTTTCATCGGTAACTGATATCCTTTTTACAGTTTTCCAAGGAATAACTAACTCAGCTTCAACAGTTTTTGGCATTCTCGCTTTCCTGGCAAACTTGATTATTTTTATAATTCCAAATATTCCTCCTATTATTATACCTAATCCAATAAATAATTCGATAAGAGCTGAAATTGTTGATAAAATAAAAGTATTTCCCGTTAAAGCACTTGTGGCGGAATACATAAAAGAGGCTCCTGCAATTATTAAGAAAAATAATATAAAACCTCCTATAATTGATAATACAATTCTTCCAAAGACAGAACCTGCTTCTTTCAAATATTTTCCAGATCTTCTTAACCTATATATTCCCTCTATTCCAGCTGCATAAATTGGGCGATAAGTTCCTGGCTGAGTCACTTGTGGCAACAAGGTAATTATCCCCAGTTTAGTGTCAAAATATACAGGGTTTAAAATTACTATATCGCTTAATCTAACTTCGGTCATAGTAGTCATTGGAGGTCTGTACAAAATTATATTGATATTCATTTTTAAAAATTTACTCTTTCCTATGAAGAAAAAATATAAGATTTAGTGTTGAATTTATATTTGTAAAATGATTTTTGATCTATCATCACAGATGGGGTCTTCCACTCCCTTTGAGCTCCGTTAAAATAAATACTAACATTAGGAACGCTCGATATAAGTGAAAGTAATTTTATATACTTAGTGGAAAAGGTAGAAAATATGGAAAGCATAAAAGTAAAACCAGAAACTAAGAAGAAACTTACCAAAATTGCTGGAATGCTTGAAAAGAAATTAGGAAGAAAAGTTTCCTATGACGAGGCAATAAACTACTTAATTGAGAGAAAGCTTAAGAATAGAAAGCTTGCTGAAGAGCTTTTTGGAATAGCAAAAGGAGAAAACTTATATGAAGAATTATTGAAGGGACGTAAAGAAGATGAAAAAAGTAGTGCTTGATACTGGAGTAATTCTCTCCTTTCTAGAAGGCGAATTCAGAGAGTATTATAACAAAGTACTTAACCAAGAAGTAACCGCATACGTCAGTTTAGTGAACCTTGCTGAAGTGTATTACGTGCTTTGCAGAAAGTTGGGAAGAATGAAAGCAGAAAAAATAATTAAGGATGTAATAAAATCCGGATACTATGAGATAGTAGGAGTAAAACCTAGAATTTTAAAGTATACCTCAGAATGCAAGTGCAAGTACTCCATTTCCTTAGCTGATTGCTTCGCTATAGGAACTGCTAAATTCCTTAGCGCAAAAGCTCTCTTCAGAAGGGAAAAGGAACTTATAGGTGTAAATGACGTTGTAGAATTTATTAACTAGTTTAAATCCTTTTATTACTAATAAGGATTTTTAACTCCACAATAAGAAAATATGCTCACGGTTTAGTCTCGGGCAATTTACGGCTCTATTGTGAATTGGAATAATAGACAATTGAGAGAAATATTCAATTAAATTACCACATAAACTAGTAGTTTTACTAAGTTAGCTTGTTATCTCTCATTTGTACTCTTTAAATGGCTAAGAACTTTCCCGAAATACTAACGAAAACGTATTTGACGATAAAGTAGTAATATTTTCTCTCTGATTATAGAAATAAAGTGAATTGGCAAAGAAAACTTTATGACTCAAATTTTCCGTTTAATGAGCTAATTTTTCTTAGATTCAAAAATAGGACATTGTTTAAAATATTTTTTCTTATTTAATAAAAATAGAGGATCTAATCTATTTTTACACCGTCCTTACAATCTATTTTTACACAGCCGTTACTCTTCCAACATACTTCGATTTCAGAGGTTTTCATTAAGCAAAGTATTGCAGCAAGATTGAATATTACGTTGCTCACGTTTACGTAATCCTTCCTTTCTTTCCCAAGGTGTGCCAACTTTAAATCAGTGTAGGAGCTAATAGCTAATTTTTTCCATCTTTCGTAAGCCCACTTATCTGCAGTTACTACTAAGGATCCTCTAATTAGATCAGGCTCTATTTTAGGTATTGCAACGTCACAAATAGTAGACTCGCTTGGTATCATTCTGCTTTTTTCACGTAATGAATCATATACGTAAAATAGGGCATCGCTAAAGGACTCCTTCTTATTAACGTTAAATAAAACCTCATTATGAACGCAATATGGAATTACTATATCTCTTATTTCGTGACTGTGAATTCCATAATATATTAGGTTAGTGTCAATTATGAGAGTTCTACCGTAGGATATATCCTCAATTTTTTATTGTCGACAATTATGTCGTAAGCGCCCCAGAAAGGGGCAATAGAGGAAGGAGATACGAGTTTTGCTGGTCAAGTTGTTGATGCTAAGCTAGTTGGGCTTATGCTTGAATATGGCTAATCTAGTTGTTGGTCGAGCTAAGGGAGTTGAGGTCAAGACGTAGTATAATAAACTATTTTAGGATATATATTATTTCCTATAAAAATAACTTTTTTGCTGTATCATTCTATTGAAATATATTGAACTAACTCACAAAGCACTTATCATAGTGTTTGGTATAATTAGGTATATTAGTCAAAGTTAATGATTATCGTAGATCTAAACCTAAAATAAATAATGATAACTCAAGTAACTTATTCTATTTTCTGAATTCTTTTGGATCACTATTTTTAATTTATATGTTATGTGTTCTAAATATTTATGTTATATCATTATACAGAAGTTTACATACAAATTTGTTATTTATAGAATTTAGCTGTTTTAGTAAGAATACTAAGCATGTTAATCAGATAGTATAGTTGGTTATAGTCCCTATTATATAAACACTCTAATTGCTAATAGCAATTAAGATTGTACTACAGAATATACGTCAAACTAAAATTAAACATTAAAGCTATTTGATATTATAGAATAGAAATGGTTAATAGAGATAAAAGAACTAAATTTAGCAAAATGGTAAACTTCTAAGCTAGATAATGCTGTATTTTATTCACCAAGTATATTTCTTATACTCGTTCCCTCAAATTCTAGCATACCAAAACCTTGACTGTTCTTTGCTCCTAATCCAGCCTCATATATTATTTTAAGAACGGTTAATGGGCCTTTTAACTTAAACTTTCCTATAACTCCTTCTATGTTACCTCTTTTATATTTAACAACTATCCTTCTCCATCTTTCAACTCTTATATTTAAATCGCTTTTTAATGTCTTCCCTGTTAATGCTAAAACTTTCCTTTTTGCATTAAGTTGAAGCAGATAATTGAACTCTAACTGGTGAGGAAAGTAAAACTTACTTTCGTTTTCCATTTTCTTAGTAGCTACTACAGGAGAAAGAGTGTAAAATATATCATAATCATTTAATTCTACTAATGAATCTTTAACTAAAATCTTATCGACTATAAATTTAGCTTTTCCTATAACGAATGTAGGATCGTTCTTTAGTGATTCATAGAGGTATTTAATAGGTAACTCTAAAGCGGAGGAGAAAGCAAAGTAAACATAGTCCTTATAGAATAATTTATCTTCTTTCTTTTCAAAATCACCGTAAAGCCTTGAAAAAGTAAACATCTTGAACCTTCTAGGGCCTTGCTCTATTCCTTGATCGTGTAATACCTCCCTCATTTTTGAAGGTAAACTTTTGTAAAAGAAAGATTGTAAATAATAGTTATAATGAAGCGGAACGTAACCTTGTAAAATACGGGCTTTAATATAGATCCTCATTGTATTCACATTCTTTTTTGCTTTAATATATTCAACTCTAAAAGAGATAAAAATATTCTTGGTCTATAAAAATAGTATATTTTTCTTTCCCTCATTACATTTTATACCGTTACCTTTGCCCGTTTTAACTTTCACTGGGGAAGTATTGGTAGAGAAGAAATAATCATATAGCTTCCCAGACATCCTTTCATTCTCATACCTTCTTGGGACACTATACTCTAATGTTATTACGCTTCCTGTTTCAATAGAAAAAGAGCTAGGAAAAACTCCATAAACCTCGTTATCTGAAAAATCATTCTCTTCCTGACATTCCAACATTTCTATCTTTTCAATCCAGGCAAGCATTTCAGCTGTTCCCAGAGTTAATGGGTACTTCGGCCTCTTAAATGCCTCTTCTATATTCTTATTATAAGTGATATAAATATCATAACCTAAGAAGTTTCCCCTTGACGGAGATATAAATTCTTTTGTAGTAGGCACTCTATTACTTACCCCTCTAAATCTCTGGACATTAACCGAATCAGTATCAAGATAACTCTCTCCAAAAACTAATTTCTTCAGCGGTGTCAACGCCTCAACAGCATAGTTAAACTTATCTAATTCATCATAATACGAATCTTTATCCTTACCCATAGCGGCAGCTACTATCCCCATTATCGTAGTTCTAGGTGGAAAATAATAAGATAGAGAAGTTGAATTAGAGAATACCTTTCTAAAATGAGCTAGCTTACTAAAAATTTGTATTGATAAAATCTTTTCCAAAACTCCTCACGGGAATTTAACGTCTTTATGCGGCAATATAACAGGTTTTAATTCATTTAAAGATTTACATTCCTCTGAGAGCTCATCTGCACATCTTAAGTAAATACTTCCGAGACCTTTTATTTTCTCAGATAATTCTTTTAAATCGATTTTCAGGTCTTGCAAACCTCTCACGTTCTCAGTTTTTTGTTCTACTTTTAGAAACCTCCTTAAATCACCTAAAAGTGTATCAGAATCTTTGTGTTCTAATCTTAAATAAAGTAATGGATAATGTCCTATCTTACTCCTAGTTACGCTTTCCTCCAATATAGCCTGCCATAAATAGTTATCAAAAACTTTCAGATCGTTTTGAGTGACCTTAGTCTCTTTACTTCTCCTCCAACTGAAAACACCGTAAAAGGCTATAAGTGAATAGTATACCCTATAATCCTTGCCTATATTTCCTGATCCTGTCTCTCTCCCAGAGAAAAGCGATGTTATAGATCTTGTATCCATTAAATCTACCTTATGTAGAGAATAACCCCACGATAATTGCAGTGGACCTGTAAAAGCATAGGATTCTCCCTTACCTTCGCCGCCTTTTTTAGGTATAGTAGCACCAAAAAGTCTGGCATCTATGCACTTAGTTAAAACTGATGATGGATCTTTTCCTATGGCTTCTAACCTTTTAGTAGCATCAACGTTTTTTCCATCTAGTTTAGTTACCCAAATATAATCGGTTCCATATTTTGCTATTATGTAATCTCTAAAGAATCGTTTTAACCTAACATCGGAAACATAATTTATTTTAGTCTTAGGATCCATTCTAGGTCTATTCTCATCATCTGGATCTCCATTAGGATTAGCGTTCTTTACTTCATAAATTATAAGGTATTCTGAATTCGTGGTTAAGTTCGAATCATTCTTTGACATGAAATATCAAAAATATTATCTCAATAACATTAATAAATATTACTGTGCTTTATATTTTAATGCAGTTAAGAAGAGAAAGACTCTTGGAGAAAAGATAACTTACTCAATATTAGTTCCTAACTATATTTTCTTCTAATACTCATGGAATTTCGTGTTATAATACAAATCCTGAAAACCTAATTTCCAAATCTTTAAGTAAGAAGATAAAAGTTAGTATACATGAAAATATTTTAGCTCAAATACTGTCACATTTAGAACAACAAAATACTTATTTATATATAATTCATATACTACTTTATGTTTCATTCCTTACTAAGAATAGGTGAGTTGCAAATAGGGAAAACAGAGGGCTCAGTTACTTTACCAATAGTAGCAATAGATAAAAAAGATGCTACGCTTGGCTTAGTTGTTTTTGATAATAGATCAAAAAGTGTATATATAAAGAAGGAAAAATTAGCTGAAGGAGATGAGGAAAAATATGCCCATATAGGTAATGCAAAAGCACAGAAACCTCAAGATAGGATTACTACTGGAAACCTAGAATATATCTTAGGATACAAAAAAGATAGCACGAAAGTAAGAAACAATAAATTCGCTTTGAAGGTCATAGCAGATAAATTAAGTAACAGTGAAACTGGGAAACTTTTGAACGAAGTATTAAGCTGGTATTCACCAGATGTAAAAGTAGATAATTTAGATTGGGATTGTGACTTATATACTGTCAGAATAATAGATAAAAATGGTAAGGAAATAGATATAGCTACTCTCCCAGATTATAGAACCTCATTAGTAGAAGGTATGACTACTGTAAAGGGTAAATGTCAATTTTGCGGTTCAAATAATGTACTCCCTAATCCTGACTATACAGGCGGTTCTATGTTAAAAATATTTATAGTCGATAAAAAAGGATTTCTCTCAAATTTCGGCGATATTCTCGAGTCTCATACAATTTGCCCGTCCTGTAGACATAAATTAGAACTAGGTAATAATTATGTTGAACAAAATTTATCTGTTAGAATAGGCAAACTTAACGCTTATGTTATCCCAGACTTGCCACCTAAAGCAGATGTAACTTTTCTACAAAGGTTTAAGACAGACCAAGATGGTAGTTACATACTTGAAGGGTTAAGAGAAATAGAGAAGGGGGAAAGAGAAACGTTGGATATAATGGAGTTTGAAGGAGTGGAGGTTAGACTTGATCTAGTGTTCGGTCAGAAGCAACAAAATAAATTTAGACTTTGGAGAATAATACCAGAAGTTGGAGTACCTAGGCTAGTACACGTAATGAGATTAGCAGGTAGGGGAAAAGCGATAGTCTCTGCAACATATGATAATAAAATAGATCTCAAAGATGTGTCATTTTCTACGCTCTACGGTATTTTACCTGTTAGAGAACTGAGTAAAGGAATAGATCCAAGTGTATTCTTGGATTTCCTTGAAGCAATATTATTAGGAAATAAATTAGACCCAAACTACGTTTACAATTCATTTCTCTCTGTAATTAGATGCTTGCGATATGATACTTGTAGCAATAGTCTGACAAGATTCTCACTTGAAGACCTCCTACTATATCAAGAAATCTTTATATATGTTATGAGACAATTAGGTATCATGGGAGAAGATACATTAAATATGGAGAGAACAAAAGTGAGCAATATAGATAGTTATATTGGCAGTTTGGGAATTAAGGGGGGACTAAAGGGACTATTCTTACTAGGTGTATTAACTGCATATGTAGGAAAAGAACAACATAATAAGGGAGACAATAAGAAGGCTATTTTAAATAGAATCGACTACGAAGGTATGGACATTAATGACATCGTAACTTACGCCAATAGATTACATGAGTCATTAAGAGATTACAGACAATTAAATTCTACTACGGAATCCCTATTTGCTGAAGCATTAGAATCAATAAAGAAGAATCCTAATGATTTATGGGACACAGCCGCTAATGTGTTTCATATACTCTTAGGCTACTCTTATCAGACAAAACAGTTTATAATGCACGGCGAGCCTCAGACAAAACAACCTACAGCTAATCAAGAAGAAAGCGCAGAATAATAATTTGTATATCTAAACTTTTAGCTTAATACTCACTTGTAAGATTTTCTTATTTATAGATCGTTTTTATCAATTGTTTTAATTCAATTTATTATCAAATAATATCTTTCAAACGAAAATTAACATAGTCAAAAATTTAATAGATAAGAAATCTTATTATATATCATCTTCCCACATAAGGCCTATACTCTTCATCACTCAAGACGAATTTTTCAACCTTGTAAGCTTCCATTCTGACAATAGTAGAGTAAGTCACTCTTCTCTTTCCTACGTTAACTTTAGTTTCCATTTTTTCATCAAATTTTTTAACAAACTTTCTTAGACTATCATCGCTTAACTTTAATCCATTAGCCTCAAAATCCTTCTCCGTAATTTCTTTCTTATTAATCATAGCAATTATTAGCCTATCTACTATTAACGGTTTAAATATATCTGCAATATCGAGATTTAGAGAAAACTTCCTCAGATTAGTACTATGTAAATAACCTATTCTAGGATCCAATTGCGTTTGATATATTTCTCCAAGCACTTCAGCATAGAACATCATATTACCTAAACTCATCAAAGAGTTTGCCCAGTTCTCTGGAGGTCTCTTAGTTCTCTTTATGAAAGAGCCGTGAAGTATGCTATCTATACCTTTATAATATTCTAATCTTGCTGTACCTTCTACACCCATCACCTCTTGAACACTATTTGCTTGCTTTAGCTTAGTAAGTCCAGCTTTTACATTTGAATTATCGACACCGTTCTCCCTTAATATTAGACTCATATTCCTTATTGATCCTTCTACGAACGTCTTTGCCAAATATAGTCTCTTTTGTGTATTTAAATAAGTTTCGACTTGTTTTACCAAAACATGACCTGATAGGTTAGTTTTCCTAGGCAAGAAAGAACCTATATATCTCCTCTGTTTAGAGAAGAAATGCACAGGAATCCCGTACTTACTAACAAAATGTAAAAATCTCTTATTAATATTCACTTCACTGAAAACATACAGACGCTTTACTTGATTTACAGGAACATACTTAGTACCCTCTTTAGTTATTAGAGCTATTGTATTATTTTTCCTCTTTAATGTGCCTGGAGTAGTTATAAAAATCCTCTTTGACGTTCTTCATTCCCCTACTGGCCAACAAAAATCCTTATAAGCGCATTTCCTACAGAACTTAATCCTAACTTTTTTAGGTGGATATTCCATCTTTACTATTTCTTTAACGTTATCTATGTCTTCTAAGACTTTCCCCTCATCTATGTTCTCTAGAGTCTCCTCAATATTTTCTTCAGGTACATTAATAACTCCTACGGCATTTAAGCCCTTTTCTCTAAGTCTGTAAAGGTAATAACTCAACTGAGCTTTGGCTGATTCTAAGTGCTTTGATGAACTTTTAATTTCAACTACTACCCCTGTTTCCTTCTTATAAGTGTCGACTCTCATACCTTCCATAATGAGAAAAGTCTCATCAGAATGTATCTTATGAATAGCTCTACCGTATTCAAGTCTCTTATTATCTTGGTAGGGTATGATATGCCTGCTCATTAACCAAACTTCCCTAGGACAAATATGAAGATACCATATTAGTGTACCCGTTACGTAAACATCATCCGCTATCTTATAAGGCTCTAACGGTTTGTCAGACATTATATAAATTATAATATGCAAAATATATTAAATTTTTTCTTTTACTAGGACTGTATTAAATACGATCTTTCCATTCTTACTAGTAAATATAACTGATAAAGAAAAAGAGATTTAAGAAAAACATTATAGAAGGATATTGAATACAATAACACATTTTTAGTAGAGCTAGTTTCAAGTCCTCTAAGGATTTCTACAAATAAAATAGACGGATACGGTGTTACGGAACAAGTCTGTGTTTCAAGTCCTCTAAGGATTTCTACAAATTTCTCACGACCTTCCTGCAGATCATCTATGTATCACCGAGTTTCAAGTCCTCTAAGGATTTCTACAAATGCTGAGGAGAAGTATTCCTAAGACGATAAGAGTTAAGAGTTTCAAGTCCTCTAAGGATTTCTACAAATAGTATGCGTTGTTTCGTATATACGTTGTTTCGTAGGTTTCAAGTCCTCTAAGGATTTCTACAAATCTCACACCAATCCAGAGCACATGAATTTATGAGATATCGGTTTCAAGTCCTCTAAGGATTTCTACAAATGTTCTCTCCCGGGGTACCTAGGTATGAGGTCATATAAGTTTCAAGTCCTCTAAGGATTTCTACAAATTTTGCACCGTCGAAGTCTCCAATATAAACGACTGGGTTTCAAGTCCTCTAAGGATTTCTACAAATGTTTTAGAACATTTACGTGAAGAATATGGTCATGAAGTTTCAAGTCCTCTAAGGATTTCTACAAATTAATGATGGAATGCGTTTCACTGATTATACCTCAGCGTTTCAAGTCCTCTAAGGATTTCTACAAATAAAGATGCCCATATGATTTTTTAGTGTCATGACAAAGTTTCAAGTCCTCTAAGGATTTCTACAAATTGGTGATTGTGTTGAGTATTGAGCCTACTCTACTTGTGAGTTTCAAGTCCTCTAAGGATTTCTACAAATGACAAATTTTTAGTTGTTCTAAATTCTGGAACAATCAGTTTCAAGTCCTCTAAGGATTTCTACAAATCCCTTACGGGAACCCCGCTTAATTAGTAGTGCAATTGTTTCAAGTCCTCTAAGGATTTCTACAAATTAGAATCACTGACCGAAATAAAGGAGAAAATGACCAAAAGTTTCAAGTCCTCTAAGGATTTCTACAAATAGGGGTATATGTCCGCATATGATAAACCGTTAAATGGTTTCAAGTCCTCTAAGGATTTCTACAAATGTGCTAATGAGGATTTCCCTCCCCTAGCCTCCCCGCGTTTCAAGTCCTCTAAGGATTTCTACAAATGGGTCTTATTTTTCATTATTTTTTGTCCTTATAAGCTTTGTTAATTTTCGGCAGTTTTTGTTTTCCTTATATTTCTCTTAGATTGCCGATGATTTTTTACGTAAATTAAATATGTTTTAGTATGAATATTTTTCCTTTCCCTTAGACAGCCGATTTCATATCCTACCAGATAAAATGAATAAAAATAAAAATAGAGAAATAATATATAATACTGATCATCTTCTTATGTCAATAAAAGGCTATAATGTTTATGTATTATTAATTAAAGTTCTTATCATTAAGCGGAATGAAAAATGATATAAAAATTTCCTAGAAGTACTACCGTTTAACGATTTAAGGACTTTTTCTAATCGTGGAACGTTCTCATAATCCCAAGTTAAGCTAACACTTTTCAATACTAGTTCAAGCCATCTAATACGCGATGGGGAAAACTTAAATGAAGATGAAAGACTTTGCCATTATTGTTACTTAAAGAGAATATTATAAATTAAAAACAAATTAGGAATCTACTGAAAAATTCGCTTTTTACGACAAAAAGATTTAGAATTATTGTCATCTACGATAGATATAGCCAAAATAGATCTTTAGAAAGATATATTCCAAGCAGTTTTACGGAAATTTCTCATACTTAATTATTTTCATTCTATCATGTAATAAAATAAAGTTTATCCATTCTAAGCGAAGATATTTTAGACTTTATGGCAAATTATTTAATTTCTCTTCCATTATATTAAATTATTTTTCACATCCCGTAATATCGTAGGGATTTTCGTAGAAAGTTTACTTATAGTTTTAAGGAAAACGACATATCTAAGCTATTCAAAATTTTCTACATGTTAGGACAAAATTTTTTCCTTAAAATCTTAGAAAATATTGAATTCTGACTCTACAACTTTACAGTCCACTTTTAAAATATTATTTTCAAAATTTTATAATAGGCAGATTAGTATGTATGTTATTCTTGTTTACGATTTTGATGAGAAGAGGGTCGTGAAAGCACTTAATATTTGCAGAAAATATCTAACATGGATACAGAGATCGGTTTTTGAGGGAGAACTTACTGAAGGCAATTTATATTTATTAAAAAACGAGTTAAAGAAGATAATGAAGGAGAACGACTCTGTGATAATATTTAAATTGGAAGGAAAGTTCATGGTAAATAAAGAGATAATGGGCAAAAAAATTAGCGATAATAATATACTATAGACAGAATATATATAATATTGATCAATATACTATTGTAGAAATTAGTTAATTTATAGTTAAGTACTTTGTTATATTCTTTCTCAGATGTAAGACCAATAAGATTTTCTGGATTCAACATCAATTGAAAGAAAAACTTAATGCTAATTTAATAAACATTTAAGTTGCTTTTCAAATTAACTTTGTTTTTATAATATTATAGAAAATATTATAAACTTAAGTTCTTAAATATATTATTATTGCCGTCATAACTTAATAGGATATTTGGCTCATATGAGTTAATTATTTCAATTTGAAATTGGAGCCGTAAATTATCCAGCTATCAAGATTTCATTATTTTACTATTAATACATATCGTTATTTACTCATATAAAAATGATATTTAGATGTGTTAAACGGTATTTTATATATGAAAAATAATATATTTTGAGATAGTAATTAAGCAATAGACTACATGAACTTTAATACTTTCTCACGGTTCTTTAGTTCATTTTCCCTTAGACCCCAAATTCATTTTACAAAAATAATTGCATTGTATAATTTTTTCTAACCAAGAAAATTTTGTAATTAGAGAAAAAGTTAAGGGAGATGTAGTCTGGTATTACTTTAGGGGAGAAACACTTGACAACACCAGACTACATCTCCCCTAAAATACG
>Ga0208151_100486_pt1 | contig 16453 bp, 16 predicted proteins | sample ECH_Bhost_MetaG_FD_187130 | JGI IMG/M metagenome (GOLD analysis project Ga0208151, IMG submission 187130) | Hot spring microbial mat communities from Yellowstone National Park, Wyoming, USA - ECH_B host_MetaG (SPAdes) (version 2) | ecosystem: Environmental > Aquatic > Thermal springs > Hot... | reverse complement strand
CCCCCTTACAGAAACCTTTTATACTAAAAAAGAGATAAATATACAGACCTCTGGCTGTAAGAGCTGAGGTCGTACCCTTGGGACTGGGGGAACTGAAGCCTGTGGAGAGCAAACCCTCCGTAACCCCTCTTCCACACGGGGCATTACAGAACGGTTCAGTTCGATGGAACCTCCGCTGTGGGTGAAGGGGGATCGAGGTTGCTCTGAGAAGCAGGAAATCTCCATCGCGAGGTGGAGATGCCCCGTCCGTGAGGGCGGGGTAGTTCACTAACGTGAATACAAACGTCCTTACAGCAGTTCCAGTTTTGGAAACACCCAGATCCTTTAGGGCCCTGGAGAGAGGTGCTACACTACTCATACCTAGAACGAAGGAAACGAACAATAACTCAGTTCCTCTTACGTCAAGGAAGAAGTAGAGAACCGTCAATACTATGGCAGCCGTTCCAATCCAGTTTATCACTGCACCAATTAAGTAGATCCTGGCGTTGCTCACACTTTCCCTTATTCCAGTAATGTCGAACTCCTCCACCCCTGAAAGGAAAAGGAGAAGTATGACCCCCAAATCAATGAAGAGGGCTATGTAGGGGGTGTCGCTTACCAGTCCAAGTACGGACCTTCCTAGGATTATACCCCCAAGCACCGCACCTAGTAAAGGCGGTAACTTCAGTCTACCGAATATGTCCTCCATTACCTTCACCACCACTAGCAGAAGGCCCAGATAAAGGAGGCCAAGGATCTCGGCGTTGGCCATTGTCCAAAATAGGGGAGAGGTGTTATTTTAGTGCTTGCAGTTTTGCCAAACCTTAGGTCTCCAACCATTTAGACCAGATCAAAGAGTAATTGTACATGGATTATGACGCGATAATTGTAGGTGCTGGTCATAATGGTCTTGTGGCGTCATGTTATCTGGCCCTAAGGGGCCTTAAGGTCCTCGTTCTGGAAAGGAGAAACGTGGTGGGAGGTGCTGCAGTGACGGAGGAGTTGTGGCCTGGATATAAGATAAGTAGGCTCTCTTACTCTTATAGCCTTTTTTCTCCCAAGATAGTCAGCGATCTTCACTTAGATCAGGTGGGACTGGAGGTGGTGTCCTCTGACACGGAACTCTTCGTCCCCTTCGAGGATGGAAGATATTTAATAGTATGGAGTGATCCCCACAGGACAGTTAAGGAGATCTCCAGATATAGTGAAAGGGACGCTAAGTCCTACCTGGAGTTTGAGGAGTATTGGAGGAGAGTAGGAGCCGCCTTGGGAGAACTCATGCTTTCCCCTCCTCTGGACCTGACCTCATTGCTGACTTTATCTCAGTTGACGGATGCCACAAAGATCCTAAGACATGTGGGAGAACTCATGGAAACTTCTAGGTTTTTGAGGGCTTTTTCCTCCCACTTCAGTCAGCCCAGGGAGGCAATTGACGTCCTAAGAACCCTAGCCTTTATGAGCGTTCATGACTTCCTCTCAGAGTACTTTGAAAGCGAAGAGGTGAGGGCTGCCTTCGTTCCAAGGGGATTAATAGGTACAATGGTAGGACCTAGGACTCCTGGAAGTGCATATGTTTTAGCCCATCACATGATGGGGGAGTCCACTGGAAAATCGAGCAGTTGGGGCTATTTAAAGGGCGGGATGGGAGCCCTAAGTCTTGCCTTGGCTAGCAGGGCTTCGGCTCTCGGTGTACACTTGATGCTGGGGGCAGAAGTACAGGAGATAAGTGTGAAGGATGGCAAAGTTTCTGGAGTTAGATTGAAAGATGGTAGGTTCTTCCAATCTAGGGTGGTTTTATGTAACGCCTCCCCTAAACATATGGTGGAGTTGGTGGGGAGGGAAAAGGTAGGGGAAGAATATGCCAAGGCCATAGATCGGTTCAAGGATCAGGGATGTGTATTGAAGTTCAACGCTGCCATCTCTGAACTTCCAGACTATAGGGCATTACCTGGAAAGCAGGTAGGTCCTCAACATTCAGGTATAACCAGTATATCCCCCACCGAGGACTACGCTGAGAGGGCCTTCGATGAGGCCAAGTATGGCAGGTTCTCCAAGGAGCCGGTGCTTAGGGTGGTCCATCACTCAGTACATGACCCTTCCATGGCTCCACCTGGTCACCATACAGTCTCAATTTTCGCCCTCTATTTTCCATATCACCACAGATGGGACTCAATGAAGGAAGAGGCAACTGACGCCGTGGTCGATGCTCTTTCCACCTTCGCTCCAAACTTCAGATCTTCCATAGTTCACCAGGAGACCCTCACCCCCCTCGATCTGGAGAGGGAGTTCAGACTTCCTAGGGGAAACATATTCCATGGGGAGATAACTCCCGACCAAATGTTCTCCTTCAGGCCTGCGCCTGGATGGAGTGGCTACAGAACGCCCGTGAAGGGACTCTATCTTTGTGGCTCAGGTGCGCACCCTGGCGGTGGTGTGACTGGGGCCCCAGGTCACAATGCTGCCATGATCGTTTTGAAGGATCTGGGGCTCAACTAGTTCTTCTCCTCTCAACTTCTTCTAGGGCGGAGGAGAAGACCTGGAGCCCCCTATCCAATAATTTCTCAGGCGTGGTCAGGGGTGCCATGAACCTCAGGACATTATTGTGGATACCACACTTGTACATCAGCACTCCTCTCTTGAACAGCGAGTCTATCATGGCTGTTGTGCCCTCAGGCCATGGCCTCTTCTCCTCCTTCACCAACTCGAAACCTATCATGAATCCTCTCCCTCTAACATCCATCCTGCCCCCACTGATTTCCTCGTTAATTTCCTGAAATCTCGTCTTCATCATTTCTCCCACTGCTCTCACCCTTTCCAGTAAGTCCTCGGTCAGGTTCTCCAAAACAGCCTTTCCAGCAGCCAGTCCCAAGGGATTTCCCCTATATGTGCCCAGGTGGAACGCCCTAGGTAAATCTGTTAGGTCCCTCCTATATGCCACTAAGGATATGGGTATGCCAGATCCGATGGCCTTAGATGCACACATAATGTCTGGCTCTATGCCCTCCCACTGGTGGGCCCAAACCTTTCCCGTCCTTCCTACGCCGCTCTGGACCTCATCAACAATGAGTACAACGTTCCATCTATCAGCGATCTCCCTCAGTCCTCTCAGGAAACCAACGGGGGGTACTACATATCCTCCCTCCCCTAGAATCGGTTCAACCATTACCCCGGCTACCTCGTCGGCATTAAGCTTGATGGCCTCTTCCACTGCGTGAAGGGAGTGGTTTAAGCAGTCCTCATCTTTGCATCTAAATTGGTAGGGATAGGGGACCCTGATTGCCTGATCGTCATATACTGGCGTGAATCTCTTATACTCTCCCTGATATGTGAAGCCTAGGGTTCCCGCCGTTATACCGTGATAAGCTCCCTCAAATACTATGACTTTCTTCTTCTTGGTCTTCCACCTTGCTATTTTCACAGCGGCCTCGCAGGCGTCCGCTCCAGTTGTGGTGAATAACACCCTCGGTTCGAAGGATAAGGTAGACCTAAATCTCTTCAGGAATTCAACCCTAACCTCTGTGGGTATCTCCAGGGAATGCCATATTGAGTCCAGTTGTTTCTCAACCGCTTCCCTTATGGTTGGGTTATTGTGTCCTAGGTTCATAACAGCTATCCCAGCCACCCAGTCTAGGAAAACATTACCATCAACGTCCACCACCGTGGATCCCCTGGCCTCCCTTATGGCTACTCTGAAGTACTTGGGGTAATTGAGGGAGGTAGTCTCCATATCCTCCTGGGCTCCGAGTAGTTCCCTAGATTTAGGTCCTGGAGGCTCCACAACAACTGTTGGTGCCTCAAGTATGCTATTGTCTCTTAGGTCCATGCGGGAATCTTCTATTGGACAAGTAAAAAGCGTTGGAATGGCGATTTTGTTCAAAGTACAGTGTAGGGACTCTCCTTTACTACGTTTACAACAACCTGTGTGCTCGACCTCTCTATTTCGGGCATTGACATTATCTTTTCCAAGTACTTAGACATGAACTCCTCCCTGTTCCTATACCTGGCCATGACTATGAAATCTATATCTCCCAGGACAAAGTAGACTCCCCACACTCCTGGTATGTTGGCTATCCTACTTCCCAGTTCGTTATGGTAGTTTCTGCCGTACTTTGTTCTCACAAGAGTTACCACAATGTAATCCAGATTTAGAGTGGCGGGGTCTACGTAGGCATGATAGCCCTTTATGATCCCCGACCTCTCCAACCTTCTAATTCTGTAGGAGACAGTGGACTTAGGGGCCCTTAACATTTGGGCCAACTTGTCCAGCGGATACTTGGCGTCACCTTGAACAACTTTCAGTATCCTTAAATCTAAATCGTCTAGCTCCACCACTAGATATTGTACAACAATCAACAAATAAATCTTCTAGTGAAGCAAGGACACAAATTTAACTCTAGACTAGATTGTGATTTCATGGATAGGGACGTCCTTCTGAGGAGAGCAATGGAAGTCATCGATGCAGCCAGAAGGGAGAAATTAACCTTAAGGTTAATAGGTGGCGCGGCGGTGGCGATTGTCGCACCCAAGGGATCGACGCTCTATCCAAGGAGCTATAAGGACGTTGACTACTTTGGCCTTTCCAATGAGAGCAGCAAGTTATCAAAGTTCATGGAGTCTCTGGGAATGGTTCCCAATAAAAGGTTCAACGCCCTGAGGGGAGGAACAAGACTCATGTTTTATGATCCCTCCTTGGATTCAACTGTTGATGTATTCCTTGACGAGTTCGTCATGTGTCATAGGCTCTCCTTGAAATCCAGACTGACAATAATGGACTACACCATACCCCCCTCGGATCTCATTCTCACCAAACTTCAGATAGTGAAGATGACTGAAAACGACGTAAGGGACACCATGGCCCTTCTTCATGATCTGGAGCCCTCATCCTCAGACGGACAGGGCAAATTTGACCTCGGATACGTAACGAGGCTCTTGGGGGAGGATTGGGGCTTCTACACTACAGTTACGGATAACCTGGACTTTCTAATATCTAAGGCTAAGGAGTTCCCTGAGGGGGAAGTTGTGGAGAGTAAAGCCAGGAATCTTTTGAAGTCCTTGGAGGATGCGCCCAAGAGTCTTAAATGGAAGCTTAGAGCCAGAGTAGGCAGAAGGAGCAAGTGGTACGAGGAACCCGAGGAAGTGGGAGGTTTTCGCCCCTGAGATCAGCAAGTTTTATAAACTGGCTTTTTCACACTCTCAAAACTACGTGAGTAGATTCGAATGGAGGAGAAAGTAAGTAATCTAAAACCCGGCATGGAGAACATAGCTGTGAAGGGTAGAGTTCTTGAAGCTGGGGAGCAAAGAGTAATAAACACCAAGAACGGCCCCAGAACTTTAAGTGAGGCCGTAATTGGAGACGACACGGGTAGGGTCAAGGTTACCCTGTGGGGAAACCACGCGGGTAGCATAAAGGAAGGGCAGGTAGTGAAAATAGAGAACGCCTGGACCACGGCCTTCAGGGGCCAGGTTCAGGTGAACGCCGGAAGCAGAACCAAGATAACTGAGGCAGGGGACGACGAGGCTCCCGAGGCCTCCAGTATACCTGAGGACATGCCCACTGCCCCCGAGGACTACAGGCCACCTCAGAGGAATAGGCGCTTCGGAGGCGGAGGCCGTAGGTTCTCGAGGGGTAGAGGGGAAGAGGAGTGAACTACGAGGAAATAAAGGACACAAAGCCCCAGCAGATGGGGGAGCTCGTCGATCGAAGCGAGGACGGAGAGAATTACGTAATTAAATTGGAGGAAGATAAGGTCTACGAGGTAGCACCCATAGCCTATTATGTGTGGAGCTTATGCGACGGCAATAGTACAGTGGATGAAATAATCAACAAGATAAGCACGGAGGCCGAGCTTGCGCAGGATCAAGTCCGTGACCCCGTGGTTATGGTCATAAATGAACTGGTGAACGCTTCCCTAGTGTCCCTCACCCAAAGTTGAAACAAGTTATTTTTATTTTTCTAGGCATAGTCACCATATGAGGAAAATACTTAGGGAGGAATCGCTTCCAGAGCCAGAGGAGGCACTCTCCTTAGCCATTTCCACCCTTCCTCCCAAGTCTCCGCCCATAGTTGAGGTTCCCCTTCTTGACTCCTTGGGGAGGATAAGTGCAGTTGAGGTCTCTTCACCAATTGATCTACCGCCATTTTCCAGGTCCACGGTTGACGGTTACGCCCTCAAGGCCTCAAACACCCCGGGCAAGCTAAGAATAACTGGAAAGGTGAGTATTGGAGAGGAACCGACCATTTCCATTGAGGGGGGACAATGCGTTGAAGTGGACACGGGCTCCATGTTGCCCCAAGGATCCGACGCAGTTGTCAAGGTCGAGGACGTCAAGGTCTTGGGGGAGGAGGTTGAAGTTGCGTTTAAGGTCCCCTCAGGGCTTAACGTGGCTTGGGTTGGAAGCGATCTGGCCCAAGGGGAAGTCATGCTGAGCAGCGGCGAACTGATCACGTCGGAGAAGATCGCGGCCCTCGCCGCTGTTGGCATAGATAGGGTCAAAGTGTTCGGTGGATTCAGAATAGCCATCATAAGCACGGGAAATGAGCTCTGGTCCCCTGGTTCTCCCCTACCTCCAGCTCACATCTATGAATCCAACGGTATGTACTTAGCCTCCAGGTTAAGGGAGTTAGGTCATAGAGTGGACGGTCCTCTTCTAGTTAAGGATGACTACAATGCAGTAAAAGGAGCAATAGAAGATGCAGTTAAGAGGAGTGACGTAGTTCTGGTGACCGGAGGGACCAGTGCGGGAGAGAGGGACTACGTCCACATGGCCCTCTCATCCCTGGGTAAGGTTGTCTTTCATGGTATAAGGTTCAAACCAGGTAAGCCCACCATAATGGCCGTAGTTGATGGAAAACCTGTGTTTGGTCTCCCTGGAAATCCCGCCTCCACTGTCATGGTCTTCGACAGAGTGGTCAATAGATACCTTTCCCCCCACAGCCTTAACGAACCGATGACAATGAAGGGGAGACTTGCAACCGCAGTTAAGGCCGATAGAAATAGGCACACCTACGTTCCAATTTATCTGTTTAAATCCAAGGATGGATGGATGATCTATCCCATAAGGTTTGACAGCCACATGATAGGTACCCTGTCCTCCTCTGATGGTTATCTTGCCCTGAAACCAGGGGAGATCCACGAAGCGGGGGAGGAGGTCGAAGCCAGGGTTCTAAAGCTAGATCCAAGGCCCGTCGTGTTGGGCGAAGAGGACCCCAGTTTCACCTTTTCCAAGGGTGTAAGGAAGTTGCTGGTGGGTTCCAAACCGGCATGTGACGGCCTGAGGTACGGTTTCGGCGATGTATTGGTCCTAAGCTCCCTCATGTGTTCCCCAGATTCCTCAGAGTACTCAATGAAAAGGGAGGTCAATTGGGTCGGTGATGGAATGACCGTCGGTTACGTGGATTGGGTAGGAATGAGTCTCCTGGCCAAGGATGCCCAGGTCAAGGTTAAGAGCCCCTCCATAGCCCTTAAATTAGTGAATAGAGGAAGGGTCCTCATTCCTTCAACCTACGCCAAAGGCGAAGAGAGGGTGGCCGTGGAGACCTTACATGTGCTTGTGGGAGAGAGAGCAAAGGGATTATGGGGACTCAATTCCTCTACAGAATAAAGTGACCACAACCAAGACACGTCCCTCTTATTAACTGTGATTACTCTCCGTTCATCGTGACATTCGCCAAGTCTTGGGCCCACTCGAGTTCCGCTAACCTAGGGCCTGGGTTCGATGTATTGGCGGTGGCCCACGCGGTCTTCCAAGACGAGGTTGTGGTTGAACTATTAAGCGAGGGAGCCCTAAAGGTTGAGCTGAAGGATGGAGATCCCAAGACCAACACTGCAACCTATGCCGCAATGAAGATGTTGGAGGACCTTGGACACAGGGTCCACGTGAGGGTCGAGGTGAAGAAGGGTATTCCCCAGGGTCTGGGACTTGGAAGTAGTGGTGCGAGTGCAGCTGCCTCAGTAGCAGCCCTCAACGAATTACTTGGGATGGGGTTAAGTGAAGATGAATTGGTCAAGTACGCGATGTTGGGGGAGATAGCTTCCTCTGGCTCCCCCCATCCAGATAACGTGGCCGCCAGCGTTATTGGTGGGTGGGTTGCCGTGAGGTCATCAACTCCTCTTAAGGTAGTTAAGTTGCCCGTGGTTGGCGACTACAGATTAGCTCTGATTGTTCCTGACTTCAGGATGGAGGGGAAAACCAAGAAGGCCAGGGAAATGGTCCCTAGGCAGATCTCAATGACCGATCATGTGGAGGCCGTTAGGAGGGTCTCCTCTCTCCTGTTAGGTCTCTCCCTAGGTGACAGGGAACTTGTTAGGGAGGGAATGAACGATGAAATTGTGGAAAAGTCTAGACTGCCCCTGTTTCCCTTCTATCCTGAGGTTAGGAAGGCTGCTCTGCTCAGGGAGGCTGTAGGTGTTTGTGTCAGTGGGGCAGGGCCATCTATTTTGATCTTGGCGGACCAAAGGACTGACCTGGAGGGCCTCAAGGCGGATGTGATGAAAATAGAGGGCCTCAAGGCCCAGTTCCTTGTCACAGTTGTTGGAGGAGGTGTGAAGGTTGAAGTTCGGAAGTAAGGTTGTAAGGGAGGAGCCGGACGAGTTGACTGGAGCCATAACCACTCCAGTATACATGACCACGGCTTACTCCTTCCCCAAGGGAGAAAAATATAGGTATTCCAGGGAAGCGAACCCCACCGTCCTGGAATTGGGTAGGAGGATAGCGGAGATTGAGGGAGGTGAAATGGGAGTGGCGTTCTCCTCAGGGATGGGGGCCATTTCCACAGTCCTCATGACTCTCCTCAGGCCAGGTTTGAGGTTAGTGGTACAGAGGGACATGTTTGGGAGGAGCCTCAAGTTCTGCACTAACTTCCTGAGCTCCTGGGGAGTGAAGACTCAGGTGGCTGATTCGGGCATGGATGACCTGGTCAGCAAAGTCTCCTCGGGCGCGGACGTAGTATTTGTGGAGAGTGTAACCAACCCCCTGCTCAGGGTAGTGGACCTCCCATTGTTGGCCAAGGTGAGTGCTGAATCCTCCAGCAAGTTAGTGGTGGATTCCACCTTCGCCACTCCAGTGAATCAGCGTCCCTTAGAGGTGGGAGCAACTGTAGTCCTACATAGTGCATCCAAATTCATAGCCGGTCATAACGACGTAATAGCAGGGCTGGCGGCCGGAAAGAAGGACGTTATGGATCAGGTAGACCAGATGAGAAGAAGTCTGGGGACCTCCCTGGATCCCCACGCCGCATACTTGGTAATAAGGGGAATGAAGACACTAAAGGTCAGGATGGACGTCATAGAGAGGAACGCCTTAACCCTTGCGGAGTTCCTAGAGTCTCATCCAAAGGTTAGGAAGGTCTACTATCCTTGGTTGAGAAGTCACCCAGACTACGAGGTGGCAAGGAGGGTACTGAACGGAGGAGGAGGTGTCCTGAGCTTTGAGGTGAGGGGGGATGCGTTGACGGTCATGAAGTCGGTGAGACTCATTACTCCGGCCCAAACCCTAGGAGGGGTGAACTCGGTGATTTCCCATCCAGCCACCATGACACATAGAGGTCTCTCCCCCGAGGAGAGGAAGGCCGCTGGGATAGAGGACACTCTACTCAGGCTCTCAGTGGGCATAGAGGACGTAAACGACCTCATGGAGGACTTGGACAGGGCCCTGGCTAGGGCATAGATATAAGGTTTTCTCTTCAATAAACCTTTCTCCTGCACTATGGTTTCAACTGGGAGTTTCCGAAACATTGCTAGGTTCTCCAAGCTAGAGGCGTAAGGTCTACGATGTGAAATGCTCATCATGGAAGGCACCATAACATAACGTTTGGAACCGGTGGCGAAGCATTCTATTTCCAACCCACAAGCGCGTAGGGACAAATGGAAAATGTTTTTGGCTCCTATTTCAGAATCTATTATGCCACAATATCAGATCCTTGGCAACGACCTTCAATACCTGAGGGTAGAGTTAGCCCAAGGAGAGGGATTCTACTCCGACGCTGGGCACATGGTCATGAAGAGTAGCTCAGTTAACATGCAGACAAGAATGAGAGGAGGACTTCTTGGGGGATTGAAGAGGGTCCTCACAGGCGGTTCATTCTTCGTCACCGAGTTTCAAGGTCCAGGAGAGTTAGTGCTCTCCGGCATTTTTCCAGGAAAGGTTTTCCCAATACCGTTGGGAGGCCCGATTTTGGCTGAGGCACATTCCTTCCTTGGGGCGGAAACGGGAGTTAACTACGACTCCAAGATGGCCAGGCTTACGGCTGGAATCTTGGGAGGGGAGGGGCTTTTCCTCGCCAGATTCTATGGGTCTGGAAATCTCTTCCTTCATTCCTACGGAGGTTTGTTCGTAAGGGATCTGGCCCCTGGGGAAGTGATTCAAGTGGAGGCATCCCATCTTCTAGCCCTTCAGGAAGGCATGGACTACTCAGTACAGTTGGTTGGGGGACTCAGATCAGTATTCTTCGCTCATGAGGGAATATTCTTCGTTACAGTTAGGGGTCCCGGGAGGGTCTGGCTCCACACTCTCACAGCAGAGCAGTTGGCCAGTGCACTATTACCCTACATTCCCACAGGGCAACAGGGAGGGATAAACGTCAATATCTAACCTACTGAGGGCCCGCGTGGGTAACCTTCCTGAGTGCCCTCCTCAATTCATCTCCTATTAACGCCCTAATGTCGTCCTGATGAATCCTAGTCAGATGAAGAAATAGCCCCTTCTTTGTGAATGGACCTCTATCACATATTCTACACTTCAGTACATTGCCTTGAGAATCGATGAGCCAAAACGAGACTTTCTCCATTATATCCCTTGATGTGGGGGCCATGGCAAAGCCCACCAGTCTTACAAGCTCTTCCTCATCAACCTTAAAACCACAGGCAACCTTCACTGTGGGTACGATTAATTTCTCTACTGTTACATCTATTCCTGAGCCCAATTCCTTCGCACCGCAGCTATGCCTATTGCCAAGGCCAATGCAGTTACTAGTACCTTGGTTTTACCATTTGGATCCCTGGTGTCCTCGAACTTACTCAGCGACTCAATCGAAACGCCTAAAGCTCTAAGTATCCTCTCAATTCTCACCTCGAGATCTGAGGCATCCATGGTGGGCTTTCCGAACTCTCTGGCCCTCTTGAATCTCACCGCGTAGTCTAGGGTCTCGGAGAGTTCATCTTCATCTATTTGATGGAATACCTGCCAAGGTCTAACCTTGACCTGGTCACCCACGACCTCAGCCATCCCATCAATGTAGTCCAAGGGGGCAAGCTCGCCTATCCAAAGGTCAACGTATCTCATCACTGTCTCCCTAAGTTCCTCGTCATCCTCTAAGAGCTCTCCCACCACTGAAGCTATTGCCAGAACGTGGGACAGGGCCTCTCCAGTCCTAACCTCGAACACCTCTCCGTCCGTGGTTGAGCCTAAGTCTACACTCATCAAAGCTCAACTTACCATGGAAAAGTACTATAAGGGATCCCTCATGTAATACCCCTTACTGTAAAGGGCAATCTGATTGTTCCATCTGTGGTGTGGGAAGGTCTCCACGGACGGTGCTAGTTTTAAGCCATACCCATCCACACTTGTATGGGTAAAGGAATTTTGTCAAGGGAGTTGCAGTTTATTCGATGGGCGTAAAATCAATTAGAATGATTCGGGCGGGGGAACATGGTGAAGTTCCAGGACCTGAGTTGTTTTGGATGAGGGATTTCGAGGCTTGGTATCCTCTTCACTTCTACGTTGTAGTTATTGAAACGGAGAAAGGATATGTCCTCATTAACACTGGACTGGTGAGGGATCTTGAGAGGAGGAATCAATTCCTTAAGCAGTGGGCCGGTGGAGGAAGGTGCAGATTCTCCTCCTTTGGAGAGTTGCCTGATCTTCTTCGTCCCCTTCAAATCCCCCCAGATAGGGTTACAGACGTGTTGATCACACCAGTCCAGGACTACACATTGGGAGGACTACCTTACCTCAAGAGGGCCACCATTCATTTCTCCAGGAGAGGATGGTACAACGACGTGGTGTCTCCAGGAGTGGCGCCTTTCCTGGATAGGGAGATCTACTTCCCTAGGTACATCAGGGAGTATCTCTTTGAGGAGGCCTGGGACAGGATATCTTTGGTTGAGGATCAGGAAGTTCTGCAAGGGGTCTCAGTGAAGTGGACTGGTTGCCACCACAGGAGCTCCATGGCTGTCATGGTGGACTCTCCCATTGGCAGATATTGCTTCACGGACGCGGCCTTCGTGTGGCGTAACCTCCAGGATAATTTGCCCATTGGGATTGCAGAGGATATATATGAATGTCTCGATTCGTATAAGTACTTAAAGGAAGTTTGTCCAAAGGTAGTTCCTGCCTACGATCCTGATAACCCGATCAGGTTCCCAGAGCTCTTTTAGGTATTTTTCAATGAGACCATTTTCCTAATCCAAACAAGTATGGAAGATTGTTAAAATATTTAACATGTGAGTATGTCTTCTAATTCAGATCCCTTCAGGTCCATGGATGAGGCCAAGCTTACCTCTACCCATTATAAGTGGACTTTCCTGGCCGCCATGGGGGACTTCCTGGACGCTGGAGCGATAGTTGCCGGAGGTGCGTCCTTAGCCCTTTGGGAGACTCACTTTCACCTGGTTGGGCTATTATTGGGACTGATAGGGGCTCTAAGTCCTAACGCCTTCGCAGCATGGCTTGGCGCCATGGTAGCCGGTCCCCTGGGAGACAGATATGGCAGAAAGGCCATCTATTCCTACGATTTGGTGCTCTACGCTGTCGGAGCCCTGATAATGACTGCAGCGATAAATTACGTGATGCTAGTGGTTGGTTACATATTGGTGGGGTTCGCTGTTGGGGTCGACGTTCCAACCTCCTGGTCCCTCATTGCAGAGTACTCCCCAAAGGGAAGTAGGGGGAAGTTGATGAGTCTGACCAACATCTTCTGGTATATAGGTCCCATAGTTATACTCTTGGCTGCCATAGGTACTGTGCCAATTGGGGTTAATAGTTTCAGGGTACTCTTCGGCATACTCACCGTTTTGGCGGCCCTCACGTGGTTCCTCAGGAGGTCTTTGATCGAATCTCCACGATGGGCTGCCGTAAAGGGCAGGACGGATTTACTTAAGGACGCAATGGAGAAGGTTGGGGTTCAGGCTCAACCTCAAGTGACACAAACTGAGAAGTGGAGCTACTCAAAAATGTTCAAGTATTGGAAGGGTCTTGCCCTGGTAATACCGATCTATATTCTTTGGGGAATACCGGCTGGCACGTTTGGTTTCTTCCTTAACTTCTTTGAGAGGGACGTGGGAGGTACCACGTTAGTGGCTGCCGACACAATAAACATAGGTTGGTTCGCCACCGCCATAGTTGCGCTCCTTGCCATTTACATCCCTTTGGCCGATAGGGTTAATAGAAGAACTCTCTATGTTGTCAGTGCGGCACTCTGTGCCCTCAGCTTTGCAGTCCCCATATTTCTACCCTTTAAGTTGTTGGCAGTGGCACTTTTCAACGTCCTCCTGTTTGGTTTCGGGCAGGGAGTTGGACTTTGGCCACTTAATAGGATGTGGTCGGTGGAGCTCTTCCCCACGGAGATCAGGAATACGGCCCAAGGGTTTGTGTGGGCGTGGATGAGGTTCGCCATAGGCGTGTGGAGCCTCTTCGTCCCCTCGATAGTGGCCGCAATAGGCTACTCAGCCATAGCCGCAGTGGGCACGGCCTTCTTCATCGCCAGCATTGTAATTGTCCTGGCTTTAGCTCCAGCTAGCCAAGGTAAGAGTCTGGAACAGGTGTTGAGGGACTTCTACGGAGGAGAAGCAAAGGAGATCAAGGAGGAGGCTAAGTGAACTTCTCGTACTCCACACAGAATCCTTTTCCCTGGGGTAAGGTGAATCTTCCGTTTTTTGGTCTCTGTGGGTTCAGGGAGAAGTTTTGCATCCACCTATAATGAGGGAGGTACTCCACAAGCGGCATCACGTTCTCGCTCTCAGAAAAAACAACATGAAGGTTGTAGACGTTTGAAGTATGAGGAATTACCCACGCACCGTATGCCTCCGCCAAGGCAATTACCTTCTTCATGGTTGTAATCCCACCGCTCCAGAGGGCGTCTGGCTGTAGAATTCTAACTCCTGCCTCCAGAAGTCTCAGGAAATCGTAAACATGATAGTGGTGCTCCCCTGCTGCTACTGGTACTCCCTCCTTACTAAGTTTCGTGTACCCCTTGAGGTCATCTGGGAGTAGAGGTTCCTCGATCCAAGCCAACTCGTAGCGCTCTAATTTTCTGGCCATCTTCATGGCGAAGTTGAGATTCCACGACATCCAACAGTCCGCTGCCAACTCGATGGAGTAGCCCACTTCCTCCCTAACGGCCTTAACCAGCGATTCGTTCCTTTCCACCCCCAAGGGGTCCCAGGGACCTGAGGGGAACCTCATCTTCATGGCCGTAAAGCCCTGACTCACGTAATCCCTGGCCTCCCTCCTAAGTTCGTCAATGGGCCTAGGATGAAGATGGCTGGCGTACGCTCTGGCCTCCTCCCTGGATGGACCACCCAGTAACGAATAACAGGGCATTCCCACTTCTTTACACAGGGCATCCCACATGAGTAGTTCGAGGGCACTTACGGCGTGAACATAGATCCCCGCCCTCCCAACTGGTAGGGTGAGCCTATACAACAAGTCCGTGGCCTTAGATGTCTGTGACACTTTCAATCCCACTACGTATGGACTGAGCTCTAGGGCCACCTTCGCCACCTGATGAGAAGTCTCCACATATCCCTGAACGCCCTCATCTGTCGTCAGTCTGAGCAAGGAAACCTTGTCTGCCATGGCTGCGGAGGCAGGTGATGACTCCGGGAGACGATAGAAGTCTGTGGGCTTTGCGTAGGGAAAGGAGGGTTGTCTCACCTCCCTGGTTTCAACCAACTTTACTTCCTTAATGTACATGAGATCTCCATTCTGTTCAGGCTTTAGGGAGATCCCCCACACCTGTATGGATATTCCTCCTTAACCTAAGGTATTAATGAAGTTCATGAATTCCAGGGCAGCTCTCCTCAAGTACCCAGGAAATCCTCTCCAGTTAGGGGAAATTCAGTTGAGGGAGCCGCGTGGACCTGAGGTCCTACTGAGGGTCAAGGGAGCTGGGGTGTGTCGAACCGACCTAAGGATAGTGAAGGGTGAAGAGGCTAGACCCAACATTAAGTTACCCATGGCTTTGGGTCATGAGAACGCTGGGATCATAGAGGCGGTGGGTGAGAACGTGGTGGGATTAAATGTGGGGGACGCCGTGGCCGTTTACGCCACATGGGGATGTATGAGATGCAGGTACTGTAGGGAAGGAAAGTATAGCCTGTGTAAGGAACAGGAGATACCTGGACAGACCACACATGGCGGTTACTCACAGTTCATGTTGGTTCCTTCCTTTACATGGCTGGTGAAGTTAGGTGGACTGGATCCAGTCTCTGCCGCCCCTTTAGCTGATGCTGGAACAACCTCAATGGGCGCAGTGAGGAAGGTTTCCAACAGATTAGGTCCCAATTCAACAGTTGTAGTTTATGGTGCGGGAGGGGTCGCCCTCTACCTAATTCAAGTGATAAAGGCACTTCACTCCAACGTTAAGGTCATAGCTGTATCCAGGAGCGAGGAGAGGAGAATGGCAGCCTCCAGGAGGGGAGCGGACTTAGCTATTCACCCCAAGGATCTCGTTGAGAGCGTGAGAGCTCTATCCAGTGAAGATGCCCAAGTGGCCTTTGATGTTGTAGGCGATGAGAAGTCAACTGCATTACTCTCCCAGGTACTTTCAAGTGATGGGGAGATTGTGTTGGTGGGTTTAGAGGGTAAATCCCTCTCTCTCCCCACGTTTGAGACAGTGGTTTGGGAGCATAAAGTGTTGGGCTCCAATTACGGTACCCTCAATGATCTTGAGGACGTCATAACATTGGCAAGAGAGGGAAAGGTGTCGTTGAATGTGAGGACATACCCATTGGAGGAGGTAAATGAGGCACTCTCGGCCCTAGATAGGGGTGAGGTTGTAGATACCAGGTTGGTGGTGGTACCGTAGTGAACTACCCCGCCCTCACGGACGGGGCATCTCCACCTCGCGATGGAGATTTCCTGCTTCTCAGAGCAACCTCGATCCCCCTTCACCCACAGCGGAGGTTCCATCGAACTGAACCGTTCTGTAATGCCCCGTGTGGAAGAGGGGTTACGGAGGGTTTGCTCTCCACAAGCTTCAGTTCCCCCAGTCCCAAGGGTACGACCTCAGCTCTTACAGCCAGAGGTCTGTATATTTATCTCTTTTTTAGTATAAAAGGTTTCTGTAAGGGGGGTATTCATCCCCCACCTCACGGAGGGAGACTTCCGCCCCCTTAACCCCCCAGAAAGTTAAAGATGACGTTAATGTAAACCAGTTACTGAATAAAGCAAAACACGGTGATTCGTATGAGGTTTGCCTGGAGTTTGTAAATGGTGAATGTAATGGTGTATTCATTATGGCTAATGAGAACGGCGT
>Ga0208151_100483_pt1 | contig 16510 bp, 17 predicted proteins | sample ECH_Bhost_MetaG_FD_187130 | JGI IMG/M metagenome (GOLD analysis project Ga0208151, IMG submission 187130) | Hot spring microbial mat communities from Yellowstone National Park, Wyoming, USA - ECH_B host_MetaG (SPAdes) (version 2) | ecosystem: Environmental > Aquatic > Thermal springs > Hot... | reverse complement strand
TTTGATGGTAGTGAAACAGATTTAGATTTAGGACATTATGAAAGATTTCTTGATGTTGAAATTCCTAAATATCATAATATAACTAGCGGTCAGGTTTATTATAAAGTAATTCGAAGAGAGCGTAAAGGAGAGTATTTAGGTCAGACAGTTCAATTAATACCTCATGTTACTGAAGAAATAAAGAGAAGAATAATGTTAGTAACAAAACGTGAAAAACCAGATATAATTTTAATTGAAATTGGAGGTACTGTTAGTGATTATGAAGAATTACCATTCCTTGAAGCTGCAAGACAAATGAAGCTTGATATGTCTAATGATGTATTATTTATTCATGTTGCTTTAGTTCCTTTATTATCAACTACAGGTGAGCTTAAAACAAAACCATTGCAACATAGTGTTGCTGAGCTTAGAAGAGTTGGTATCCAACCAGATATAATAATTGCAAGGGCGCCAAAGTTGCTTGATGAATCAACTAAAAGGAAAATATCTTTGTTTACAAATGTACCAGTTAATGCTGTATTTACATCACCTGATGTAGATACAATTTATAAAGTGCCACTCATTTTAGAAGAACAAGGTCTTGGAAAATATATAGTAACAAAATTAGGATTAGAACCTAAAGAACCTAAACTAGACGATTGGGTAAATTTTGTTAATTCTCTTGAAAATAGTAAGGATGAAGTTAATATATACATGTGTGGTAAATATGTGAAACTTCATGATTCTTACATAAGTATTGTTGAGGCTATAAAACATGCTGCTGCTAAGTTAAAGATTAAGCCAAATATTATTTGGTTTGATACTGAAGAGATTGAAAAAGATCCTTCAAAAATTAAAGAACTTAATAATGCTGATGCTATTATTGTATTACCAGGTTTTGGAGTTAGAGGTGTTGAAGGTAAAATAGAGGCTATTAGATATGTTCGTGAGAATAATATACCATTTCTTGGAATATGTTATGGGATGCAATTAGCTATAGTAGAGTTTGCAAGAAATGTTGCTAATTTTAAAGGTGCTCATACAACAGAAGTTGACCCAAATACACAATATCCAGTTGTTGATATAACACCAGAAGAAAAAGATATTAAGGAGCTTGGTGGTACAATGATACTTGGTAATAGGAAGATCAATATTGTTGAAGGTACAATAGCTCATTCAATTTATAGAACAACTGAAATAGTAGAGAGGCATAGACATAGGTATGAAGTAAATCCTAAGTTCTTTAATATATTAACTGAAAAAGGTCTTGTTTTCTCAGCTTGGAGATCTGATGTTCCAAGAGTAGAAATGATAGAGTTACCAAACCATTATTTCTTTGTAGCTACACAATTTCATCCAGAGTTTATAAGTAGGCCATTAAATCCACATCCATTATTTGTTGCACTATTAAATGCTGCATATAATAAAAAGCAGGGATTGCCTTCTCATTGGTCTCATGTACTTGTTAAATGATTTTTTATTATAGTTTAATAGAATATATTTAGTACACTAGAATATTTTCAATTCAACATTGTAATTAATGGGATTTCTATATCTTTTATATAATAACTCTAAGAACATTTGATTCATTTTTATAATAAATAACATGTTTGATTTCACGACTTAATACTTTATTAATAATGGATTTGGTTATATCTTTCCATATCTTTTCATTCCTATTTATGTAATTTATCGGATATATTAGCAAATCTTACTTTAAATAACTTAATATTATAATTTAAATAATTTAAATGAAACTGTAGTAGATGAATTATACATGCCGAAGTTTAGTTTTAAAGGAAAATATGATTTAATACTCTATCTTAAATCTTTAGTTATAAACATCATATTTAATCTAGGATCTTCAAATCTTTCAAACATAATATATATCAAAAATCAGATGAGAATTTATATGTTTCTTTATTTAAACAGTTTGAATATATTGAAAATAATGAAGAGGGAACTAAAGCTGTCACAGCAACTATTACAAGAGTTCGAGTCGGTGGGCATTAAATCTAATACCATCAATAATAAAAATAAATAGACCATTTATATTTATGATATTAGATCTAAGAACAAAAGAAATATTATTTATTGGCCAAGTTGTAAACCCTTCATCATAAAATTGTTAATCGGAATATCAAAATATATAGATTATAGTTATTAGTTGATAATAAATAGTAGCAATAAATTTAAAAATATTTCCATAATATATAGTAGTTATGAAAGACAAAGAAAATGAAGAACCATACTTTGAACCACTATTTAGAGCTATAGGTAGAGCTCAAAGTGATGCTGATGATATTTTAAAAGAATATTATTTTGTAAGATTGAGAGAATTATACGAATCTATAAAAGAGAAAATTAAGAGATCAGAAGAAATATCATCAGAAAAATCAGAAAAATTAAAAGAGATAATCATTCCAAAATTAGAAGAACTTATAAAATTAACTCGCCCAAATGTAGTTGATAACACAATATTAGAAATTACTAGCGGCTATATTGATTATAGTATCAAGCCTGAAGATCCCGAACCAGACTATTTAAATACTCTCCAAAAATCAAGTAAAAGTTTAGATCTTTTAATAAAAGATGGACGTTATTATCTTCAAAATATGTATTCGCAAATACTTCATGGCAAACTTACTCCACAAAGTTTTTATCCATATTTTAATGAGATGAGAGAGTTTGCATATAAAGTTTATCCAAACCCAGATGAAGAATATATAAAATATATAGAATTTGATGTACGAAAAACAATAGCAGAACGTTGTATTAGAGAAATTGTATATGATTTACTTAAAAATCCAGATAAACATCAACAGCTCATAAAAGAAGGTAGATATATTGAGACAAGTTTTAGCGAGTTCTGTAGTAAATAAATTTTTGTAAAATATATTATTAATACTCACTCGTTGATAATAGATAGTAACAATAGATTTAAAAAGTTTTCTGACATTTTATTATTTATGGAGGATAATTATTCAATAAAAGAACAGTTAGATCACATACTACAAAGTTCTGAAGGGAAGAAGAAATATACATCTCTATTAATAGGAGAAACCTTAAAAAGAGCTGAAACGGATGAAAATTATAGAATTAATAATAAAGATTATTTAGAAGAATTAGAAAAATTAGATAAAATATTAAAAGAATATCCACAGCTTTTAACACCAGTAGAAACATTGGTAAAAGAAATAAATGAATTAGACTCAAAAGAAAATAAAGAATATTGGTATATGTTTAAAACCAGTATGATAAGACCTATTAGAAAATACTTAGAATTAATCAAGAATGTAGGTCTTAGCCAACAAGAATATCAGAAGAGAGTTAATGCCTTATACAAAGTTATATCATATTTATCGTCAGTTTCATATCCCTTATATACAAATTATTATTTAAAACAAGTATGGAAGAATTTCATGAGACCATATTTAACATTAGAAGGTTCGATTAAAGAAGCAAGTAATAAACTGGAAAAAGAGATAACAGATTTCTTATATAATTTAGATGATTTTGAATGGTATAAAAAACATCATTTTGAAGAGCTAATATATAATCAATGACTATTAATAAAGAGTTCTTATATAAGGCAATTTAATACTTTTTTACTTAATTTTAAAAAAAGATCAAAATATATAGATTATAGTTATTAGTTAATAACAAATAGTAACAATAGATTTAAAAAGTTTTCTAATATGTTAATAATCATGGAAGATTCATATGTTGAGCGTATACTCTTAACAAGAGAAAAAGCTCTACAAATAGGTGAAGACTTATCAGAAGGATATAAAAGAGCGTTAGGTAAGATATACGATATACTTTATTATGATATGCTAAAAGAAGAAATAATGAAAGAGTTTATAGAAACATCACCAGAAAGAGTAAAAGAATTGAAGGAAGAATTAAAAAAATCACCTCTTATTTCAAAATTAAGAAAATTTATAAAATTAACTGGTCCCAATGAAGTTGATATTAACATATTATATATCATTGGGGATATCCTAAGAAATCGTATTATCATTCCTTACTCATATTATGGTGATCTAAATTATAAGAAGAATCTCAATAATTTGGAAAGAGGTTTGGATATTTTATTAGATGTACATCTTTATCTATCAGATCTAGCTCTGCAAGTATATCATAATAGACTTGCTTTACCAAATTTTAATCAATCTATGACAGAGATAAAAGATCTGATGTATAGGACTAATCAGAATGTAGATAAAGAAACCTTAATATCTCTTGCAAAGAAAGAAGCAGTACTTCGCTGTGTTAAAAATACTGTATATGATATATTTGAAAATCCAGATAAACATCAACAGCTCATAAAAGAAGGTAATTATCTTGATGAAATTCTTAATACATATTGTAAATGATTAAGATAAAATAATAAAAAGTTAAGCCGTATATTATTCGAATAAGTATATTATTTTGTATTTTTAAGTAAGGTTAAAATTTAAAATAAATAATTATTAATTTTAGTATTATGGAATATTACGAAGTATTTTTAAGTAAAATAACAAAAGGCGGATATCCTGATATTTATGATAATCTAGATATAGAAAAAATGAAGAAAATTGTTCAAGAAAATATAGATTATTTAATAAAATTAAAAGGTGAAAAAGCTATTGAAGAAATTATTAATAATGGTAAGCTGGTTGAATATTTTCAATGGTTAGTTAAGGAAAAAACTATTTTATATATTCCGAAAGAATTTCTAACTTATATTTATTTAATTAAAGAAAGATTTTGTGAAAAAGTTTTGGAAGATTTGATAAGTATGTTAATAAAATATGAAGATATATTTCAAATATCTACAAAATTTATAATAAAAACTATTGGAAAAAATATAGAAAATTTAGATAGTGAAAGAATAAATGTTTTATTAGAAATATTAGAATATTTAATAAATGAGAAATATAAATTAAAAATTTTTATATACGAAGCTTTATCTGATAGTTTAAATTTAATTGTTGATAAAGATATAGATATTAAAATAGCAAAAGACTTTATAATAAAAGTTATCAGAAGTTTTAGTGGAAGACCATATCTTATAATAAAGTTAAAAGATAGTATTCCAAAGGAAAAATTCTCAAAATTATTAAGTATATTTTCTTCTAATGGTTTATATTATAAAGTACAAAATGAAGAAGATCTAAAATCGTTTTTAAATCAAGTTGTTAGAGATCCTTCAATTATTGATTTTATAGATAATGTAAACTTTGAAAAAATAAAGGCAAAGGATTTCTTATTTATTCTAACAAAGTACTTTGAAAATATATATCTTAATGAAAAAATAAATCAAGAAATAAAATTAGAAATATTTAATCAACTAATAAATAAAGGAGGAAGAATTGTTAGATATATAATAATTCATACGAATAACAAAAAGTATAATTTTATAGATTATGATAGATTATATAATTTTATAAATTTAATGGGAAAAGATTTATTTATAAAATATCCAAATATATTAAAATATTATACTCAATTTGTTTCTTTTAGATTATATAGATTAATAAATTCTGAAAAGGATTTAGAATATTTAGAAAATGAATTAAATAAAAGAGATCCTTATGAACTTATAACCGATTCTAAAATATTGGAAGAGATATATAAAGGCATAATAAGTAAATATAGTTTAACTTTGGATTATCTGATAAAACTTTTGGACCATGTAGTTAAAAAATATGGAAAGAAAAGAAGATTAATTACAAAAATATTAGATGTTATTGAAGAAATAAATAAATTTGATAAATCAATTTATTTATCGACGATTCTTGCATACAGATTATTCCGCATTAAAGATAATATTGGAAAAATTGGAGCATGGTGTGATTATTTTTCACATGAAAGTATATATTATAAGTGGATTCTTATTAATTTTAAGAAAAAATTAGAAAAGATGATTAGATAATTAATTTATGCAATATTAAATCATTTTCTCAATATTTTATGATACTTTGAAAACTACTGTAATTTATGTTATATTTATTGATGAGATGTTTTATTATTCCCCATAACTATAAGTATTTTATGATAATTTTTATTAGTAGATTTTTTGAGTAATTAAAAGAAGAATAAGCAATTTTTATAATAAAAAACGAAAATTTTAAAACTTATAAAATAAGAAATTTATATGGATTTCCTTAAAAATAATTCAATAGATTTCTTTAAAGAAGGAGAAAAAAATTTAAATGAAGGAAAATATAATTTAGCTATGTTTCATCTAGAACAAGCATTACAATTAGGTTTAAAATATAAATTATATGAATTAACTGGAACATATGATAAAACACACGATATTATTATCTTATTAAATAAAGTTATTGAATTAACGAAAGATAATAAATTAAAAGAAATAATGGATATGGAATATATAACTTTAGAATTAATAAAACAAGCATATATTTCTTCAAGATATTTGCCATTTATATATGATAAGAAATCTGCAGAAAAGGCATATCAAGTAGTTAAAAATATATTAAATGTACTTGGAATACTTTAAAAATAAGTGGGAAGAAAGAATTAAAATATTAAAAAATGCAAGAGAATATGTTAAAAGAATTAAAGAAATTTGTGTTAATGAAATAGATAAAAATTGTAGAATAATTTTGTTTGGATCAATTGTTAGAGGAAATTATAGAATCGATAGTGATATAGATGTATTAATAATATTACCAAATATTAAGGATAATTTTGAGAGGGCAGAAATTGCTGCAAAAATATATAATGAATTGGGTATAGAAGATCCTATAGAATTACATATAATATCAGAAGAAGAATATAAAAATTGGTATTCAAAATTTATTGATAAATATGAAGAATATTAAGTTTCAGATTAAAAGTATTTAAAAAGTTTTTATTAATTTTTATTACATACAGATTTCTTAATCTCACAATTGGAAAAATCTTTGCAACTTAAGATTTAATAATTTAATTATATCTTCTAACTTTAATATATTTTAAATTTATAATATTACATGTTCTCTCAAGTTATTATTCATTCATTAATCGTTATATAAAATTTTTCTATATTCTACTGAAAAGAACCTTTTATTTTTAAGTTGGCTTATAAATGTCTAGAATAGCAGAAAAGTATCTGACAAAATTTATCTTATGTAGAACCAGCTTTGTATAATAGAGAAGAAATAGAAAAACTTTTAAAGAAAATTGATAAAATAATAAAAGTGGGCGAAGCAATAAAGGCAATAAATCTTACTAAAGCTTTTGGCAAATTTATAGCTGTTGATCATATAAATTTTGAAGTTAAAGAGGGAGAAATATTTGGTTTTTTAGGACCTAATGGTGCTGGAAAATCAACCACTATAAAAATGTTAACTACTGTATTAAAACCCACTGAAGGAACTGCTATAGTTAATGGTTATGATATAACTAAAGAACCAGCAAAAGTAAGGAACTCTATTGGAGTAGTACCTCAAGAGTTCACTGCTGATGAAGATTTGACAGGGTGGGAAAATATGATGTTAATGGCTGGGCTTTATGGTATAAAGAATGATGTGGCTAAAGAAAGAGCTAAGGAATTATTAGATATGGTTGAATTAACTCAAGCAATGAATAGAAAAGTACAAACATATAGCGGAGGAATGAGGAGGAGACTAGAAATAGCAATGTCTTTAATTAGTAGACCTAAAATTTTGTTTTTGGATGAACCAACTATGGGTTTGGATGCCCAAACTAGAAGTGCAATTTGGAACTATATTATGAAGCTTAAGAAAGAATATGGTATGACAATATTTATTACTACCCATTACTTAGAGGAAGCTGATCTTTATGCTGATAGAATAGCTATAATTGATCATGGTAAGATACTTACTATAGGATCACCTAAAGAATTAAAAGAAAGTATAGGAGGTGATTTAATTACTTTAAGTACTTCAAATGATGATGAAGCTATGAAGTTATTACAGAATCTTGATGGTATAATTGATATAAAGAAAGTTGATAATATGCTAAGGATAAAAGTAAAGGACGGAGAAGAAATGGCTCCCAAAATTCTTGAAAGATTAATAAAGAGTGGGGTAAAAGTATTAAAAATGTCAATAACAGAGCCTACAATGGATGAGGTTTATATGGAATATATAGGTAGAAAAATGAGAGATGAAGAGGCTGATTCGAAAGAAGTATTTGCAATGAGAAGAACTCTAAGAAGAGCTAGGGGATAAACATGGTTGAAGAAATACAAAAGGGAGAGGAAGTAGATAGGTCTCCTTTTCATGGTTTGTGGACTTTAACAAACAGAGAGTTAAAGAAGTGGTATAAGGCTCCGGTAATCCTTTTATTATCTATTATACAACCAATATTTTGGATAGCACTCTTTGGGAAAGCAATGAACTTACAGACTCTTTTCTCAGGTACAACTCTTTCAATACCTGGGTTGAATATACCGAAAGATATAATTGATAAAATTGGGCAAGAAATATTAAAACAAACTTTTGGAACAACAGATTATTTTTCTTACCTAGCTGCTGGAATGTTATCTTTTATAACATTGTTTACTTCAATGCAAAGTGGTATGTCAATGATATGGGATAGGAGGTTGGGAGTATTGGATAGGCTTTTAACGACCCCAGTATCAAGAAGTAACATAATTATAAGCAAAGTATTATCTTCAGTAATTAGATCTTTAGTACAAGCTACCATTGTTCTAATTGTGGCAGTATTATTGGGAATGTCCTTTTATCCTGGAATAAATATATTTGACTTTCTTGGAGCTTATACTGCTCTATTCTTGATTTCCTTTGGACTTTCTTCTCTCTTCTTGATGGTAGCTATTAGAGCAAGTTCATGGGAGTCACAAATGGCAGTCATGAATTTATTAAATTTACCATTACTATTTACTAGCAATGCATTTTATCCTATAAATTCAATGCCTTCCTGGTTAAAACCAATTGCTGAGATAAATCCATTAACTTATTCAAATGCAGTAATAAGGGGAATGTTACTCGGTATACAAACAAACCTAACAATAGATTTTATATATATCGCAGTATTTGCTATAGTTCTTTCTATAGTTGGTATAATTTTATCATGGAAGTATATTAGTTCTTAAAAAATTATTTTTACTCTTTTGTTTACCATTTATTGGGTTGAAAGAAAGATAAGAGGGTGGTACTCTTTTTCGAAAAAATCTTTTATTGACAAAGTAAAAATTTCATGAGAAATTTGAAATATTCAAATTCTAATTTAATCTATTAATATAAATTATTCTTCATATAAATTATAATTTCTCTTTGCTAGCTTCTCTTCCAATTTAGTCTTAACTATATCTATATTTCCTATATACATTATAAGATTACAGAATGTTTTCTCTATCTGAGAATATATGAATTCATTAATTTTACAGGCTTCTTTAAATCCTAACTTTATTAGAAGTTTCCTGGATCTTAGATTCCTTTCATCTACCCATGCAGTAAGTATTTTTACACCTTCAAGCCTTTTTATTGCTTCATTAAAGAGAACATATATTAATCCTTTACCTCTAAATTCTTTATCAACTGCATAGGCTATTTCTGCAACATGAAATTGTCTATCAAGACCATAATATCTACCAAGTGTTGCTTGAAAAAAGCCTATAACTATAGAATCATTGTATGCTAATATCATAATAGTACTTTTTCCCCAAGATTTAGACCATTCAATAACCTTTTGTTCATCGATTTTACTATATCTACTTAATGTATAATTGTCAGGATCTTGGGCGAGTCTATTCATAAAATCTATATAATCCCTAACTCTTTCATTTGATCCTTCTATTATGTTTATTAACTTACCATCTATTTCTATTTTCATATCTATATTAACAACACCGACATATTTAAGCTTTGTATTTGCTACTTTATTCTCTTTTTTATTTAGATAAAGTTTGAAATGATTTAAAAAATTTCGATTATTCAGAACTCCACCTTTCTATTATTTCTTTGTTGTCTAGAACTAACATTAGTTTACTCATATTAGCTAAAGATCTTTCATGAGCTTGTTCATCAGATGAAGATACTGCTTCTCTAGCTATTACTGGTAAGAATCCTAAAGTTTGGGCATGTCTTGCCGATGTCTCTACTCCTATATCTGTAGCAATTCCTGTGAAAACAATGACATTTATCCCAGTATTTCTTAACATGAGCTCAAAGTTAGTCCCTACAAATATAGAAGCCGTGTTTTTATTTAGTATTATATCATTTTCTTTAGGATATACTTCTTTAACTATGTCGCCTGGATCAAACTTCCTCTTTAAGTAAGGAGGCTGAAACCTATCGGGTAGGGGTGTTATCTTAGTATAAACTATCGGGATATTATATTGCCTGGCAGATTCAATTAATTCTTTAAGTTTGGTAAGAAATTCATCTTTATTAAATATTGAGTTAACTAGAGCTTCTTGTACATCCCATACTACAAGAACAGAGTTTTTCTTAGTTATTAACTTTTTCATTTCATCTTTATTATACCATTCCATAAACTAAATGTTTATTTATAGGTTTAAAAGTTTATTATCAAACAAAAATAGTGAATATTTAAAGAAAGCTTGGCATACTTTTCTTTATCTTATTCTTTATCGGGCAAACTTATACTTTTCATGGAAATTAAAAAATTTATAAATAGAGAAGAAAGAGACCTACTTAAGTAATCAACTATATTTTTATTAAATTTTTAAAGCCTAATTTAAAAATTTATCTAATATTCTTTAAAAATGCTTTTAGTCCAGCAATATTTTTACTATGGTAAGGATCTACACTATTCTTTTCTGCCAATTTTAATGTAAAAGTTCTTAATGATAATGTACTTAAAACAAGTTCTTCCATTAAATTTCTATATCTTAAATCAAATAAAAGAACATTATTTCCATACATTTCCAATAAATCTTTCATATAATTAATTCTATATTCAATTCTTTCATAATAATTAAATTTCAATAAAATAAAATCTATATTTAATTTTGATATACTCTCTAAATCGTGATGATTATATTCTGAAATTATTCCATATTCAGAGAACCATTTTGCATCTTCATTTAGATGCATCTTTAATGCTAAAGCAGCAGGTTCATGTTTTGCATCGGTATAAATCATTATTGGATTTTTTATATCATTTACAAATATTGATAAATCTTTTAATCTATCTCTATAATCCTTTAATATTTCCAATAATTCATAATATTTTTTCTTATCTAATATTGATAAAATTATTCCTAAAATTACTGGAAATGTATATCTTGTTGCTGGATAATTATTATCAGTTTTTATGTAATATAGATCTTTTTCTTTAGCTATTTTTTCCATTTCTCCTCCAGAAGAAATTGCTATAATTTTATTTCCATTATTTATTGCTTCATTCATACAGTTTAGTGTTTCTTCAGTATCTCCAGAATATGAAATAAATATTGTTAACCAATCTTTATCAATAAATTTTGGTAAAAAATAATCTTTACAAACAACTATTTCTTTATCATTTAATATTTGTTTTGAATAATCTCCAAAAATTCCAGATCCCCCCATTCCAGATATTAATACCTTTTTATAATCTAATTCTTCAAGATTTTCATATTTTTTAATTATTGAATAGTAATCTAAATAAAATGGATCATACATAAAATAGAAAAATATTTTAGATATTATAAGTTTATCCTCCAGAAACAGAATCCAATATTTTTATATAATCTCCATCATTTATTATATCATCCTCTGTTACAATTTCTCCATTTTTTACAACAATAAATCTTGAAGGATCTAAATTTAACATATTTAATAAGTCTTTTACATTATTTCCATTAAATTCAATATTATTCTCAGTAAAGTATCTTTCGATAAATACTCTTATCTTTTTCATTAATATTTTTTAAGTTTTATTCTTAAAAAATTTTAATGAAAAAAGAGGATATTATAATATTTATTGTACTTACGGTAATATTTTTTGTAATGTTTTATATAGCTTTTTATAAATTGTTTGGCAAAAATATAAGTAGTTCAGAAAATATGCCAGTAAATATAACATTTTATCCAAATCCATATCAATATAATGCAAATTATGTGAATAAAACTTTATATTTAAATATAACTGATTATCAATTGCCATATATAAATACTTCTAATTTTATGTTAAATATAACTGGGAATATATACAATTTAATATGCGAAAAAGAGATAATATATGCAAATCAATCAGTATTATGTTATGTAAAAAATATAATTATTGAGAATAATACATTGATTCAATTATTGTATACATTTGATAATATTTTATACGATATAGAGTATAATATCTCAACTCAAAGTTATAAATAATAAATTTTAAAAAATTAATATGCCGCGGTGCCCGAGCGGCCCAAGGGGATGGATTGCTAATCCATTCCCCGAAAGGGGGCGTGGGTTCAAATCCCACCCGCGGCGCTTATTTTATAAATAAGTTGTACTAATTACTAGAATTATGTATGATCATCATAAAGTAGCAACATTAGATGATTTAATAGAATACATAAAAGATAAAGAAAAAGAAAAAGAAAAAGATTCTAATTATGATATTTCATATCAAAGGAGATTAATAGATTTTTTAGAAAATAAAATAAAAAATGAATATGGAAATATAACTGTAGTAGCTGCAAGTTTTCTTGTTGAAAAATATAATAAAAAAGGAAGTAATGAAATATCTGAAGAAAATCAGCGGTATTATGAGAATAATGAATTTGCAAATCTTTTTGAAGAAAGGTTAAGATTAAAAACAAAGTCTAAGAAATATTATCTAATATCAATTGAATACGATAATGGATATCCTATATTAATATCTGGAAAACCTGATGGATTAAATAGAGAAGATAATAAAGCAAAGATTTTTGAAGCAAAATCTTTTAATCTTACTACCTTTATCCAGTTTGTAAAAGAAGCAAAGGATTATATTTTAAATAAAAAAGTTCTCAATATAATAAAAACAAGTTCAAGTCAATTAATATTATATCAATATTTATTAGATAAGACACAAAAATTTGGCTTAATTGGAAAGAAAGATAAAATTAATCTTTATGGAAAAATTTATCTTTATTCTGATAATATAGGATATCTGAGTTGGGCGAGAAAAATAATAGAAAAGAATTTTAATACAATTAAAAGAATAATTAGAAAAGATGCAAAAACATATAATGCTTATAATTTAAGTTTAAAAGATGGAGAAATTATAAATATAAATAATAAAAATATATATTACTTTGAAATTGATTTTAGAGTAGAATATAATCCAAAAATAGTAGAAAATTATCTAAAAAATCTAAATGAACTAATCAAACCTTTAAAGTAAGTGGATAATAGAAATTTATAAAGATTTCCTATATTTTGAATAAAATGAACAAAAGAATTATATTATATTACTTAATTGCATTATCTATAATATTGATAGGATTTGTGTCGATTTTTTTATTATATAGCGAAAGATTTAATTTTTTATATAGTAATGAATATTCAGTATATATTCCAGCAGTTTTAAATCAATCAAATAATTTATCTGGAGAAGTTACACAGTTTTTCTTAAGAATATCTCCAGGTTCTGGAAATGTATATGCAAAGATTCCTCCAATACCATATGATGACTATGATTTAGCATATTTATTTGCAAAGGTTGCTGCATGTAATATATATCCAAATGAATGTAATAATTATGATTATTATTTTAGTTCAAATGATGTATTGTTTGCAGAAGGATTTTCTGGTACTGCTGGATTAACATTACTTATTTTGGAAGCTTTATCAAATAAAACTGCAATAGTTAATTATCCAATCACAGGTTTTATGTTACCAAATGGTATAATAGCGCCAGTTGAAGGTATTAGATATAAATTAAATGCAACTTTGCAATATTTTCCATATATGGTGGCTCCATATTATAATAATTCTGAAATAATTCCTGTATATACAATACTTGATTTAGAAAAAATATATTTTGGAGAACAATTTAATAGTACATATAATGTTCCCCAAGATTATACTGATGTTATAAAAAATATAACAAATGAAATATGCAGTGGTGTAAATAATAGCACTGTAAATTATTATATTTCTTTGGGAGATTATTATACAGCAGCAAGTTTATGTTTCGAACAAAAAGTTACTAATCCTCAATTTTATCCAAATATAACCAAAGAAGAATTAGAAAAAGATATAACAGATTTTTACAATTATATAAATAATTATCAATGTTTTGGAAATTATGAATGTGAAGAAATAAAATATCAAGTTATATCAAGATTAGAAAATGCTAATAATACTTTGGATAATTTACAAGAATCATATTGGAGATATTATTCTGCAATTGGTTGGGCTCAATTTTTGCCAATAACAAATAATATATATAAAGAGAATGAATGTTCATTAATAGATCAACAATATACACTAATGCAATATTTATATCAATATCAATTGCCATTAAATCTATCTTGTTTTGAAAAAATGGACTATTTATCCAATTTATATTTCTTCTATATAGCAAATAGTACAAATTATATTAGTAATGATACTATAAAAGCAATAGAACAGTTAGATTATTATTATTATAATAAATATGGATTTTCTATAACTTCTTACAATTATTTACAATTTGGAAAAGGTTTAATAAATATGGGTAATATAAATTCTGGTTTGTATTATTTAATATTATCAACAGAATATGCAATATGAAATTGAAGTTGGAGAAAGGGTAAAAAGAGAGATAAGAAAGGGAAGACAAGTTTTTTCTGTAAATTGGATTAAAAAAATTGAGGCTGAACCTGGTGAATTGGTTAAATTAAAATATAATAATAATTTTTTAGCTTGGGGAATAATAAATCTAAAAGATTCTTATCATTATATTAGAATATTTTCATATAATGAAGATATAGATATATATAATGAGATAAAAGAAAAAATAAAGAAATCAAAAGAATATAGAGAAAAGACAATAAATTATAAAGATCATTATAGATTGATATATTCAGAATCAGATTTTTTATCAGGTTTAATTATAGATAAATATAATGATATATTTGTAATACAAAATTCAAATGCTTTTTTTGACAAAAATATTAATTTAATAAGGGATGCATTGATAGATATATATGGAAAAGATATTACAATTTATGAAAAAAGTATTGGAAAACAAAGAGAAAGATCTTATTTAAAACCTATAGAGAGGTTTATTTATGGAAATAAATATGAAACTGAAATAGAGGAGATAAATAAAAAATTTTATATAAATATATTAAAGGGGCAAAAGACTGGATGGTTTTTAGATCAAAGGGAAAATAGAAAGATTGTTAGCCAATTATATGGGGATAGAGTTTTGGATGTATTTTCATATTCAGGATCTTTTGGTATAATTATTAATGGAGAAGAAAAATATTTTATTGAAAAAAATAAAGAGTCAATTGGTATGTTATATAGGAATTTGAAATTAAATAATATAGAAAATTATAACGTAATAAATGGTAATGCATATAAAATATTAAAACAATTTTATTTAGAAAAAAGAAAATTTGATATAATTATATTGGATCCTCCAGATCTATTGGCAGAAAATTATGAAAAAGGAATTAGGAGTTTTATATTAATAAATTCCATTGCCTTAGATTTAATTGATGAAGGATATTTAATAACATTTTCATGTTCTCAAGATTTAAATGAAAGAAAATTTTATTCATTAATTAGAACATTAATAAGAAGAAAAAATAAGAAATTTGAAATATTATACAAATTTAATCAAGCTTTAGATCACAAAGTTATATTTCCGCATAAAGAATTATCATATCTTAAAGGATTTCTAATAGAAATTAAAAAATAATTATTTATTTTCTACTGTTTGTTGGATTCTTTGTTTAACTTGATTTATTCTTGTTATTCTCCTTATTTCAACATTACTAACAGGAAATATTTTATTTAATGTTGGCTTTATTTCATTTTGTAAATCATAATTTATCACTTTCTCAATTAGTTCATAATATTTTAATGAAGAAACTTTCTCTTCTAAATATTTTCTATATACTTTTCTTATTTCAGTTCTTTGGGATCTATGTGCTTTAAATCTTGTAATAACTAATAGTTTTATCCTTACATCATATCCATCATTTGTTTTTACTATAAATGAATCTTCTATCTTTGATGTTCCTTTTCTAGTTATTCTCCTTATATATGATGGATATAACATTACCTCCTTTACTTCTGTATAAGCTTTTAGTCCTGATATTTTATTTATCTGAAATATAACCTTATAGTTCTGATACTTAAAATTATTTAATACAAATGCAAGATTTAAATCCATGGATCTTCCAAAAACATTTTCAACATTATCCTTATTTACTGGTGTTTCTCCAATTTTATTTTCATTAAATATTTCTGCAGGTGCATATATATCTACCCACACCTTTTTACTCCAATCAGCATACTTTTTATTATATGCCATTTAATAAAATCATAAAAAATAATTTTAAAAGTATTTTTATATTTAAATTACTTTATGAATGAAAATAATATAGAATTCTTTAAAGAGATAGAGAAAA
>Ga0208151_100478_pt1 | contig 16616 bp, 8 predicted proteins | sample ECH_Bhost_MetaG_FD_187130 | JGI IMG/M metagenome (GOLD analysis project Ga0208151, IMG submission 187130) | Hot spring microbial mat communities from Yellowstone National Park, Wyoming, USA - ECH_B host_MetaG (SPAdes) (version 2) | ecosystem: Environmental > Aquatic > Thermal springs > Hot... | reverse complement strand
ACGGTTGTATCCTAAAATGAGGAATTGAAAGTATATTTTACCCACAAAACGCTTAGGAAGCGGAGTCTCAAGTATCCTAAAATGAGGAATTGAAAGTCGTCTTCGTGGCGGAGGTGTGGGGGCTCTGGATCTCGTATCCTAAAATGAGGAATTGAAAGCAGTTGTACCCGCATCAATCCAAACGGTGGTGGGCGAGTATCCTAAAATGAGGAATTGAAAGCGGCGTCACGCCTCCGCTGTGGGGTGCTTCCTGTTCCGTATCCTAAAATGAGGAATTGAAAGTTGTCTCGCAAAAGTTCAACGAACGGGTTATCTTCACGTATCCTAAAATGAGGAATTGAAAGGCTGAGGTGAGGAGGAGGTCGCGGCGACACGCGAAGAAGGTATCCTAAAATGAGGAATTGAAAGGATACACGGCGGCGTATAACATCACGGAATAATAAAAAGAGTATCCTAAAATGAGGAATTGAAAGTATACGAGAGAAGCGTGGGTTAAGCAAAGCCAAGCGCCCCGTATCCTAAAATGAGGAATTGAAAGCATTATTAGCTGCGCGTTACGCTGAGCATACGCGGCCTGGTATCCTAAAATGAGGAATTGAAAGAGGCTCTGGACGACGCTCACCGTGTCAGCCATATTCCTGTATCCTAAAATGAGGAATTGAAAGGATCTTAGGTTTGGTTTTGGCTCTAGCGGTCGCCGTGTATCCTAAAATGAGGAATTGAAAGTCAATACGTACAGTTCAACGATATTAGCTTTAACAGTGGGTATCCTAAAATGAGGAATTGAAAGAAATTTTTGATTTTATCAGCTACTAACTTCTTCTTCTCTTGTATCCTAAAATGAGGAATTGAAAGCCAAGGTGTTCAGAGTCCACCCAGTTGTGGCGTCAGTATCCTAAAATGAGGAATTGAAAGAGGCTTAACCCAACTTTTTCAACTTGGGGGTCTGTATCCTAAAATGAGGAATTGAAAGAGTGGTAACTGTGGATAACTAAACTTGAGTACTTTAGTGTATCCTAAAATGAGGAATTGAAAGGTTGGAAAGGAAACGCAAATTACAAGTGAAGACCAGAAGTATCCTAAAATGAGGAATTGAAAGCCGCATAAACCCCTTGAAAGAAAGGGGGTAATCCCCGGTATCCTAAAATGAGGAATTGAAAGTGGTAGGTATGTTACTGAGTACTTTTGTTTGCACACTGGGTATCCTAAAATGAGGAATTGAAAGACCAAGTGGTTACCCAAGTACAGCACAAGCATTCGTAATGTATCCTAAAATGAGGAATTGAAAGATTAGGTTACCAGCTGAGTCGATAGGTGATGTTATGATTAGTATCCTAAAATGAGGAATTGAAAGTCACTCTCAACGTATGCCCCATTACTACACGCTAACAGCTTAGTATCCTAAAATGAGGAATTGAAAGAGCAGGTGTAGTGAACGGGACAACGTACCCTGACAGGTTGTATCCTAAAATGAGGAATTGAAAGTTATCACCTCTACACTAGTTATTTTCCCGATTAAACCAGTATCCTAAAATGAGGAATTGAAAGCAAAGATGAAGCTTACAATCAACGATTCAAACATAATGTATCCTAAAATGAGGAATTGAAAGATCAGGGTTTTTATATAGTTCCTGTGAAAACCACCTTAAGTATCCTAAAATGAGGAATTGAAAGAGTGCTCTAACACAGCCTTTTGATTTCCTGTTTGCCATAAGTATCCTAAAATGAGGAATTGAAAGGTGTTATCTCTGAACCACCCCATTCACTTGGAGACTCAAGTATCCTAAAATGAGGAATTGAAAGTTCAAACTTGTGAAGAGAGACACTGTGCTAACACCTTACTGGTATCCTAAAATGAGGAATTGAAAGATTGTACCACTAGTAGACCCGTCTCAAGGTGGGTTACAAGTATCCTAAAATGAGGAATTGAAAGCGATAAACGTGGGCAGGTAACCCAGATTGTGGGTGCGTTGGTATCCTAAAATGAGGAATTGAAAGACCTTCAACTCTTAATAACTCCTCTATAATGATTACTAGGTATCCTAAAATGAGGAATTGAAAGAGGTGACCCTGCGAAGTAACGTAGGTTACGGAAATGCTGGGTATCCTAAAATGAGGAATTGAAAGACCTATGGCGCTCTTCGCCTCACCCATACGGGTGAGTTGGTATCCTAAAATGAGGAATTGAAAGTAGCCCGATGTAGGCTAGCCTTTTGGCTAGCCATTTGGTATCCTAAAATGAGGAATTGAAAGGCTCGAATCGAGGTATCAGCACAATACCGTTATGACTCATGTATCCTAAAATGAGGAATTGAAAGTGGCTCTGGGTCATGAAGGGTTGCCATAACTCGTTGTGTATCCTAAAATGAGGAATTGAAAGATACAAAAAAGGACACCTCTGTGTAGTTTCCTAAACCCAAGTATCCTAAAATGAGGAATTGAAAGAGTAACAGTGATGTAACCTGAGTTCGTCGATGTATTTGTAAGTATCCTAAAATGAGGAATTGAAAGGTTTAATCTTAGCGGTATTTGTTGCGTACATATTCATAAAGTATCCTAAAATGAGGAATTGAAAGTCATTGACCCATTGTTGATACCGCTCCTTGTAATTATTATGTATCCTAAAATGAGGAATTGAAAGATATCCTTTGGTAAAATTGAGAGTGGTGTGTCACAGGCTGTATCCTAAAATGAGGAATTGAAAGTCGTTGATGGGAACGCTACTCACTTCAACTCACCTCTTGGGTATCCTAAAATGAGGAATTGAAAGGAACACCTGAAAAGCCTATTAGTGTTACTTGAACCATTAGGTATCCTAAAATGAGGAATTGAAAGTGCCGTAACGCTCAAAAGGGAATTCGCTAGCTTCATCTATGTATCCTAAAATGAGGAATTGAAAGCGAAAGAGCTAACATCACTACCTATCGCCGATAAGTATCCTAAAATGAGGAATTGAAAGATGCTTTGTTCAACTGTATTCTACCCCCTTTATAGAAGTGTATCCTAAAATGAGGAATTGAAAGTTATGTTCCCACTTGAGTCTAGAGGTGAATCCACGTTGGCTGGTATCCTAAAATGAGGAATTGAAAGATGGGGGTTGGAGGCACACTATTGGAAGCCCCCCCGATTTCGTATCCTAAAATGAGGAATTGAAAGAACACTTCTATTTTCTGGATACTTTCTAGCATCATAGCTTGTATCCTAAAATGAGGAATTGAAAGAGTGTATGAAGCAGATAAAGCAGGAGTTTGAGAGCAACAAGTATCCTAAAATGAGGAATTGAAAGAATTTTCCTGTGGGGTTTAACTCTATGTTTTCGTCGAGCCAGTATCCTAAAATGAGGAATTGAAAGTAGATCAACCAGTCGCACTCGAGCCAAGACTCCTCCTATGGTATCCTAAAATGAGGAATTGAAAGTTCCCGAATTTGCTCTTTGGCTTGTTCGACCACTTCCTTGGTATCCTAAAATGAGGAATTGAAAGCGATAGATGGGGTGTATAATGGTTGATATAATTCGCCTTCTAGTATCCTAAAATGAGGAATTGAAAGCTATTATGTTTTTCTCCTTGTCATCTTTGGCTTGCTTCATGTATCCTAAAATGAGGAATTGAAAGCTATTAGTGTTCCAACTGTAAACATTGCTGGAACATGGGCGTATCCTAAAATGAGGAATTGAAAGATTTTTATCATAAGACCACTTAGGCCACCACCATCCGCAGGTATCCTAAAATGAGGAATTGAAAGAGCTCGCCGGCATCATCCCAATCGTGATGGTCGCAGGCATGTATCCTAAAATGAGGAATTGAAAGGTGACCCACATACTCCACAGTGTACCCGTATTTGCTTCTGTATCCTAAAATGAGGAATTGAAAGTTCCTAACACCTTCAATTCTCATAAATCCTTTAAAAGAAGTATCCTAAAATGAGGAATTGAAAGATGCCGCAAACAATCGACAACCCGAAAAACACAGACATGTATCCTAAAATGAGGAATTGAAAGTCACCTCTATCTATTTTTGCCTTTATGATTCGCTTAATCTGTATCCTAAAATGAGGAATTGAAAGATGAATCCAAGTGAACTACTACCACTTACATCAATAGTAAGTATCCTAAAATGAGGAATTGAAAGCCTCGTGCTGGGCTTCTCAATAGTTTCGAGTGTTGGAATGTATCCTAAAATGAGGAATTGAAAGCCTCGTGCTGGGCTTCTCAATAGTTTCGAGTGTTGGAATGTATCCTAAAATGAGGAATTGAAAGAGGTCGTTCTCAAGTGGTACCTCTATCTTCGCGCTCACGTATCCTAAAATGAGGAATTGAAAGCGCTGGTATCGTTAGTTGTGACGTCGAGGTGGCTGATAGTATCCTAAAATGAGGAATTGAAAGTCGGCGATGTTAAACTCTTGTAGGCAGATAGGGCATAAAAGTATCCTAAAATGAGGAATTGAAAGAGTAGTGTTTGTGGGTAGTAGCTACGCCGTATAAGTGGTGGTATCCTAAAATGAGGAATTGAAAGTAGCCATTGCCTCTACCGCGCCTGCGGCTGATATGGTGTATCCTAAAATGAGGAATTGAAAGTCGCACCGAAGGCTACCCCTGTTCCAGCTGGTGGCACGGGTATCCTAAAATGAGGAATTGAAAGAAACCGCAACAATCGACTTCGAGAACGAGCAAAAAACACGTATCCTAAAATGAGGAATTGAAAGCACAAGTAATCGCTAGGAAACTGCACTTGAAATTGGTCGTGTATCCTAAAATGAGGAATTGAAAGCCATAGATGGGTTCACTGTCTGCTTCGACCCCATCTTCGTAGTATCCTAAAATGAGGAATTGAAAGTCACGGGGCTAGTCTCATGGCTTGTGAACACATTCGCGTATCCTAAAATGAGGAATTGAAAGTGAAGGTGTAAGCTGTGGAGTGGGTGAAGGTTCTCCACGAGTATCCTAAAATGAGGAATTGAAAGGTTATCACGACGTTCACCCTCCTCTCACCCACCCTCTCCACGTATCCTAAAATGAGGAATTGAAAGATCTTGATTGACTGGTAGAAGGGTAACCCGTCACCACTCAGGTATCCTAAAATGAGGAATTGAAAGTAACCATTGAAGTATTCGGCATACTCACTCACCCACCCAGTATCCTAAAATGAGGAATTGAAAGTCGACCTCACTTTCAAAAAATTGAGTGAGGAGCGCGTGAAGTATCCTAAAATGAGGAATTGAAAGACAAAGTCGGCAAACTCGTCTAGAACCCTAACGTTAGCAAGTATCCTAAAATGAGGAATTGAAAGCGGCTACTACTCGCCTCTTAGAATCGCGACAGCGATTCTCAGTATCCTAAAATGAGGAATTGAAAGAAATAAGGTGTGCTCGTAGACTGGGACGGCGTCATGGTTATGTATCCTAAAATGAGGAATTGAAAGTCATTCTGTTCATTAGAATCACTCGTTCCGTCACCCGTATCCTAAAATGAGGAATTGAAAGCCGAGCAGCCCCAGTATAACTATGCGTATAATTTTACCGTATCCTAAAATGAGGAATTGAAAGTTTTTGACGTCTACGGTGAACTCTTTTTGCGTCTTCCTTGTATCCTAAAATGAGGAATTGAAAGCCTCCCGCACCGCTTCCTTCTCCTCCTTTGTTACAGCCTTGTATCCTAAAATGAGGAATTGAAAGTTAATAGCCTGCTCGACTGTCTGCACATTTACGTATATATGTATCCTAAAATGAGGAATTGAAAGAAATAATACACACGCTTGATAACACAACACTGTGGGCCAGGTATCCTAAAATGAGGAATTGAAAGCCAAATCAACCAGGTATACGTCTGGCTTCAACACTATCTTGGTATCCTAAAATGAGGAATTGAAAGCCTTGTTCTGGACGAAGAACGCGGCTGGGAACGGTATCCTAAAATGAGGAATTGAAAGAGGGGTCTGTGGGGTGTTTTTAGATGTCTGAACCCGTAGTTTGTATCCTAAAATGAGGAATTGAAAGGTATCTTGGTATAGTTATTGACCCCGTTAGGACAGCATATGTATCCTAAAATGAGGAATTGAAAGGCTATTTGGTGTTTAAGGCGGGTGGGGGTGGTTTTGTGTATCCTAAAATGAGGAATTGAAAGAGCGCCTGATAAACACCCTTAGCCGCACCCACAGAGAGACGTATCCTAAAATGAGGAATTGAAAGTATTCCTTTGCTTGTGCCCTGTGCCCGTACCTGAAGTGTATCCTAAAATGAGGAATTGAAAGGCGTTTAACACTAAGTTACCGCTTGAATCGGTTGTACCACGTATCCTAAAATGAGGAATTGAAAGACCAATGGAACATACTCGTCTGTTGTAGAGGCCTGGTTGGTATCCTAAAATGAGGAATTGAAAGGGAATTGAAGAGGACGACCAACAAATTTGGGGTTATGAAGGTATCCTAAAATGAGGAATTGAAAGACGGAACGGAGCGCCTCGCACTGCAGAGCCAGCGCAGGGTATCCTAAAATGAGGAATTGAAAGACGTTTATCGGGAAGCCGACGACGCATACACGTAGTATCCTAAAATGAGGAATTGAAAGTCCTCTTCCTCGTCCTCGAGTTAGCTTTAAAAAAGTATCCTAAAATGAGGAATTGAAAGGAACTCGACAAGGGATGGGGATGGGGGCGCAACCAAGTATCCTAAAATGAGGAATTGAAAGTTTATCTTTAGAATCTATGAACTTAACGCTATGGAGTACCTGTATCCTAAAATGAGGAATTGAAAGTCGCTCACCGCTTTGGGGCGCCCCTTCTGCTTACCCGCGTATCCTAAAATGAGGAATTGAAAGACACCTTCCATCACTCTAAGCGCGAACACTACAAGCCTTGTATCCTAAAATGAGGAATTGAAAGACGAGTGAGCGGTGGTACACTAACGCGGCCACGAGCGGTATCCTAAAATGAGGAATTGAAAGAATAACACTGTGCTGGGTTCAGGCCTCCCAACAAACATATGTATCCTAAAATGAGGAATTGAAAGCCTATTAAACGCCTATCGAGACCTAAATCTTCATCATTCTTGTATCCTAAAATGAGGAATTGAAAGACAGTGTAGGACACTGAGACATTATACTGATTATAATATGTATCCTAAAATGAGGAATTGAAAGGTCATGTCTATCCTATATGTGAGCCCGTCAGGTGAGAACAGGTATCCTAAAATGAGGAATTGAAAGACTTAGAACAGTCGCCGTATATTGAAACGAGGTTCGGTATCCTAAAATGAGGAATTGAAAGTTACTATTTCCGCATTAGGGTTATAAACAAACCCGTGTATCCTAAAATGAGGAATTGAAAGTAATTTCCTCCCTAAGCTTGTTGACGTCGTACTGTGTATCCTAAAATGAGGAATTGAAAGATGTACCTTATATCGGTTCCACACTTCTCACACTTGAACGTATCCTAAAATGAGGAATTGAAAGTCGTAAGTGCCGTTACAGGCACCGTCGACAAGTCGTAGGTATCCTAAAATGAGGAATTGAAAGATATTTATGTGTATAACTATGCGAATGCCGCTTTGTGTATCCTAAAATGAGGAATTGAAAGCCTTGTTCTGGACGAAGAACGCGGCTGGGAACGCTATGTATCCTAAAATGAGGAATTGAAAGTAACTTGTACCACGCCAAAGGTTTGAACTCCATGTTCTGTATCCTAAAATGAGGAATTGAAAGAACGTTCCCACAAGTCGAGCAACGCTAGCAAAACCTCAGTATCCTAAAATGAGGAATTGAAAGAACAGAGTACGAGTGCGGCCACGTCTGTGGCGGAGACTAGTATCCTAAAATGAGGAATTGAAAGCGAAGAGAGCGGGTTTATCATTAATTTCCCGCTCTCAAGTATCCTAAAATGAGGAATTGAAAGGCCGCGTTCCACAGCGCGGTGGCGCTGAGTGTGAGGTCGTATCCTAAAATGAGGAATTGAAAGGTATAAGTCTTCTATGACTTTAGGTATAAGTACTCCGTCCTGTATCCTAAAATGAGGAATTGAAAGAATATTTTCTGCAGGTCGAGCCCAAGCTTCTCCTTTGCGTATCCTAAAATGAGGAATTGAAAGTTAGACACCTTACTATTACACTTCTTGTAACCACAATTATGTATCCTAAAATGAGGAATTGAAAGATAATAGAGACGCTTCCAAGTATAATAAGTGTACCGTCTAGTATCCTAAAATGAGGAATTGAAAGTAAAAAGGGGTTCCCCCCGCTATGGGGCGGCTACCGTATCCTAAAATGAGGAATTGAAAGTTCAGAAGCCCCACTGCTTGTCATAGTTCGATCACGTATCCTAAAATGAGGAATTGAAAGCCGAGTGCAGCCACCTGGACCACGACCCCGGCGCACGTATCCTAAAATGAGGAATTGAAAGTTTACCAATATCATCCCTACTAGTGGTAACCTGTGTATCCTAAAATGAGGAATTGAAAGAGGATAACCACCTTAGTTTTCTTCATCAACTCTTTTGTATCCTAAAATGAGGAATTGAAAGTTTCGCCATCCCTCTCTCAACACCTTATCCATTTTCTCCGTATCCTAAAATGAGGAATTGAAAGCGTTGTGTGAACACTACCTACTACCCTTCTACGGGTATCCTAAAATGAGGAATTGAAAGATAGAGAACATTTTCTCGATACCGATTTTCTTCATAACCGTATCCTAAAATGAGGAATTGAAAGACTACTTCTTCTTTTCAAATAAACAGCAAAACAATAATAGTATCCTAAAATGAGGAATTGAAAGACCCCTAGCGGTATGACGTAGTGTTTTGCTTTAATTTCGTGTATCCTAAAATGAGGAATTGAAAGAGAGTGGCATTGTGTTAAATGCTATTTGAAAGAGGTGAACAGTATCCTAAAATGAGGAATTGAAAGTTATTCGGGGAAAGGTTTTGGTTTGCGGGCATGTTTTGTATCCTAAAATGAGGAATTGAAAGTTTAGCGTTATTATGTTATCCCCTGTTTTCAACATGTGTATCCTAAAATGAGGAATTGAAAGTAGCTTTTAACCCTAATAGACTCCAATCGCACGTCTCAAGTATCTTAAAATGAGGAATTGAAAGATTAACGAACCCATCGACACCGTGTTCAATCCCCGTTGAGTATCCTAAAATGAGGAATTGAAAGCTTGTCTCATGCTCTCCATGAGTCCCACTAAGTACATAGGTATCCTAAAATGAGGAATTGAAAGAAACTCTTCTCTAAACGTAAGCGGGAAACACTTAGACTAAGTATCCTAAAATGAGGAATTGAAAGATAATACTAGCATTTGACTTGGGTCATTCGCACCAGCCAGTATCCTAAAATGAGGAATTGAAAGTGGACGGGGGAGACATATATGTCTACTTGTTCAAGTATCCTAAAATGAGGAATTGAAAGAAGAACCCCACTGTTATAACTGTTTCAGTAGGACTCTGGTATCCTAAAATGAGGAATTGAAAGACTACCACGACGCCACCAACACGACCACGAGCATCTACCTGTATCCTAAAATGAGGAATTGAAAGAAAGGTAGATACTTTCACACCTAACCCTTACCCAACGAGTGTATCCTAAAATGAGGAATTGAAAGAAGCTAAGTGTGAATAAGTATGGGCACGGCTACCGTGCCTGTATCCTAAAATGAGGAATTGAAAGGTAATAGTGCTTGCTCGCTGACTCCACTCCTCTCTAAAAGTATCCTAAAATGAGGAATTGAAAGGTAAAACCAAGGTTTTCTGTTGACATGTTTCTTTTCACCTGTGTATCCTAAAATGAGGAATTGAAAGTTGGACGAAAAAACCACATGGGGTTGGGGCACGCTGTTAGGTATCCTAAAATGAGGAATTGAAAGGACCCTAAGCGTGATTGAAGCACAATTAATTCTGTATCCTAAAATGAGGAATTGAAAGACAACATGGAGGCGCAACAACTCACCCCGCAAATACAAGTATCCTAAAATGAGGAATTGAAAGCATTCATACATGCCTGCACCGCGTTGACCTCGGACTGGGTATCCTAAAATGAGGAATTGAAAGCCCCCACCCTCAACCCAACCTTCGCCGCAGCCGACGGCGCGTATCCTAAAATGAGGAATTGAAAGGATGTACTCCCGGTTGAGGGGCCCCCACACATAGTACTCGTATCCTAAAATGAGGAATTGAAAGAAAACATAACCATTAGCTAAAGCCTCCACCGTATCCCCCACGTATCCTAAAATGAGGAATTGAAAGATGATTATGGCGCCGCATAGGCTGGATATGGCTGCGGCGAGTATCCTAAAATGAGGAATTGAAAGATTAGGCATAGGCGTCATCATGGGTTAAGGCATCATCTTAGGTATCCTAAAATGAGGAATTGAAAGGGGAAGGTATCTTCCTTACGCTTACGCTTGACCCTAAGTATCCTAAAATGAGGAATTGAAAGAGTATTTTCAGGATACCTCCGCTTCGCTATGACTGTATCCTAAAATGAGGAATTGAAAGGATTTAACCGTATCTACCACACTCTTAACATCAATCTTAGTATCCTAAAATGAGGAATTGAAAGTTAGTTTTTCACAGGCGTATACCGCGTTATTGTGGGGGTATCCTAAAATGAGGAATTGAAAGGCTCCTCCTCCTCATGCTCTCCACCCACTGCCTCCCCCCTTGTATCCTAAAATGAGGAATTGAAAGCTTTTTGTTGCTCTCCCCCCATTCTTCTTTATAGCGTATCCTAAAATGAGGAATTGAAAGTTAACCGTAGGGTTTATGTTTTCTTCAGTCATGTTTTTCGTATCCTAAAATGAGGAATTGAAAGTATGCGCTCTAGGCGGCCTCCCCTCCGAGGAGAACAGGTATCCTAAAATGAGGAATTGAAAGAGGTTTGACATGGGTTTTTCACCTGTTAGGCGCTCTTGTATCCTAAAATGAGGAATTGAAAGGTAAACAGCGTAGCCACCTATCCCTAAAGCACCCACCATGGTATCCTAAAATGAGGAATTGAAAGTCGAAAGTGAAAAAGCGTTTGCGAGATAGATCGTCATTTAGTATCCTAAAATGAGGAATTGAAAGCCTTTCCGGGCATGCTTTCCCAGTTGTCCAGACCCATGTATCCTAAAATGAGGAATTGAAAGCGTCTCCCTTGCTCAGGTTCCACTGGTCGATGAATTTGTATCCTAAAATGAGGAATTGAAAGCTGGTTTTGTAACAGCGTTTGCATTCGCCCTTCTTTTGGGTATCCTAAAATGAGGAATTGAAAGTGGGGCACGCTGTTAGTAGCCCCCCCGATTTCGCTACGTATCCTAAAATGAGGAATTGAAAGAACCTCTTAGCTCTCATCACTAGTCACCTCTTCAAGTGTGTATCCTAAAATGAGGAATTGAAAGACGTGGTTGGCGTAGTAGTGCCTTATCGACTGCTCTTTGTAGGTATCCTAAAATGAGGAATTGAAAGCTTACATTGTTTTCTTTTGAGTGTTCCGAAAACTTGGTATCCTAAAATGAGGAATTGAAAGGAAAGGGCTTTAACCCTTTCGAGAATTTGTCTGACTAGTATCCTAAAATGAGGAATTGAAAGCTGCAGATCGGGCAGTACTCCACGTCCTCCGTGGACCCAGTATCCTAAAATGAGGAATTGAAAGTTACTTAAAAATTATTAACAACGCTAATAATAATGGTATCCTAAAATGAGGAATTGAAAGGTAAACGCCAATGAATGTTGCGGTAACAGTTGAGCATACCAGTATCCTAAAATGAGGAATTGAAAGCTGCTGTGTTCTTGTATGTTCGCCGCGGACACCTTTTTCGTATCCTAAAATGAGGAATTGAAAGAAATCTGATGGTGCATCCCCACAGATGACGCAGGGATGCAGTATCCTAAAATGAGGAATTGAAAGCCCCTCTCAATCCTCACCAAGTTAACCACCCTTATCACCTGTATCCTAAAATGAGGAATTGAAAGAACAACTCATTGTAAGAGTTAGGTGGTATTAATTCGGGTTGTATCCTAAAATGAGGAATTGAAAGACGGGAGCACGGATGGGGAGGGCCTCGCGTGGCTGCGCAAGTATCCTAAAATGAGGAATTGAAAGATTGTATCCAACACGGTACCCCTTGTAATACTCATCACTCACGTATCCTAAAATGAGGAATTGAAAGGAATGCTACGGGGCTCAATCAGGTGGTTCCTTCACCATTCTAGTATCCTAAAATGAGGAATTGAAAGTTGATTTCCGACAGACCAACTCAAACTCAATCTAGTGGTTGTATCCTAAAATGAGGAATTGAAAGCTACCCTTCCACCTAAAATATTCTCTTCAACGCTCAATTGTATCCTAAAATGAGGAATTGAAAGGTCGGCATCACGAACTACCTCAACGTAGCAAACGTTTCCCGTATCCTAAAATGAGGAATTGAAAGGTAACTACAAAGAAGTCTCGTTCGAGGTCTGGACACACGTATCCTAAAATGAGGAATTGAAAGAGACGCGAGGAGACAATTTTAGCCGTTGCCTCGTGGTATCCTAAAATGAGGAATTGAAAGTCTTCTCCACAAACAGGCTCCCACCCGTCAAGGAGGATGAGGTATCCTAAAATGAGGAATTGAAAGCTGCACACAGGGCACCTCCCCTTCTCGTCGTGGAGCTTCAGTATCCTAAAATGAGGAATTGAAAGAATCACACGTCTCAACTAGATAGAACTCATAATCGCATTTGTATCCTAAAATGAGGAATTGAAAGACTATTATTATACCAGAGTAGGTTGTGGTGCTATCAGGTGGTATCCTAAAATGAAGAATTGAAAGATGATGAGTACTACGCAACAAAGAAGGCGGATAACAACCAGTATCCTAAAATGAGGAATTGAAAGGTTTACTGAGTTACTCAACAATAAGTTCGCTATGGAATGGTATCCTAAAATGAGGAATTGAAAGTCGGTCTCTATTACGCGCTCCTTCGCGGTTTCCTCTTGTATCCTAAAATGAGGAATTGAAAGTATTACTCTCTTTGTACTCATTTTTCACTCACCACTTACGTATCCTAAAATGAGGAATTGAAAGTCCTCTGCCTTTTTCTGTTCGTACTCTTCTAGGCGCTTTTGGTATCCTAAAATGAGGAATTGAAAGTCGTGGCTGGCTTATTCGCCTTCGAGGGTGACAGGTGTATCCTAAAATGAGGAATTGAAAGAGGGCTCCCGCTGAACTTAGGAAACCGTTTATAGCGTATCCTAAAATGAGGAATTGAAAGACTAATACATCTGGAACAACGACACCAGATTGGAGTCCACGTATCCTAAAATGAGGAATTGAAAGTTACCCTTGGTCATCCACGTATAAGTGGTGTCACACATCCAGTATCCTAAAATGAGGAATTGAAAGCCATGAGGTGCGTGGAGTGTGGCTGCGAATACGAGGTGGAGGTATCCTAAAATGAGGAATTGAAAGCCACGCTCAAAGGCGCCAGAAGGTCATCACCGTTTCGTGTATCCTAAAATGAGGAATTGAAAGAGCTGCGGAGGGTGGGGGCCCCCTCAGATCCTCGGTATCCTAAAATGAGGAATTGAAAGTTGCACAGTTACAACGTACCACTTACTAGGCACTTGTGTATCCTAAAATGAGGAATTGAAAGCGCATGAACGAACCGGGTCCCAAAAAGGCTGTGGTATCCTAAAATGAGGAATTGAAAGGATTCCCAAGAACTTGTAAGTGTAAGAGCAGCGTAGACGTGTATCCTAAAATGAGGAATTGAAAGTTATATTCCTCTTCAGCCTCTTACTACCCATGAAAGGTATCCTAAAATGAGGAATTGAAAGACCAAGTACACGTAAACGTCACCCCCGCCTATACAAGGATATGTATCCTAAAATGAGGAATTGAAAGCCCTTAACCCCCCGTCTACAGGATATGAAAAAATGGGTATCCTAAAATGAGGAATTGGAAGACGACAAATAGTGTCGTTTCGAACGTCGTCGTGATTAGTGTATCCTAAAATGAGGAATTGAAAGTAAGTATTATTGGGATTATCCGCCACATCAACCTGAGTATCCTAAAATGAGGAATTGAAAGAAAAGAGATTTCAGTTATTGCTGTGAGTGGGCGGGGGTATCCTAAAATGAGGAATTGAAAGAAACATTCGACCCCAAAAGCGTTTGTGAGACGTTGAAAGTATCCTAAAATGAGGAATTGAAAGACGCTGACCCCCCATGGGAATACGAGCACTCGGTTGTATCCTAAAATGAGGAATTGAAAGTGAGCCACTCGCTCGAGGATATACATGCGCTGGCAGTCGGTATCCTAAAATGAGGAATTGAAAGAAGCATACGTGGTGAGCTCCCCAGTGTGGCCCTGGGTATCCTAAAATGAGGAATTGAAAGTTGCATAACGGTAACGACGTACCACTTAGCCTGCACATTGTATCCTAAAATGAGGAATTGAAAGGTGTTTAGGGTTAGTATGTTTTCACCTTCTTTTGGACGGGTATCCTAAAATGAGGAATTGAAAGCAGTTGTGCCGTGTATAACATCCACCGTAAACTCTCTCTGTATCCTAAAATGAGGAATTGAAAGTTTGTACGTTCTTCCAATTCGTTTAGCGCTTGTAAGTATCCTAAAATGAGGAATTGAAAGTAAACGGCGTTGTCTGCCACTACGACTCACCTTCCGGTATCCTAAAATGAGGAATTGAAAGACTGTTTCGATTGCGCAGTTCCGTGTTAAGGCGTTTATTGTATCCTAAAATGAGGAATTGAAAGCACCCATGCCCAAACCGAAACTTTGCAACAATTGCATAGCTGTATCCTAAAATGAGGAATTGAAAGTTTAGGCGGATACGGCATAGGCGTCATAGGCGCTGTATCCTAAAATGAGGAATTGAAAGAAAGGTGATGAGGCTCCAACCCGTTTGGTTTTTTGTATCCTAAAATGAGGAATTGAAAGAACGGTTATTTTGGCTACTTATGCTAGCACGCCTTTGTATCCTAAAATGAGGAATTGAAAGAGTAAAGTTAAACCAAACCCTTCACTTGTTGATAAGTGTGTATCCTAAAATGAGGAATTGAAAGATCCCTTACATTCTTCCAACACACATCGCCATACGTATCCTAAAATGAGGAATTGAAAGGGGGCACGCTCTGGGGTCTAGACCCCGAAGCCCCACTGAGTATCCTAAAATGAGGAATTGAAAGACGTTAGTTCTAGGGGTGTACCTATCTGTGTTCCTAGGTATCCTAAAATGAGGAATTGAAAGAAAACTCCCAAACCCCCAAACCAATTTAATAAACGCCTAGTATCCTAAAATGAGGAATTGAAAGAATCTTATCCTTGACCCAGACCATACAGGTGCGATAGGGTATCCTAAAATGAGGAATTGAAAGAATCTTATCCTTGACCCAGACCATACAGGTGCGATAGGGTATCCTAAAATGAGGAATTGAAAGTTCATGCCCCCATGGCGCCGCCTCCACGGGGCGGGTATCCTAAAATGAGGAATTGAAAGGAAAGTGTTTCGAGTAGTAGTGTTTCACTGACCTGTATCCTAAAATGAGGAATTGAAAGTCGTACTCACCATTAAAATACGTCAACACTTCGAACGGGTATCCTAAAATGAGGAATTGAAAGCTGTTCCACTCTGAACGGTGAAACTCCACTTATCCCCGTTAGTATCCTAAAATGAGGAATTGAAAGTTTGACCCCAACTCATAACCCTATTATAAACATATTCAGTATCCTAAAATGAGGAATTGAAAGCTCACCTTCTTCACCAACAATAAAGCGATATAATGCGTATGTATCCTAAAATGAGGAATTGAAAGACAACCTGCCATAGGCTTCTGAAAACACTAAATTCGCTTGTATCCTAAAATGAGGAATTGAAAGTTCAGTACGTCACTCACCTTGAAGCCACTCGGACCGGTATCCTAAAATGAGGAATTGAAAGAGTATTTGGTCTATCACGATACCCGTTTCGCCCGATAATGTATCCTAAAATGAGGAATTGAAAGGGACATGTTGCCTCTTCAAGCATAGGGCTTCACCGAAGTGTATCCTAAAATGAGGAATTGAAAGTACTTATCGTGTCGAACTTAGAACAGTCGCCGTATATTGGTATCCTAAAATGAGGAATTGAAAGCCTAAACTCGACCTCACGAACCCCTTCAAAGGAATCGAGTATCCTAAAATGAGGAATTGAAAGTTAACAATTGCTCCACTTGCTAATGTTACTAGTGGTGTATCCTAAAATGAGGAATTGAAAGTATAATCTACATGAATACTCAACCACTCCTTACTGTATCCTAAAATGAGGAATTGAAAGATCGGAGGGTCTCTTAGGCTATGATTTCATTAATAAGCAGAGTATCCTAAAATGAGGAATTGAAAGCTTGCGAATTTCTGCACTTTCTCAGTCAAAGTCGCTTTTGTATCCTAAAATGAGGAATTGAAAGACTGATCAGATTATTATTGTTCCACCTGGTTGGTCTTTTAGGTATCCTAAAATGAGGAATTGAAAGACTCGATATCTATGAATCGAACTCCACAGAATAAAACATGAGTATCCTAAAATGAGGAATTGAAAGACTCGATATCTATGAATCGAACTCCACAGAATAAAACATGAGTATCCTAAAATGAGGAATTGAAAGACTCG
>Ga0208151_100477_pt1 | contig 16620 bp, 30 predicted proteins | sample ECH_Bhost_MetaG_FD_187130 | JGI IMG/M metagenome (GOLD analysis project Ga0208151, IMG submission 187130) | Hot spring microbial mat communities from Yellowstone National Park, Wyoming, USA - ECH_B host_MetaG (SPAdes) (version 2) | ecosystem: Environmental > Aquatic > Thermal springs > Hot... | reverse complement strand
GTTAGATCTTTGTGGATTAATTTTTCTGCGTGACCTACTGCGTGACTTATCCCTGTCACGATTGGGAATACACGAGGTGGGTGGAAAAAGGGTGGTGGATGAGTTAGATCTTTGTGGATTAATTTTTCTGCGTGACCTACTGCGTGACTTATCCCTGTCACGATTGGGAATACACGAGGTGGGTGGAAAAAGGGTGGTGGATGAGTTAGATCTTTGTGGATTAATTTTTGTGCGTCAGAAACTGTTTTTTGAGTTTGTTTAGTAAAATTAGTGACCGCGTTCTCTATATCATTAAATAATCCTCCAAAAAAAGGCATTCTACATCATCTTATCTCTTTATTTGTCTTCTTTGTCTTGCTATGTATTGTTGAGCTAGTGCTGCGAGTTGAGCAGGGAGTGCTGCGAGTTGATCGTAGTATGGAAGCACGTAGCTGAGGTAGAGAGAGTATACATTGTCTTGATTCTGTAAAGCTAAATCATATTCTATTGAATCGCTAGGAGCATGTGTTAGATCTAAATCGCCGTCAAAGTACTTTTTGAAATCTACAATTGCAGTAGCTCCGCTATATGGTGCTACCTCATAGTCAGTCTGATTTTCTGCCTGAAGAGCAGACCATGAGACTTTTAGTTTGTCCGTAGGAACTCCACGTACGATCTTCAACTCATATAGGGTTGGGTCTGTGTTATTGATCCCTGAGCTACTGTTTATCACGTAAACTAACTGCTTCTTGTAAATCTGTCCAGGCTGCAAGTATGCTACATGTATTGGCGCGCTTGACGCGGGTACAGAAAAAGTAGGGATCTCGATTACTTTTGGCAAAACCGTAGCGAGAGGCATCTCTCCATCCGCACCTAATCCTCCCTCAGCTGCTATTTCCTGTGCTGTTACTCTTTCGTATGTGATTGTTATTACGAAGTTAGCGTTAACGGTAACGCCTGAAGGCGCTTGCCCCGTCAATATTGAGAGTATAATGTTCTGAACCATTGTGGCAGGGAATCTGGCTAAATCAAATTCCCACATAACGTTAAGATTAACGCTTCCTCCTGCTGCTACGCTAGTTCCAGGTGCGGGATAGGCTGGATTTTGCCCTTTAGTTGTGTAGTACATTAGAATACCTAACCCTTGTCCACTCACTGAGTATAACGTCTTTGAGCCTTCATATGATAAATTGAAAGTTTGAACCAGACTGTAGGGGAATGGAGCGCTAGGTAAAGTAACAGCGCTAGTACCGCCATTACTTATTGTGCCTACTAACTGGATCCTTACCTTCCTAATGAAATTATTGCGAGGTATTTTAACAGGTATATTAGTTCCTGCAGACCACGCATAAGTCTGTTGTAATGTTTCTGTATATACTTCTCCCATTTTTACCACCTAAATTAGTTTACCACCTTTTCATAGTTTTACGAATTTATATAGAGTTAGTCCTGCCCAGACTCCTATTGCTACCACTACTAACAATATTACATAATGCATAACGTCTTCTTTCATTTCTCCTCCAAAAAAACTCTATGTTAGATTTTCGCTATAAACCTTTCCTACGTTAAGAAAACTGTTTTTCTGAAATTGCTGAATTTTCATCATAGTAGCTAAAAAGTCGTGAATTCTGCTATGAAACTAAAGTTTTCAATATGAGAAGTTTCAGAAAATTTATAAACTCAGCCTAAGCGGTTCAATCACAAGTCAAAAAAGTATGAGGGGGGGGTACGGCTATGGAGTATTCTCTCTCTTTAAAAAGTTTTCTCAAATCGGTTTATGTATTTTCATCATTTGACTATTCACGTCATAAATCAAAAAGTAATACTGCTTAAGAGTTTTCACTTTCTCAGCTGCTTCCGCGCTAATGTACTTACTTATCCACTTTAGCTCATTTGGCTCACGAGTGTAAAACATTATAATGAGGTCTGCTTGTTTGTAGACAATCGGCATTAGATCATAAACTCTCTGTGTACTTAATATAAGCCCAACATTCGCGTGTCGATTCGCATGTAATGTCTCCTCGATTGCCGGCGTAACTTTCTGTCTATACTTAAAGTGATAGTATGCTTCATCTATAATGAGAACACTAGTTCCCCATTTTTTCGCGTGTAGTTTTACTGCATTCCATAATTTTTCAAAAAAAATATCATTTTTCTCTCTGTCGTATACGACTGCATACTGTTTGGAAACTATGTCTGAAAGTGTAGTAGCGTTATAGCCGAACTTTCCATATTCGGACCCTGACCTTAACAAGTTGTGGTCATCAATAATATAGCTAATTCTATGAGCTTTGAGAACTGGAATAAAGTAGTGCTTTATTAAATAGCTCTTACCGCTTCTCTTCCTTCCTATTATAACAATGATATCATCCGGATTCATCCAGATCACTCAAGAAAAAATCTTCTAATTTGTTATACATTTCCACTAACTCTCTTCTGAATTCTTCATTTGTCTCGCAGGCTAGCACAAGCACATAGAAGAATTGAAAAGACCCGCTTAAAGGAGCTGCTTCTTTGAATTTATTAGTAGCTTTCGATATGCCATCAAGAAATATCTTCGTTACTTGGCATTCCTCATATTTAGGCTGAACTTTTCCTTCTTTTAATTGTTTTAAGTATTCTTTTGCTTTCGGGTCTAAGCCACTTTCAGCGATTTGACTGATCAAATTAACTATCATGTTTGATGGTACTTTCATATTTCCATCTCCTCCATAATTTTCATTTGCGATTTTACCTTATCCTTTTCATTAAGATCTGATTTGTTCCCCTCACCTTTCCATTGCTTCTTATCCTGTTTTTTTGTTTCTTCCTCTTCTTGAGACTTAAAGTATGTGACTATGGCAACTATATCGCTAGCTGCAGCGCCTGCTGAGCCTACTCCTAGAATGAAGAGCTGAACATAACGCTCATTTAATAACCCTAACGCGTCAAGTAATTGATAATAGTACTTTCCATGACTTTTGATTCTTTCATCTGGAACTATGTCGTTTAATTCTACATCTTTCTTATATTTAGCCGACAGAATTCTGACTACAAGCTCCAAGAGCGCCCCGTAGGCTAGGGCTACTACTTCTTCATTAATTTCAATAGGCTTTTGCCCTTCTGCAGTTAGCTCCGGAAGTTCTCCTCCTACTTCTGCTTCTTCTCCTTCTGTCTCTCCTTCTTCCTTCTTTTCCTCTTCTACGTTTAACTTTAGGCTTTCATCTACTTTTTGCTCATTCTGCGCCGCTTCTTTGAGCTTCAGCTTTGATTTTATCGCTCTAAGATATTCTCTCGGATGCTTATTCCCCCACCAACTCTCTATCCCCTTCACTATACACTCCTCATCTACGCCACTGTTAAGCAGATCTGCTATAACGTCCATCCTTTTACGTCCTTTTATTATAATATCCTTCCCGTTGATCGTAATTTTCTCTGGTTCTGGAGCAAAAAACTCAGATTGACAGATTTTACTCAAGTCTTGATTAGGATCATAAAGTTCACTCATTCTTTACCACCGCTCCGCTGTGAATCAATATCGCATCTATTGAAACTAGATCTATCCTTGCTATTACTTCCTTAACTTTGTTTTTAGAAATTGGAATTTCTATCACTAGCTCTATAAAGTCGTCAGAGATTTTTCTTACCGTCCCTACGAAATCTAAATTATTCATGAAAACTTCTACTACCATACCTTCTTCTAAATCCTCAATTGCCTCTTTCCTCATTTCTTCCACCTCTTCGAGATGGAAATAATCAGCATGATAAAACACACAATGAGCAGAGCTAAACCTAATCCTATAAGTCCATAATTAAATTCTGTTTCTTTCTTTTTCTGCTCTTTCTTTATCACTTTTTTCTTCTTTTGTTCTGCCACTTCTTTCTTCTGCTCTGCTTTCTCTTCTTGCTTAGTCTCTGTTTTTTGTTCTTCTTTCTTTTGTTCTTGCTCAGTTTCATGTTTCTTTTCTTCTTCCTTCTTCTTCTCTTCTTTCTGTTCAGTTTTCTCTTCTTTAGTACTAGAAACTTGACTCATCAATATTAGACTCGAAGAAAGAGTTTAAAAAAAATCATGAGTATTATTTTTCTAAAAGTGGAAGATCTGCAATTTCCTCTCTAATAACCCTTATTTTCATGTCTATTTCAGTTTCGTCTACATTGGAATCATCATCGTATCGTTTTAAAGCTTCTATTACCTCTTGCACCTCATTCAAAATGCTCATTATTCTGAGTGAGTAATAATATGCATCTATTGACTTTCTCCCGCCCTGCTCTACTTTTCGCTGCTCCTCTGTGAGCGCTTCTCCTAAATTTCTTTGTATAGAATAAAGTTTGGGAAGATATTTTTCTCTTACTCCTTTCGCTTTCATATATTTTCCCTCTATTGTAGAGTCTAAGTTAGAAAATATAAAAGTATTATTGTTCATGTTTCTCACCTAGACTCTATTTTAGAATCTAGCGTAGACTTTAAAATTACACAGAGTTAACTGAAAGTATGAAAATCAGGAAGTATATGAGGATAAACTACTACATTATTCTGAAAGTATTGGTAATAAACGGAAGTAGACTTGAGATGAAACGACTGAGAAGCGAAATTATTAAGAGATTTGATGTAGACATTTCTGATGGCGTGTTATATCCTTTAATAGATTCTCTGAATGATGATGGTATAATAAGAGAGGAAGGTGATAAAGAAGGAAAATTTCTTTATTTAACAGAGAAGGGCATGAAAGAGTTTCAGGAGCTACATGAATTTTTCAAAAAAATAGTATGCTAACGAAGTTTGCAAAAAAGACAGTGAGGTTTTTCTTCATTAAAAATAATGCATCTGTTTTCTACATAATATTTGCACACTGGAATTCTTAACGCATAATTTAAAAGAAGTTCACTTACTTGCTTTTGGCTTAAGCCTGTGAGCTGTCTAATTCTCTCAATTTCTGACACTAGCTTTTCTCCTTCAATGTCAATTCTCATTGTCCCTCATCCAGTAATTTCTTTAGAGCGAGTTTTAATGTGCCTAATTTACTTTCAATGCCATACTTCTGCTTTACTATCTCTTGAGCTTTCGTGAGAAGCCCGTAAGTTTCTTCATCTAAAGGAAAAGTTTTGTAAACCTTCTTTCCCTTAGCCATTACTTCCCACCCCATGCCAATATTCCTTCTTTCTTTTTCTTGTTGATAATATAGCTTAGTAAAACTCTACCATAACTGCAGTTATACTTTTGCGCCAAAACCATTAACCTCTCTAAGTTACTATCTCTTACATACACTTTTCCTAGCCAAAACTTCTTATTCCAAATAATTTCTATTTCGTTCGCCTTCTCAACATCTTCAATTAACTGAGATATGGCTAAATGAAGAGCGTCTCTTGTATTCCCTATCGCCTTCTTTCTTCTGTAAATTTCCTCAATAACTTCGGAAGGTAAAAATATCTTCTTACCCAACTTGTATCCCCTCCTTCTCCAAGTATTTTGCCAGTTTCCAGTGAATTATGTCAGTTCTCGTTACTTTGTACTGTCGTGCTAGTTCATCTATATCTCTTAATTGATTCTCTTTTATTCTGAAGCTTACTACTCTTCCACTCCCTAAATTCTTTATTTCATCAATTTCTTCTTTTAATGCCTCTCTTATCACATGAGATATAGTTTTTCCTTTTCTCTTAGCTAAGTCCTCCACGATCTCTATCACTTCTTTTTTTATCTTAAAAGAAATAGTAGTTGTAAGATCCACTTCTAGCTCATACTCAGTTTGAGATACTTTTTTTACATTTTTGAAGAAGAGATGCGTTTTCATTTTACCCTCCATGTTAGACTCTGAGTTAGAGTATAAAAGTATTACTCTTTCCATTTCTTACCCCTTCTTCAACACCGCCTTAGCTAGCAGTTTAAAACTCTCTGCAATCTCTTTTTCTAATTCTACCATTTCATGTAATTTTTGCTTTAGTAGATTTTTCTCGTCTTCGTTTGGGTTTACTAGCTTTAAGTATTCCATAAAGAATTTCTTAATCTCTTCAACTTTTTCAGAAATGATTTTTGCTTTATTGTCTAATTCTTCATATACGTTAACCGTCTTCATCTTTTCAAGTATCTCTTTTTTCTCTTTCTCTAGAACTTTTATTTCGTCTTTAAGTCTCTGAAGTTTTAATTCTGCTTGAACTACATCTTTTGTGTAAACAGATTCTGAATTATTCTTAATGAAACATTTTGCACACAGAACTTTATGAGTTTCTGGATCGAAGTAGCAGATCTCTCCAAGTCGAATTTGTTTACTACACTGAACACATCTAGCGTTTTCATATTTGTTCTTTATCTCTTTTAGTGATATATTCTTCTTTGTTATGTCTCTCTGAGATTGTCTATATTTCTCTATGAGAAATGCTATAGTTTGCTTAAGATCTACATTTCCGTCTTCATCCTTAATATCATTACTAAATCCTATTTCTGAAAGTTCTTTTTGGAGACGTTCTCCTAATCTGATGATATCGCTAGGCAATTCCTAACGCCTCTTTTAAGATATCCTTTACACTCTTTCTCTCAATGAGTCCTTTCTTTCTATCTTCTTCTATTTCCTTCTTAATCTCTGTTATTTGCTCTTCTATATGTTTTGTTAAATGATTCAATAATTGCAAATATTCGTATGTCGTGTAACCGCAATAACACCTATACAAATTAATCTCTTTTCTCATTTTATTCACCTAAATATTGTAATACTATGCTATCCTGTTGAATAAGTTCTATTCTTGCTTCATTCAAATTAGGATTATAGACTATTTGTAAAACATACATTAATCCATCTATTATTATCCCTCCAATCCATTGATATACTAACCCTCTTTCCTCATAATTCATGTTAGAACTAATTATTGCGTTAACTTTTTCTGCATCTATAGTTATCCCTAGCTTTTTAAAAATTAAAAGCAGGTTAAGATTACTAGGATCTACTAAATGCGACCTAATAAGATTTGCAAGTTCTTTATCTTTCATTTTTTGCAGTACTTTGAGAACCTCAGCTTCGCTCATAGAATCACCTCATAGAAACCTATCTTTCCCTTTACTAACATTTCCTCAATCTCTTCTTGGTTCAACACTTTGCCTTCGGGCAGTCTCTCCGATATCATTATGAGTAATGCACTATCCCCTCTGCTCATTTTGACTTCAATACGGTTTTTCTGAAAATCTGTATTACATAACTTGTTTACCAGATAAACAGTACTGTCATGACCTATAGCATTTACTACCTGCGGGTCTGCATTTAAATTGAAACAAAACCATTCTTTATCTATCTTGTTCACTGAAATTCCTATCGGGAATTCTTTTATCATGTTTAGGGAGAATGCATTTACGAGATACGTTTTACGCATTTTATCCCCTCTGACTAAAACTCTAAGTTAGACTCTATTTAAGTGTTTTTGCCTAATACTTTTTGCCTAATACATTGATCCAATTTATCCTCAATTGTTTGAAGTTCGATCATCAGATCATCATGAATTGTCGAGTGTCTACTGTTTATCATTGCTTTTATGCATTGTGAGAGATTTTTGTATTCTTTGCATAGTTCTTTTAGTTTTATTTCATCCTCCTTATTGAGATATATACTTATTCTCATGCCTATCTAACTCTAACTTAGAGTCTAATTCTTATAAGTTTTTTTGTATGTATATTCGTATGAATTTTTGTGGTACTATTTTAGGGCATATAGTTATTCTTGTGGTCGTTTACAATTTTTAGCGTGTAACATGAATGTAACACAAGACCCTTAGCAAAAAATCGATTTGTTACACGTCAACTACGTGCTTTTACGTGACTTTTCAATTTATTGCGTTACATCCTAGAAATAGCCTCAGCCCTTTCCATGTGATTTTTGAATTTTTTGCATTCCTGTTGAATTGTAAAATGACGTAAAATACTTTCAGTCTACCCCTCCCCCAAGTACTAGACAGATTGAAAGAACTTTCCAATACTAGACGGCGGTTTCCACTGGCTGGTATACCCCCATCTTGAATATATTTCAGCGTTTTCACCGCAATCCAATAGGAATAGAAAGATTGCGTGGAAGGATGAAACTTCAGAAACTCTCCATGGTCTAAAAAAGACTCTAATCTTGATTTTTGCCCCCCTTTTTGCCCTAAAAATTTAGGGCAAAAATAACGTAAAATAACGTATTCCGAATTCACCTAGGCAAGATACTTTTAGGCAAAAATCCTAAAACCAAAAGAAGATAGTAATTTTTAAATCCGCAATAATCAATTTACTAATTAAAGAAGGATATAAGAAAAAGATTCCCGGGGATATAGTTAACCACAAATAGGTACATAGATTCAGGGCGGGGAGGAAGTCAGCTCATTCATAAATAATTATAATGAATCCGGCTTGCCCATTACTGCCATTCGAACCATTACTATTAACAGCACTAGCAGCACCATCGCCGCCACTTTGAATAGTACCGTATGGTCCTGCAGTGCCCCCGCTGCCACCGTTAGGATTGCCACCGGCAGTGCCGTTAGCACCATTGGCATTTTGAATAAGAATCAGTGATGTTGTATTTACACCACCACCGCCGCCACCACCACCGGCACCACCGTTAACTAAACTCTGCCCACCACCGCCGCCACCACCACCGCCCGCTACTAATAAATTATTAGAACCTTGCGTTATTGTTGTGTTACCCCCATTACCGCCATTTGAACCATTATTTGAACCATTACTAGTAAAAGTACCACCAGCACCGCCGGCACCACCACTGCCGACAGTATATGAAAATGTGCCGGTTGAAAACATTACAGCGTGTATATATCCGCCCCCGCCACCACCTCCACCACCGCCACCGGAACTGCTACCACCAGGACCGCTGCCCCCGCCCCCGCCACCACCGCCAAGAGCATATATGTGAGCGCCTTTACTCACATTGAAAGTCCCTGATCCTGATGATGTAATTACAAGAAGCGAGCCACCTGAGATGCCTTGTGGAGGAGGAAATAAACTACCTTTATATTTAAGAACATGCTGAGAAATCCTGTATATGGCATAATCGACATCATGTAAGAGATCGTTATCATGATATAGTATTTCTTTTGATTGTTTTAACAATTTGATTATTTCCCTTGCCTCTTCCTTTTTTATTTTTATTTTTATTTTAGCCATTTATCTCACCTCAACTAGGAATGAAATCAATCTGATAGAAACCTGTGGCAGAAACACTGTATTGAATGTTGTAACTAAAACTAGAAGATACAGGAATCTCGAATGTATATATTACATTTGCGTTTAATGTATTCCCTGCATTTAACGCATAAACGTAAGAAGTTGTCCCGCTAACTATAACAATACTAAGAACACCTGACGCATTCGCTGCGAATGTTATCCTTATTTTGCCCGCCTGCGGGGGGGTGTAATTAGATGATAGAATGTTTGTGTTTGCACTCACAGAGGCACCAGCCGCAGATGCTACCGTTGAGACAGTTAGTTGATTTACGTTTACGTTAGGTGTGTTCGTGACAGTAGTTGGGACTGGACTTGTGGATGAGTTCGCTACGGTTACACTAGGTGTGTTCGTGACAGTAGTTGGGACTGGACTTGTGGATGAGTTCGCTACGGTTACACTAGGTGTGTTCGTGACAGTAGTTGGGACTGGACTTGTGGATGAGTTCGCTACGGTTACACTAAGTGTGTTGGCTACGTTGACGTTTGGTGTGTTGGTGATCGTTGTTGGGACTGGATTTGAAGAATTATTGGTGATTTGAGCGTTTACGTACGTCCCTTCGATATCTATAGAACCCGCTCCTTCCTGTGTGAAAGTGAGAACTCCTTTGACTCTGACTGTACTGCTACTACTAGAGCTGTTCTGTTGATCGAACAGAAATTTTATTTTTGCTATAAAAACTCCTTTTATTCTCAAAAATTGAAAGGGCTGAAGTGAAAAGGTGAGGGTTTGACCGGGGACTATTGCGTCACCAAGCTGTTGTTCTTTATATATGATAATGTCAATGATTGCATTGCCTTCGTTATAGACGATACCAGAGAATACAGCGCCAAGCTCTGCTTCTTGCTGAGTTTGCTGCCCGTTTATCGTGTACTCAATATTATAGTATATAGTAGAACTCATACCATTATATACTCGAACTTAGAGTAAAAAAATTATCATGAGTATTACTTTAGTCTAGCTACGTTATCGTTTTGCAAAATTAATTTTCTATCTGGAGAAAGTGCTAGTCTCTCGTCAATAAAATGATATGCTTTCAGACTGCTTAAAGCGTAAGTCTTCGGCTTGTGCGTTGAGAAAAAGTAGACGTCTTCGCCTATCCAATGTTGAGCATTCTCTGGTTTGTAAGCTAAAAATGCCGGGCGCCTCACATGCTCTAAGAACTCTCTCTTTATAAATGTGAAACCTAGAGCACATCCGTTTACCTCCCCATCAAATATTTCCTTCTCCCAATCCTTCCGATAAACAGAGTAGCCTCTAAGCGTCTTTAAATAATAAAATCCACAAACTACATCATAGCCTTCTTCAAACTTCTTTTGAATCTGAGAAAAATCTATCTCTATCGGTACTACGTCCTCATCTAAAAATGCTAACGTGTCATAATCTTTCATCTGCAAAAACATGTCTAGCGCTATTTCCCTCTGAACTGCTACGTGATTTCTACGTGACAGAATCACATACTCGATATCATTTTTAATTAGAAAATTAAGAAGGGGAAGCCTTACGTTTCCCATCGAAGGTATAAAAAAAAGAGTTCTCATTTTAGCTCACAATCTCATTATTTTTTCTACTTTAGCTACCGGAACAGTCTCTTTTTCTAATTCTTCTTTTACTAACATTTCGATTGCTTTCCTTATTGCCTCTGATCGATTTAATTTATATCGTAACGCATATGTTTCTAATAGTTCTAATAAATATTCTTCTATCTTAAACGTGATAACTCTCATTGTTCCCCACATAGAATTTGTCCTAAAATATCTTGCACTTTAGCCTGACTCTCTTCTATTAGTTCTTTTGTCTCTTTTTCATTATACTTATTTATACTTTCTAAGAATTTATTGAACAAACTTAGAAGTTCCTCATCTGACGCTTCTATCTCATATCCCGAATCTGTTTTAAGTATTTTTATTTTCATGTTCTCATTTTTAGACTCTAAGAAAGAGCATATAAAAGAGAAATGCCAAAAAAGAAGATATTACTTTGGGTTAGGAGAAAAAAAGTATTACTTTTGAGCGGGCTGATTTTGAGATTTCGACTTTGCCAAATCGTTTACGTCTCTGAGAGTGTCCATGTTCACTAATGCATTTATCCCGGTCACAGTTGTATCTTTAATGCTCTCAACAGCTATCACAGTTGATTTACTCATTGCGTCAACAGCATTTTGGAATGCTTGGTTCCTGGTCTTCTCATTATAAAGATGCGCTGCCTCGGCTATAATAAAAACTCCTGAGATAGCGCCTATAGCTGCGAAAAATCCCTCTAACGCTAGTTCTGCTAACATCAAAAAATACTTTGTCTTAGAGTCTAAAAAAGATTTCGATAATTCGTATTACCTTCTCCTCTTCTTCTTATCTTTAGAAGATATAAAAAGATAGGCGATAGGAAAAAGCGCCATTGCGAATATAGCTAACCAATCTGTCATGAGTATAAATAGAAAATAGAAGTATAAAAATTTTTGAAGAGAAAAGCTCTAACTTAGAGCGTTTAACGCTTTTTGCTTGACCTTTTCGGGGTCTTTAGCTAGCTCTTGAGCTAATGTCTTAAACTGCTGTAGGAGTTTCTGCAATCTCATTTCGAGTGACGCGTAGTAAGAGATCAGCGTGTTGGGGTCTTCCCATGCCACGCCGAAGGGGCTGTAATATCTTTCACCTCCGGCAAATCCGCTTATCGATTCAAGAGGCAAACCGAGATAATTTATACGCCAGTAAGCGGCAGATCTACGAATATCATGGGGGGTCAATGTGCCTCTTCCCTTCTCATCGACTTTGCCCAAGAACTTTGAGAATTGTTTCAACCAACTCTTATAGCTTTCATATGTAAAGCCCAAAGTGTCCTTAACTATGTAAACGTCCCCGTCTTTTTTCAGCGTTAGTAAGGTATCTAATAGATCTGGAAATAGAAGATCTAAGTTTATGCCGTACCATATCTTTTGGGTTTTGCTCTCATACACATCAATCGTTCTCTTTACAACATCCACATTTTGCCATTTTAACCCGAACAAACTACTATCTACACCGTATCGTTCAATATCTTTCTTATGTCCTTCTCTGCTCATTGTTGTAAGATGCAATTGCAGAGTTAATTTAAACATCTTGCATTTCTCCCGCTTCTCGCCCTCAAATTTACTGCAAAACTCATCAATTTTGACGTATTCTTCTGGATATAGATAATGTAAATTGACTTTCTTCCTACCCGGATGTTTTTTGCCAGCATGAAATCCTTTTAAATCCGTTATCAAATCCTGATTTATCGGAAAATCTTTAATGTGAGTAGCGAAATGACGATATGTAGATTCATCATAGTTTAGCACTGTTTTAATGTACAATATAAACGCGTCAAAGTCCTCCTTATTCCATTGTTCTGCATTAGCTTTGTTCCTTTGCTTTAACATAAATTCATAAAGAGTCTCCCAGTTTTTTATTCTAGTTTGTAACTGAGATGTGCTTATTGACTCACCTTTTCCTGCAGCCCCAATGACCGTTTTAACCCATCTTCTGAACTGCCTCTTTATTCCATTGAACTCACTAATTCTTTCTATCAACTTCTCGACTTTCTCAGTATCAAACTTCTCTTTACCTTCCTTCACTGCTTTCATATATTCATACAATTCGTTCCATACGCTCCTGTTAATAACTAATCTAGCTCTTGTCTCATCTTCTTCGTGTTGTTTTTCTAGTCCCTCCCATTTTTCCCTTATACCGTCTAACTGCTTTTCTAATTCTTCAAATCTTCTCTCTATGCTGTCTCTTGATACGTATTCTTCCCCCTCCTTACTGTATCCTAATTCTTTAGCATTCTCATTAATGTATTCGTGTATCTTGCTTACGCTCATACCCCATACGTATTTCATCATGTAAAGAGCTACATAGCCTTCTTCGAATCTGAAGAGGCTAGGTCGACCTCTTTTACCTGTCTTATTTGTCTCGTTCAACTTAAGTGCATTAAAAACTAATTCCTTTTGCCATTGTGGAATTTGCCTTAAATCGACATTCCCTGGCATATTTTTTACCTCAAAAATAGACTCTAACAAAGAGTTAAAAAATCTTTCTACATTAGAGTCTAACTAAGAGTTTCATGAATTCTTTGTAAATGGAATACAAGCAATTATTATAACCAAAATCAGAAAGAGTAAGTTTTTGTAAGTCTTCTATGTCTAATTCATTGATTTGGTTCATTTGAGAATCAAAAATGTAAATAGTATCTCCGTCCTGAGCTATTGCTAGTTTACAATATAAAGAAGAAATATAAAAAATAATTGTGTTATCTCTTACTCTTACGTCTAATTTTATCTTCGGCGAATTTGAGGAAGTCAAAAATCATATCCCCCACAAGAAATGGAAAAAAAGCAAAGTTGAGCCAATGCCTTATTACTTCCTTGATGTTTTCAGAACGTATTCCATCCATCTCGTTCTTTCCTCCAGTTTATTCAATTTCTCTTCATATCTCCTTATTGTGTGATATTCATAGAGAACGATTCCAACTACGATTGTGATAAGGACAGTGTTTAAGTCAGGATCTAAGAATTGCACTATAACCACCGCTTAACTTTTCTTCTTCCTCATATGGTATAATCGTAAAGCAAGCAAGATCTGTCTTTTTCTATGTGGCGTTAGTTCCTCTTTGTGTTTCTTATAAAATTCTTCTAATTTAGTAATAGAGATTTCCCCGTCTTTTCTGAGTAGCGTAGGATGTTCTTTTTTTATCCACTCCTTTAGCGCTCCTTTATCTTTGATTGCTTTCTGAATCCACTTCCTCTTCCTCTCAGTCATCCTCCCTCACTTAATCAGAAGTACTATGAAGATCAATATCAATAGTATAATAATCCATAACCAAACTGAAATCCCGAATAGTTTGGGATTCTGCTGAACTATTATTGTTTTAGTTTGAGGGGGTGGTATCTGATCCTCCTGTCCTAATTCGTATTGTATTTCTTCTATATTCACCTATATCACCTCATTTTCTAGTAGCTATTAGGAATACTATGACAATGATCAAGATGATGATTATTGTCAAAACTAACGGATTGAAGAAAGCGCCTAACGAAGTCGTTTCTATGAATTTTTGCGGGCTTTCCCTCTCACTTGGAGGGGAATATGGAGAATATGGTACATATGAGTAATAGTCGAATGGATTGAGAGGATTAGCTCCATATTCTCCGACTTCATACCCATGCAAGCCTAAGCCTATACCTGTCCCTAACGCTGCTGCGCCAGCGCCTGCGCCTACTCCTATCAATGCGAGTTTTCCCGGTGTCGTAGAATATACTCTTCCTAATCCGTATCCTATATCTCCCGCTACTCGTCTTAATCCTCCATACAACTCTCCTAGATATCTTCTTAATGCATCTGCAGTATCCCCCAACACTTCACCTATTGCCATTCATATCACCCATGATGTTTTTTCTTATGATAGTAGTAGTACAGCACTAACGCTATGATCACTAGCGCTATTACGATCCAAACCCACGCCGGCACACCAAACACTTTCTTCAAGTCTGCTTCCAAGCTTCCAGAAGATGGACTGCTTGGAGATGATGGAGAAGATGGTACTACGCCCGGAGAGCTAGGACTGGAGGGGGTTCCGGGAACAGCGCCTGGAGCGCTTGGAGATTGGATTCCGAGAGAGGAGGGTAAGTTGTAGGGGCTGGAGGGAGGGAGATTGTAGGGAGAACCGGGCTGATTTCTATTCAAGTAACTGTATAATGCTAGTCCAGCTAGTCCAGCTCCTCCGATTCCTAGTCCTGCCAATGCGGCTTTTTTCAAACCGCTAAGTCTTCCAACCCTTTCTCGGAGCGCTCTTTCTTCATGTGCTAACTCCGCGTCTCTTAGCGCTCTTTCTTCATGTGCTATTTCTGTTCCTCTATATGCTGCTAATTCTTCTGCTGCTCTAGCTGCTGCTACATCTCCTCCGCCTCTTCCTATCGCTTCCAAGCTAGATAAGCTATCTGCTATGTTTTTCCTTAAAGCATCTAATACATCTCCAAATTCTGAACCTATTGCCATTCATATCACCTCATGACTATTATACCTATTACGATTAATATTATTACAATTATTCCTATTAAAAAGAATTTATTGTGAATTATGTTTGATAGAAATCCTCCAGTGCTTCCGCGCGAACTGCTTGGTGAGCTTGGGCTTGATGGTACTACGCCCGCTGGAGAGCTTGGAGAAGCTGCAGTACCTTGAGGAGTATTTTGTAATGCTGTCCCGGCTTCTTGTGCGTGTTCTCCGTGCAAAAACGGATTGTATAGTCCTGTTACGCCGGGGCTGGACGGGGGTAAGTTGTTTGGAGGGAGATTGGAGGGGCTGGAGGGAGGTAAGTTGGTTGGAGAGCTTGGATTGGGTATTGTCTTTGGTAGTCTTATGCTAGGAGATGATGGAATTGCGGGAGAGGAGGGGGATGAAGGAGTAGGATAGTTTTGCGTAGTTTGTGTTTGATTTGTTCCTCCCCCGCCGAATAATGAAAGTCCGAGGGGAACACCTATCCCTACCCCTACACCGGCGATTGTCCCATATTTGCCTATTTTCAATAACGTATTTCTTAATCTGCTTCCTTTTTCTAAATCGTTTGATGTGAGATCTTCTTCTGTTAGATCTTTCTCGGTGTTTGTCTCTCCTGCTAGGTCTCTTTCAGCTTGTGTTTCTTCTCCTAAGTCTTTACCTGCATTCTTCTCTAAATCTAATTCGCTTAAAACGTCTCTCTCTGCCGGATTTGTGAGAGACGTTCCTTCAGCTGATATATCTTTCAATAGTGGATTAGCCAAATCTGTAGCTGTTTCTCCTCCTGCCGCCGCTGCTCTAGCTCCGGCTAGCGCTTCAGCTCCTACGTCTGCCGGTCTAAGAAAGCCAGCTGCTACGTCTAACCCCGGAAGCAGGTCAGCAATCCCAAACGCCACATCGCTGATTTTTGAGGCTAAAGACTCTCCGGGATGTGCTGCCAAGTGTCCAAAAGTCCCCGTGATGGGAATTATATTAGCAGCTAACCGGGATTCAGCATTAAACAGCTGCGAACCTTTCGTGATGCCGAACCTAGTTAGACCGCTGAAGATTGGCGTATTTGCTACGCTCTGATTTTCTACTTGTGTGAGAGCCTCAGAGAAAGGAACGAAGTGATGATATCTAATTAAATCTCCCGTTTCTCTTCCTAGCGCTGCTGCACCAGCGAATAAATCAGTTAATCCAGTACGCGTAGCGCGATATCCTTCAGCTAGCGCCTTTTGCACATCGCTTAAAGTTTCGCCCAATGTTGGTGGATGAGTTAGATCTTTGTGGATTAATTTTTCTGCGTGACCTACTGCGTGACTTATCCCTGTCACGATTGGGAATACTACATGAGGTGGGTGGAAAAAGGGTAAGGGTGGTGGATGAGTTAGATCTTTGTGGATTAATTTTTCTGCGTGACCTACTGCGTGACTTATCCCTGTCACGATTGGGAATACACGAGGTGGGTGGAAAAAGGGTGGTGG
>Ga0208151_100476_pt1 | contig 16665 bp, 34 predicted proteins | sample ECH_Bhost_MetaG_FD_187130 | JGI IMG/M metagenome (GOLD analysis project Ga0208151, IMG submission 187130) | Hot spring microbial mat communities from Yellowstone National Park, Wyoming, USA - ECH_B host_MetaG (SPAdes) (version 2) | ecosystem: Environmental > Aquatic > Thermal springs > Hot... | reverse complement strand
AATCTTTAATTCGAAAATATTAGTAAATTTAATATTTATCCTAGTAAATATTTTTAATAATAATGCCCAAAATAAAGGGATTATCACTGTAGAAGCAAAAGCATTTATTAAATATATTATTAATTGTAGATTAAAGAACATCTTATATTTTTCCAACATTTACATTAGTTTCTAATTGAGCCTTTAATATATATATTTCATTCAATAAATCCTTTACTTTTGCTAATTTTTGCTCTATATCGAATACTAATTCATATATTTGCCTCTGCTTTTTATCTATTTCAAAAAAATACCAAGCTATAGTCCCATGAGAGGGTTCTTCAGTCATCATGATATAAATAAATCTATTAAATTTTGGCCTGTTAAAACAACTACTATTATTAAAAGAATTTCAACAAAATAAAAAGATCCTATTATGGGATCTTTAGCATTAAATATAAAATGAGGTAAAATAAATGATACTATTATTAATATAAAAATTAAACTAAATATTGCTTTAAAATATACTATTTTTGGATCTTCACTACAAAATTGTTCTGAGAGTTTATTTATTATAAAGCTAAATAAACCTGCTATTCCTAAAACTATTACTTTTTTTGTATTAAATAATATTGCACTTAAGCTTATTTGGGTATCAACAGGCATTGTTATTCCTATATAAAGTAAAATTATAGAGATTGCATATAAGAAAACAATAAATGCTTTTAACTTTTTTCCTGCCCGTTTTTGATCTTTATTTTTTATTGGATGTGGAATTTTTATTTTTGTTAAATCTTGAAATAATTCTTCAGTCATCATGATTTTCTTTTTTAGATGAATAATAAATTAAGCCTAATGATATAGCCAATGATACTATTAAAATTAATATGAAATCTATAAATTGAAATTGGGGCAAAGCTGATATAATATTATAAATTAATAATAGTATAAAAATAAACAATAAAGTAAATATACACCAAAAAATAATACGTGTAAATATAGTTATAATTGCCATAGCTTCAGATTCATCATACCTATCATTTTGTATTATATTATTTACTTTATCTGATTTTTCATCTAATTTTTCATTTGCCATCCTTTTCTTTTTTAGCTTCATAATAGATTAAGCCCACTAATATTGCAGGTGGTATTATTAAAACTAATTCAGCTTCTATAAATTGATTTATTGGTATCGGTACTAATTGATTAACTTGTGTAATTATTTGAGATTCATTTATATTTGTTTGTTGTACTAAAAGGTTATATGATGAATTAATCACCGGAGAAAAAGCATAATACATTGGACCTATAAAGAATTCATAAAAGAATGATAATATAGCAAAAAGCCAACTAAAAAATATATAACCTGTGATAAAATATGCAAATATTGTAAGTAATTTTTCATTCATCACTATATTCGGAATTTAAATAAATTTGAGCCATAACAAAACCCTTTATTGAAATTAATTCAGCTTGTAGATATTCTATTTCATCAGCTATTTCATATAATCTTTTAACATTATCTTTGTTATTGTTTAATTCTTCTTTTATTTTTGGCAAATTTTGCATTATATAATCTATCTTTTGGTTTACTTCATTATAGTCATTTAGTATCTTACCTTCCATATAAAATTATATGTTGTATAAATTTATAAATTTCTAAACTTAGAAATTTATAAATTTATAAGTTACCTTTGGGACCTATGGTAACGGAAAAGTTACCTTACATAAGGGTAAATTTTGTAAGCATGAGTTAAGGGGATAAAACATTACCTTATTACGGTAACCAAAACGTTACCCTACCACATATATATAAATATAGCCATGCAATATAATATTATGGATGATAGATCTGTAAAGCATTGGGTTAAATATATAGGTGGAAAAGAACCAACTTTTGAAGATTTATATAGAATTATTAAAGCAAATTTAGAGGAATATTATAGGCGAGTTAATTTGCCAAATCCCAAAAGATTAGATGTTAAAAGATTCCTATATTATGCAATTGCAATGTTACAATTAACAAATGGATTAAGAGCTTCAGAGGCTATTTATGCATTAAAAGAATATTTAACAAAAGGAAATAAATCTTTTTCAATGTTAGCAGAAAAATCAAATAAAGAAAGATGGGTTTATGTACCAGATATTTTAGTATCAATGACACCGACATTAAAAACATATTTAGATATATTAAAAACAATTAATAGACATAGCTATAATACTTTTTTAGAAAGAAATTTAGGAATTAACCCACATACTTTAAGATATGTATTCATTGATAAAGCTATAAGAAAAATGGGAGTTGGTGATACAATTGTTTATATGGGTTATGCATCACCCAAACATTTAATGGAATATTATAGAACAATAAGGGCAAAAGAAAAGCTAATGGAATTTGTAAAGGAATTAACTAAAGAATCATGATGGACTCTGAAGTAAAAAGATTGGGATTTACAATTTTTGGTAATAAAAAAGATTTTCTTAAAATAAGTAATATATTTAGATGGCTTAAAATGGTAACAGGTATACCAAAAAAATATTTGTATTTTCAGGCATTAAAATGGATTTCAGAAGATACTTATGCCCAACAAAAGTTTCTACAATATTTAAGAAAAGAAAAGGTTTAATATAAATTTTATAATTTTTTATAAGCTTTATGATATTTACATATATATGGATCCTCATATTATATTAACCTTATTTATATTATTAGGAACCATTATTGAAATTGTATTAGTATGGTCGCTAAATTTCTTTACAAATGAAACATTAAGATATATTGCGGGGATATTTGTTGTATTAGATATATTAGCTTTATTAAAGATATTATTAAATATATAAGCATATGCATAAACTTATTAAGCTTAATAAGCTTAATAAACTTATAAATTTTTAGTTTCATATATATGATATGGCATATAAATTGATACCAAAATGGGTCGGAAGTGATGAAAAGTTTCAAGAATTATATAAGGAATTTATGGAAATATTATTAGAGCCAACAACTTTTACATGCGAGGAAGTATTAGAATTTCTTAAGAAAAGAATATTTGAACCAAATAATGTAAAATATGAAGATTACGGAGATTATTTAAAGGTTATTAACCCAGAAAATGGAAAAATTTATATATTTCTTTATGCAAAGCCAGGTTATGTAGATTATAAAAATTCGGAAAGTGTATATAAGGTAAAAAGTTATGCAATACAAAAAGCAATAGAAGACTTTAAAAAAGACGGAATAAAAGATATAGATGAATTAGAAAAATATGAGATATATGCTATAACCATAAACGCTATATTAAATTTATATTATGATATAACCACATATAGCTGGGTTGATTTATGTTTAGAAAATAATTATGGAGAATTTAAATTAGATGATTATGCATTTGCGAGATTTTTAGTAAGATTAACAGATAGTGGAGTTGTAAAAGAAAAAGTTACATAAATAATCCCCTTTCTATAGCTATTTTTAATTGATCATTAATTTCTTCTATAATTCGCCTAACGGTATATAAAGATTCATATAAACCATTTATGCCATAATTTGGATCTTTTTGATAAAAGTTTTTTGTCATCCAAAAAATTGTACTTAATCTACTAATATGTCCACTAATTTGTTTTAAAAAGCTACGAAGAGCTATGTTGTTTGGTCTATATCTTTCTGCTTTCATAATTATTAATGTATTAAGCCTTCTTAACTCATTTACTAATGTAGATAGACTATCCAATTCATATAAAATATCGATACTTCTATAAGTTCCATTTTCTATATTTGCCATTAAATTGCCTACATGAGAATATAATGCTTGTAATGCCTTCATAAATTGTTCAACATCTGCTGAGAAAAGTTCAGATATACTTACCATAATAAAATATTAATCTTTTTTATTTATAAATTAATTATGAGTAAACAATATAAAATAGGATATTATTATGAAAGAAAGGTTAAACAAATTTTGGAAAAGGATGGTTTTTTAGTTTGGCGATCACCAGCATCTAAATCTCCCATAGATATTATTGCAATAAATGATAAAGGTTATGTAAAATTAATCCAAGTTAAAAGAAAAAGATATAACTTAAACAAATTATATCTTAATAGAGATGAATTCCTTAAAATATATGAATTAGCTAAAAGGTTTGAAAATATTAATAATGTTGATGTTGAAATATGGGCTTTTTTAGGAAATAAATTAGAAAAGTATAATAAAAAAGATATTTTAGCTATGCTTTAAATTTTCTAATATTAAGTTCATTAAACCTTCCTCTGATAAATCTTTATATTGAGCTGTAATTCTTAGAATAACTTCTACTTCATTCTTAAATTCAGGATCATTCATAATCGCTTTTGCAGCTTTATAACCATAATCTGTAAGACAAACTCTATCATTACAATCTTTTACAAGCTTATCTAAAACCATATTTTGAATTATATTATCTATATTTACATCTTTATCTGGAGTAAATATTTCAATTTCTTTTGTTTTCATATTAACATAAAAGTCTAAATCTTCTAAAGAATCTACATCTTCTAATTCTTCATAAATTAGATAAAGTAACTCATTAAGTTTTTGTTTTGATATTTCTCCCTTATTTAGGTAAAGTATAACTAAAATAGCTCTATGTGCCCTTGTAGGAATTTCATCTATAGTAACCATATTTATTGGTTTTTAGTATTAGTATTTACATCTTGATATGCTTTTAATACATTTGCTAAAGTTTCTTTAAATTTGTCATAATTGTGTAAAATAAAATCTCTAGAAGCATCTTCTAAATATGTTACTGCATGATATAGATCATAAAATACATTAATATCCTTAAGTATTGGTTTCCATTTTTGTAAAGTCTGTTCAGTTCTTCTTTTATCTAATAGATAGTCTACTATGATGTATACAAAATTATTATCTTCCTTTATTTTATTATATTGGTCATATAATTCTTTTCTTAATAGGGCATCTGTTATATGTCTTATATATACTTCAAGCTTTAATAAAAATATATAAAGTGCGAAAATATCTAATGTTTTAGATGCTCCACTTTCTAAAACACTTCTTAAAACTTTAATATATGGTTGTATTAATTTACTTGTTAAATTTTCAACATTATTCATATTTAATATATATTCGCAGTTTAATCCTCTATTTATTTTTTCTTCAACTCTATGTTCATCTATATTATTTGTATCTTTAAAAGTTGCATTTAAATAAACTAAAAAGTCGGCCTTTCCATTATTGTATATATAAAGGTTATCTGTTATCTTATATTTTATTTCACCTTTTCTTGTTCTTACCATAATATATTTTCCTTTTAAGTTCTTTATAAATTATATGTTTTTATAGAATTAATTAACATTTATAAGCTTTTCTTTCACTGTACCTTTGTGGTCTGAAACTGTCAACCAGGGTGTACCCCCCTCCCCCCACACCCTGGTCATGAGTTTCGAACCACTGAGGGACGATAACATGAAAACTTTATAAGTATTATCAAAATCTAAAAAATCTGTTAATATGTTTTTAAGGTACATAATATTATATTTGCCTTTCATATTTATAAGTCTATCCTAAAGTTCTAATCTTTCTATCAAATTCATTATAAACCTTTTCAATTGTATTTGTTGATAATTGATCTCCAACTTTTTCTATTTCTTCTTTTAGTACTCTATAATATTTTTTAAACTCATTTTCGTTTGTTAATACTTTTAAAACTATTTGCTTAAATTTCGCACTATAATTTAGATTCTCTAAAAGGTATTGGCTTAATTTATATGCAATATCTTCCTCAGAGTTAACTATTTTATCTGATAATTCAACTAAACTTTTAGCATATGCATAAGATAATATAGCATCCATACTTATTTTTACTCTTAATAAAAAGCTAAATAGTCTATAACCTAATGTACTGCTATCTTTTGATTTTTTAGCTGCAGGTGTTATTACACTTGCTATTTTTCTTGAAACATTCATATCTAATTCTCTTATAGTTATAATTCTCTCACCATAGTTATCTAATTCATCAATTGAAATATCTTTTTTTAATGGTTCTGGTATTTCTGCATAAAGATAATATAAAATATCATCATCTGTTTTTGTTTCATCTTGTGGTTTAAAAATTACTAAATCTTTATCTAATTCTTTAATTATCTGTCCCATTATATTATATGAATTAATTCATTTAATTCAGCTTTAACCCATTCCCTTTTTTCTTTATCTGTAATAAAGTTTATTTTGTATTGCAATGAATAAGAATAAAATTGATATAATAAATTTACAAATTTTTTCATAATTCTTTCATTATCAAATCCTATCCTATCTATCATATATAATAAATCTATTACTTCATTTATGTAAATTTGCCTAATATTTTTATAAGCCGGATCATTATTTAATGTATGCATTAATACATATATTAATGTTTTTGCTATATTATTATAGTCTTTATTTGCTAATAAATTTATTAATTCTCTGTCTATTTCTGATCCATTTTCTATTATATCTGATACTAAAAAAAGGTTATATGTTTCAGCTAATACCTCTGTTAGATCCATGCTATAATATATGCAAGTTAAAGTTTATAAAGCTTAGCCCACCTTAAATAGTTAAGTTAAGTTTATAAAATCTACCATCAATATATTAGTCATGGTAGTTGAGAAGTCCTATTGGGTAACTTTTTTAGATAGCGATAATCTAGAATATATAGAAAAGGAAGTAAAGAAAGCAGCTATTGAATTAGATATGGATATGCAAACATTTAGAGCATTGATCTTTAAGGCATTTGCATATGATCCAGAGGTAAGGGCTAAAATAATAGAATATATAAAGAAAAATGGACAAGGAACAAATCAATAAAATAGAAGAAATAACAGAGAATCATCTCTTTAAAGAAAAAAATACACCTGATTATGAATTGAAAAAGATGGATGTTATGATAAAGTACTTAATATATCAGCAATTAAAAGAATTAAATAATAATTTGAGCTTAATTGATGAGGCTCTAAGCATAAAAGAATTAGAAAAATAAAATGGCACAAGTTACAAAACAAGATATATTAAATGATTTACAATTATTAAAGAAGGGACTACAAGAAATAGAATTCTATATAAGAAATTATACTGAAGAAAATAATAATGTTGAAAAAGGTGTTAATGGTGCGATAGATTATATGAGTAAAATATTAAAGGATATAGTTAATAAACAAACAATAAATTATGCTGAAATATTAAATGATGCAAAGAAGAAAGGTCTTGAAAGAGAATTTAGAACAGCTTATAGAATATTAAGGCAATTAAACTTTATAGATTATGATAAAAGTAAAAGCTTAATAACCATTGGTAGTAGAACTAAATATTTAATGAAAGTATTTACAGATTCAAAATTTGAACAAAAAGAAGTAAATCAAAAAAAGGTAAATGAAATATATAATTGGATATTAGATCAAATAATTAAAAATGAATGGGTTGAAATTAGTACAATAAAAAGTATATTTAAAGGCTATGAAAAAGAAATTATGGAAGCTATTGATAAAATACTTTCAGAAAATAAAGGTAAATTAGTAGATAATAAAATTTATAGAGTCGAAGAAGAAAAACCAAAAACTACAAATATAGGTAAGGCTAAAAGAATAAAAGAATTAAAAGAACAAATAGATACTTTAGAAAGAAAGATTGAAATTGGTCAAGCTATGGAATTATCAAAAGAAGAATTACAAAAATTAGTAGATGAAAAGAAAAAGCTTGAAGAAGAACTAAAGCAATTAGAAAACCAATGACTGATTATGACTCAAAACAAATCTTTAATGAGCTTATTTTTCTTAATACAATACCGGAGAATATAGATATATCAGAAGAAAAGTATGAAGGTATTAGTCCATATCTACCATTCATAAAAAATTGGAATTCAAATATAATTGATATAATATATTTAAGCAAACCTGAAAAAGAGGAAGAATTTACATTAAAGTTATTAAGAAAAGGATCTATAGAATTCATTGGTAGAATTACTGAAATAAAAATAAGATCACCTATAGAATTTATAGCTAAATTATCAAATGGTATTGATATTATATTTGATGAAGATACTTTAAAAAAGAATAATCCTGATATGAAAGATAAAGATTTAGTAGATATACTAAATGAGGTTATGAGAGCAAGACTATTATATTTAAATATTATTGTAAAAGGTAAAGGAAGGCATAAATTTTATGTAAGATCATATATGGATTTAGCAAAAGTTGAATTAAGAACTAAAGAACTATTAGAAATTAAAGAAAAATATAAAGTTAATTGGTTTGACTTATTCTTATGTGCTATTGGAATAAATCCATTTGATATGAATAAAGATGAATATGCATTATTAAGAAAAATATATTTGCCAAGAGTTTTATCACTATTTCCAGTAAAATTAAATGATGACTTTACAAAATATACACATACTTTACAACTTACAAAACCTGGTACTGGAAAAACAACATTTTATGTAAAGTTAATGAATATTATGAGAATTGTAATATTTGGTAGATTTCCATCGAGAACAAGATTAGTTATGGATGCAAGATCTGGATCATTAGGTGCAATATTTCATAATGACTATGTTGTAATAGATGCATTTGATAAAAATTTAGATAAAGATAAATTTGATGAATTTATATCTTATGCTGAAAGTGGATTATCTCAAGGAATATGGCATATAGAAAAAGGTAGTGCATCAACTAAATCTGAAAGAGATACAATTAAAAGAGACGTTGGCTTTATATTTTTAGGTAATGTAGATAAAATAAATAATGAAACTTTAACTGATATTATAAAAACATCAAAAGATTGGCTAAGTGGAGAATTAAATAAAAAGGGATTAAGTCAAGGATCTATTAAAGCGTTTTTAGATAGATTAGCAATTGTAAGTATAATAGATGAAGAATTTGATATAAACAAATATATAGTAGATAAAACAATGAATGCATCATACTTTATAGCAATGATTAACCAAATGAAACAAGATATATTTAAAGCAAAATATAATTCAATAAAGCTATCAGATTTAAAAGGCAGAGAAAGAACATTTGCTATTATGGTAGCTAAAAAGTTGAGAGGTTTGGGATTAAATGCAATTGCAGATGATCCTGAAACAGATATAAATCAGGGAGTTATAGAGGAAATAGCTAAAGATATAGTAAAAGGTAGATGGGGTTGGAAAAATGATTAGTGGAATTATAGATATTTTAGTAGGTTTTATTATAGGTTGGATACAAAATACAAATTGGTTTAGAAATATTGTTAATAATTTATATAATGAATTTTCAAAAAGGCAAACTAAAAGAATAAAAAATTCAGATGATTCATTAGAATCATTTTATAGAGGATTATATCAAAGTAGAAGAATGCAATATTATGCAATAATAGATACTTTAATTATTTATAGTATAATATTATTTATTATGGTTGGGGTCATAATAACAATATTAAACTTATTTACATCACCATTAAAGATCGGTAATATTATTATACCACAATGGGTATTATTTGCTATTGGATATACATTGTATATAATTTATAATATAATAAAGGCTAAACTTAAAAGCAAAATTACTTATTCAAATTTTTTGTAATAAATGTTATTCTATAATATAGGTTAACATTATCTTTTCCAATTTCAACTTTAAATAATTCTAGATTTATTTTTTGAGTTTCAGGGTTGTATAAATAAATAAATTGGTTTGCTTTATTAATTTCATCTTTAATTGTTTTTTTGATTGTTCTATCATCTTTTATTTTATCTTTTAATTCTTTTAATAATTCTTTTTCTTTTGATTTATCTAATATAGTTTTTAATAAACCATACTTTTGTAATGTTTGTATAAAAGTTATAGGAACTAAAATTAAGATATCAACATAATTATTAATATAATTTATAGATAATAACTCGGCTTTTATATCATTTTGCATATAATATATATTTATAAATAGGGCTTTATAAATTTTATATATGGAAAGAAAGGGATTATACATGGATTTTTTATTTAATTCAAAAGATGAATTTAAAAAAGACCTTATAGAAAGGGTAAATAAAATAAAAGACACTATTGAAAAAGTTGAGAAAAAGTATGGTGGTAATAATAAAGTTTTAATAAAAGATAGTACTATAATTGATTTAAAAGAAACCCTAATTTTAGCTTTAAGTTATATGGCCATATTAACTTCTGATAAAGTTAAAGAATATAAAGATAAAGTTATTGAAAAATTAGCATATATTAGGGAAAATAGAATTTTAACTTTAGATCAATATAAGGATGCATATAACTTATTAGAGCAAATACTTATGCTATAATTTATAAATCCCTTTAAACAATTATATAAATATGGATACAAATTTACAGTATTCATATCAAATCCCTGATTTGAAAACAAGATTTCAGATTGATTTTGGTAATATTATTGAACAAATTGTTGAATTATTAACTTATTCTGATGTATCATCAGATACAAGAACATTTGATAATGAAGAACTAAAAAATAAATTAAGGGCAGCTATTAGCTATGCTTTAGGTTTATTAGCATCAACATGGGGTTATAGCATGAGTGCAAAAGTTCAACAAGATGTATTAGTAGCAAAGAATACATTAATAGCTCTATTTGATGCTATAATGATAAATCCTGAATTAACATATATTGATCTTTTAGATATTTATTTTGAATTAATACAAAAAGTAAGTATTATATTGAATTATGGTACACCAATACCACAGCCAAGAACTGGAAATTATGAAATAACATAAAATGATAGCAAAAGGTCTATTAGAACAAGAAATTACAAAAGATGTTATTGAATATACAATATTTTGCTCAAGCTATTTAACAAAACCAGATCCCAATGTAGCTTCAGCTATAATAAATAAATTATATAGTTTAATTTATGATGCTAAATTATATGTAAGGATATTTGAAGATTTAGATGTTGAAGATAAAAAAGCTTTATTAGAAAAATTAGATATGTATTTTAATCAAATAGAATCATTAAAAGATAATAGGGCTTTTAATATATTAAATGCAGATTCTATATTTTGGTCCTTAATGAATTATTTAAATGCAAAAACTAAAGAAGATTTTGAGAGAATTTTAGCAAAAGTAAAGAATAAAGAAGAAGAATAGCTTTATTCCTTTTTAAAGAAATTATATATTTTCTTTACAATAATATAAGCTGGTATAACGTATATTATAACTGCAGCTAATGCAACGGACACCCAAAATAGTCCCTTTATTATATAAATAGCAAATAATGCGATCAATATTAAAATAAATAAAACTTTACTTGCACTTAAGTCCATAGCAAAGATGTATCAACAACTAATAATAATATGCCAATTGCATAATATAAGAATCCAAAAGTTGAAGCTATAGAGTATATTACTGCTAATTCATTTTCTAAATTATATAATTGCAAAGCTAAATTAGAATCACCTATGGTATTTATTAGTTGATATATTTGGGTTAAACTATATCCTAAAAATGAAGGTAGTAATATAGTCATTAAGAATACAGTATAAACTAAATTAATTATATCTATAAAGAACCTTATTTTAGAATTTTTTATAAGTAATAATGTTATAAACCATATTATGAATGGAGATAATACTAATACAATCATGATTGGTACATAAAAATTTGTATTTGAAACCATATATGGATTTAGTATATAGGTAACATTTACCACCATATATTATATAATGTTTAAAAGGTTTTTTATAAGTTACTCTTTAGTATTGCTTTTGCACTTTTTAAAGCCTTTTCAATTATTTTAGTTATATTATCTTTAATCTCAGGAGATAAATTTTGTGTACTTTCAAAATTCCATTCTTTATTAAATATTGTTTTTGATTTAACTATAATTTTAATAGTATCACTTGTAATTTCTTTAGAAATCTCATTTTCAACTTTAGAAATATTAGCATAAGCAATTAATACAATATTATTTTTATTCAGCATAAATTCATAAATTATATTACTAATAGGTATATAACCAATTGGTGGTTTTGCATATTTTGTTGAAAACTTTGTAAATTCTTCCTGTATTTTTTGGGAAATTTCATATAACTTTAAATTATACTCTTGTAAATCTTTTATTTCTTTTAATTCTTTTTCATCATAAAAATACATTTTTGTTTCATGCTTTATTTCACCTGTTTTTAAATTTATTGTAATAATTTCATCAGTTTCAGTATAAATATCTTTATCAAATACTTTATAGTTCATTATTTTATTGGATTAGTTATATTATATGTTTGGCCTGAAATATTTGTTATATTTGTTGTACCTGTTGGATGTAAAGTATTATATGAATAGAAAGAATGTTGTAAGAAAAACCACATTGATCCTAATATGAAAATTATTATTAAAGCAACACCCCAATTTAATATTGTTCTAGTATCAGCTTTTGATACTGAAGATAAAATTCCTCCACCTCCAAAAGCCCATCTTTTAGATTTAGTTACTTCTACATAAATAGAACCTAATTTTTGAGCTTGTTGGTAATAATTAAAAGCCCTTTCAATTGCATCACCTTGGTTTATTTCTATATCTTCACCTATATCTTTAACTTTTATTGGTTTACCACTTACTTTTTTTAAGGCTAATTTAGTTGTAATTTTTTTAATAAATCCCGGCTTATAATTTGTTAATGTACTAAATAAATAAATTAGAGAATTTTGGTAATAATATTCCAATTCTTTATCATCCATATTTTGTAGTTTTTCTAATTCTCTCTTTTTAATTGGCAATCCATAAAATAATAATATAGCATCTATCAAATATTCTTGTCCTTTTTCATCTATTATTGTCCATTTATCTTTTGAACCTCTAAATAATCTTTTCAAATCTGGATCATCAGCTATTAATATATCAGGTGGATAATAATAAATTATGTATACTTTACCTTTTTTAAATTTTTTTTCCTTATTGTTTTTGTTGATTTTGAGGTCCATAGTTTTGATAATTATATGGTACTTGGCTTTGACCAAATAAAAACATTCCTTGTTGTTCTTCCTTTATTTCATATACAGACGCTTCACTTTTATATAAAGATAATGCTGAATTTAAGTATGAATCATTTTTTATTACAACTCTTTCTATTAAAGCTTTTAGATGTTGATTTTTTGTTCTTTGATATATTGCTCTTAATTGCGTTGAATAGTTTAAAAAGAATGCTATTAAATCATTTAATTTAGCTAAAATTACTTTTTTATTTGGGGCTGCAATAATAATAGATGATGTTGGTTTATCTAATATTCTATTAACTTTTTTAGTTATATCAAAATCTAAGAAATTTGGTAAAATATCTTTTTGTTCTGGAGGTTTGTATAAATAATTAAAATTAAAATAACCCTTTTGTGATCTATTTTGAGGATTTTGATCATCTATATCATCATAATCATTTGCCATTTTATTTAAGTATATTAAATATAATTGGGCTTATAAAATATAAAAATATTGCTGCTAATACAAATGCAATTGTTATAAATATATATATTCTATTAGTATATTCGTCTTCATTTACTTCATATACTGCAACAGCATAAATAACATTAAATACAATTGCAAATGTTATAAAAAGCGTAAATAATCCTACTAATGGACCACTTAAAGTTAAGTGTAAAAGGAGTCCTAAATTTTGTAATATATATGCAAATATTCCACTAATTACTAATGAAAATAAAAAGAACCTTGGATTTATATCAACACCTAATAATGGCATATTGATATATTTGTTAAAGGTTATTTATAAGCCTTTTCATAAAGTTACTTCTATATTTTCCTGTACTATCTTAAATGGTTCCCAAATAATTACTTTTCTTACTAATATCCTTTTTGGTTTTTTTATATCATTATCTATTTCAATTATAAAGTCAAAAGCTATCATTGTCTCTTTACCATATTTTTCTTGTAAAATTTTTAATAAATTATTTGTTAATATTGAAAATTCTTTTTTATAATTACTTATAATTTCTTTATCTTTTGATGCTATAGATCCAAATATCATCTTCATAAACCCATGTCCTCCCAATTTTATAGGTTTGCTTATATTAAATTCTATTTCCATAATAATAATTATAAAATAGCATATATATAAATCTTATAAGAGGCTCTTATAAGTACTTCTTATAAGTAGGTATTATAAGAGAAAAATTAATAAACTTTATATATAAGTAATTATAATTAATATATTATGGATGTAGCATATGCATTAATTGGTTTTGCTTTGGGGTTAACAGTAGCAGCAGTAATAGTATTGATAGGTGTAGGTATAGTAAGCGTAGCAGGAATGTCATTCTATCCATTAATATATAATAGCTACCAAACAGTATATAGTCAATTACCAGCAAATGCTACGGGTATACAAACAGCGGTTAATACATCTTTCCAGAATTCAGTAACATATGTACAACAAGCTTCAAGTTATGCAGCAGTTGCAGTTAATACTTTAGCATCTGTATTACAAATTATAGCATTCATAGGAGCATTTATAATAATATTACAACTATTAATGGCATTAGCAATGCCAAGAACTGTAGCTGCAGTACCGGCTGGATATTAATGTCTTTTTCTTTTTTCCATGTCCAGAATAATAAAATTTGAGAACATATATTTTGGAAGAAATTCATTAGTTAAACTTTTCGCAAATAAAACACATTTAGAAAATCATGCTGATTATGATGGTACTGTATTGGCATTTTTATTAGATGTTTCCGACTTTACAAATACTGATACTTTATTATCTCATTTTGCTATAATTAATGGTAATGAGATTAGACCTATATTAGTTGAATGGAATTTAAGAACTATTCATGGAAGGTTATTAATTTTATTAAATCAATTACCTGGAACACATGATACAAAAATGTTATTAAAAAAATTCGAATCTGCAATTGAAAATCAAAAACCTGAAATTGTAAAATATACTGCAAGTCAATATGCAAAAGCTTTAACTGATGCAAAAGGTTTACGTCAAATTTATAACTTTTTAGTCCAAAGAATTCAACAATTAAAATCAATTGGAATTAAAAGAAGTGAAGAAGAGGTTAAAAGATTAGCTGAAATTTATAGATAAAATGGTAGTACCTATTAATAATATAGCAAATGAGAATAAACCAAAACAAAATGTTATTGTAAATTATTCAACAAATTTAACTACTAATAAAATACAAAATCCATTAGTTAATCCAAATTTTACAAATGTACAAAATGGTAAGGCTTTAAATCCTACTCAACAAATAACAGTTATTGGAAAAGGTACGGATCCAGAAGTTATTGCAAATCATCCAACTAAAATAAATCCTTATGCAAAAGAACAACCAACCGAAACCCAAACATTAGTTAAACCACAAACAACAACTCAAACTAATTATTTTTCAAATACAGTTTTACAAATTACAAATGGTTTAACTTTACCAGAATTATTTAATATTTTAAACCAATATGGTATAAACATAAATAATTGGGAAAATGCTAAATTAACTATTAAAGGAAATAAAATAATATTAAATAATGGTAAAAATACTCTAGAGATTGAAAATAAAGATGGATGGACTATTATAGAAGATAAAGAAGCAATAAAAGAAAAGGAAATTCAATATCCAGTTAATTATCTTATAAATGGCTCTCCACCATATACTGAAGTAACTACTTATAAAGTTACTTATTATGCTATAGACCCAAAAAGTAAAGTAGTAGTATATACAGGTAATAATCTTACACCAAAAATTATTCAAGAATTACCTTTAATAGAAATATTTGGTAAATCTATTGTTGAAGCGGATAATAGTTTATATGCAAATGAAGTATTTAATGGTGAATCCCTTAATCAAGTTGCAAGTCAGGTTTTAAAAATTACAGGCGGTTTAACTTTACCAGAATTATTTCAAATATTAGGACAAAATGAAAGTTTTTGGACTCCAACATATAGTTATAGTTCATGGTCCGGAGGAACTTCAGGATTTGATAGATATGTCGCTAATGTTACTATTAATGGTAATAAAATAGTATTTACAACTAATAATCAAATTAGTAATTCATGGTCTGGAGGTTCTACTAATGATACTACTATAAATACTTTAACAATTAAACCTTATACCGCAACTCAAAATGGTAAGACATACCACCTTGTTTTAGCAAAACAACAACAATATACCTATAATAATTTCGAAGGTAATGTTGTTCAAGATACTTTAACATGGTATTATATTATAGATCCAAAAACCAAACAAGTAATTTATAAGGCACAGGAACCACCACAACAAAGTCAATATTGGTTACCAGAACCACAAAGTGGATATATTGCTCAACCATCACAAGTAATAAATAATGTTTTACAACAATATGGTTATGCTTTACCATCAAATATATTACAAGAAATAAATAATTTACAACCGGGGCAATCAATAACTGTATTTGCCCGTGTATATAATTCCCAATTACAAGAATGGGGTTCCGGAAGTGCAGAATTTGAAATAACTTATTTAGGTAACAATCAATATCAAATTAAATCAGTTAATAGATTTTATGATTTCTATAATTTTTATAATCCATGGACATCTATAAATGAAACCATAACAGTTCCAACTTATTCAATTAATCAACAAGGTCAAATAAGTACAACAAATCTTTCAGTTTCTGGTCAAGTTACAACTTATGGTACTACTAATAT
>Ga0208151_100473_pt1 | contig 16687 bp, 22 predicted proteins | sample ECH_Bhost_MetaG_FD_187130 | JGI IMG/M metagenome (GOLD analysis project Ga0208151, IMG submission 187130) | Hot spring microbial mat communities from Yellowstone National Park, Wyoming, USA - ECH_B host_MetaG (SPAdes) (version 2) | ecosystem: Environmental > Aquatic > Thermal springs > Hot... | reverse complement strand
ACTTATTGACGATTACGTCAGATCGAGAAGCGGAGTTTCGTTAGTCGGTGGAGATGGTAATCTTCTGTCGTTTTGGAGCGTGAGCCCCTATACCTCTCATTATTTTGTTGTCAGTTATGTTAAACGTCTCCATGGTAATCCACATGATATTCGTGTACTCGTAATGGAGTATGATGACTCCCTCTGTTCTAAGGACTGGTATGATAACTTTACTTCTGAATACAGTGTATATTCCAATGACAAATTGTATAATTTGGGTTATATACGTTACCTTAGGGAGCTTGAAGTGAGGTGTTACAGAGTTCACACTAGTTCCGTTAAGTATACTCTGACATATGATGAGTTCAATGAGGTGTTCAAGCACCTACCTAAGGAGTTCGTTTACCTTCCGTAAAATTTATAATTCTTGTATCCATTAATTTTTCCCGATTTCCATGGTAGTTTATTCTGTCGTGGTTTTGGATGATAACGGACAGGTGTTAGTCCAACGTAATTTTCCCAATAGTATGGACAGGGACACCTATGCTGATATCCTCGTGGACATTATAAGTAAGGTTGAAGGTAAGAAGGTGAAGCGTGTTGACAGCTTCATCTTGAAGGAGAATCCAGGGCTGAAGAACACTCTCACTAGGGCTAGGGAGATTGAGGATGGGTTCGTTGTAGTAGAACTCACCACATAGAAACCTTTTTAACTCGTTCTTTCATATTATTTTTCATGAGACGTCTCCGTGCCGATTTAAAAAATATCCGTCCTCTTGCACAAGTACCAAGCAATGCACAACTCCTCTATCAAGACTCTAATGTAGCACTTTACTATACATATGACCAAAGTCAGGGGGAGGTAACATGGATAATGGTTAATAAGACCAACACTACTCTCTACGTTTCACTTCTTAGAGGTGCTTCATTAAATATTAACGGTCAGAACGCTACAGTCCCGTCCTATGTCTTCGGTAATGCGTTTGCCGACGTTTACTTTGCTAATGGTCTATCTTCATATATAAACGACTTAAACAACATACCTCTCTACTCTCTAGCCGTACTCAAAAGTCCTTCCGGTCAAACCATAGTCGGCTTCGTTTTCGCTTTGCCTCCTAATGGCGTTATTTCCGCTCCCGAATACGGTTTCGTAGGACTTCAGTCTATCGACGGACAGTTACTCGAAGTCACTCCGGAAAATGATAATCTGTATGCCATAATATATGATTACGTTGAGATTATGGAGTACGAGCAGGAGGCAGGTGTTCAAGTTCAGGCACCTCCGGATCCGTATGCCGTTTACTCCTACCAGTTCAGTATAAGCGATATAGGGACTATAATCACTCCTAGGGTGATATTCAAAGTGCCTCAGAGCGATGTTAATGCCATTACCGGTCTAATCAACGATATTAAGAAGTTCTTCCATAAGTTGTGACAACATGCTCGATGAAGAACTTCTAACGAAAAAGAAGGTAGGTTGTGTCGATCTTGTAAACCTCGTCTTCGTTCTTGAGGAACAGGGTGTAAAATACAAGATAAATGACGACGGTTCTTTAACCGTTTACAATCCCGATTGGGTTTTTGTATATGAGGCGGAATCTCATAAATGGGTCGGGCGTCTTTACGACGCTCTCGTTCAGGGTGCCTTTACAATAAGTTCACGTTATGGCGAAGCTATTTTTGAATGTAACCAGTACAGTACACGTACTTCTCTTAATTACTGAGTAAGCACAGAGTTATCTCTCTTCCATCATCACTTACATACGTATACGTCGTTCCTTCTATTTTTCTCATTAGTTCCACTCTATTTTTTGTCCAATCGTGTATCCCTATACACCACTGTTCATATTTTTTTAACATATCCATGTTCACGCCTTCTTCACACCCTTCACAATCCATTATAAAAATATCAACGTTCTCATACTCTCCTTTCCATTCCTTTTTCATTGTCGCTTTTTCACAAATGTTAAAGTATTTACATACCTCTTCCCATTTTTTTCTTAGGTGTTCTTCTTTTTCATACTGTACAACATATTTTGCTCCTCTCCACAAAAAGTACAATGCACTACTCCCACAGTCCGCTCCCACTATCTGTATCGTTTTGTTGAAGACGTCTAATTTCCCGTAAGCGTGAGGGTATTCTCTCCAATAGTCACACTCTTTCTCCTTGAAGTACTCTGCGATGTTCAAATCAATCCTAACTTTCCTCTACACGAGAATATTTAAGCTAGCGTTATAGTAGTAAAGTTTTTATCTCCTGTATTTATATTCTCCTTCACGGACTTAGATTCTACTTGAATCCCTACTTGAGCCATCCCCACAATTCCTGTCCTATCGTTACATGGTGGTAACGTAAGGATTTAAACCAGCACTTCCAACTCAAGTCCTCCCACTCTTCTCTGTTCACTTCTACTTTTCTTAAATCATTTATTGAATCTATCTCGATTCCACACCCATACTCACTATACGCATGTTTTCTTATGTATACCAAGGGTGTCCCTACGCTCATCGCCTCAACCGGAGGTATGTTGAACCCCTCAGCGTCACTCACCGCTATGTAGAATAGTGCATGTGACAGTAAGTAGTACTTCATATCCTCACTTAGGCTCATGAACCCGAAGTCTGCGTTCTGATGGTCACTTACTAACGTTAGTTCTTTTCTCTTCCCTTCAAACATCTTCAGTACGTCGTCTATCCTCTTATACGGTCTGTTCTTCGCAATGACTATGAACCCTCTCCTAGCATTAAAATCAAAATTAACGTGTTTCTGTGCCATTTCGTCGTTGATTCCCCGTGGGATCGCCTGCTCTACCTTTATCCCTTTTTTCTCCATGTGTTCCTTGAGCCATATTGACGTAGTTATCACTTTCAATTTTTCCGAAGGTTTCGCAGTGACGTCGCTAGGTGTGTCGCACCACGTAATACCGTCGTAGGCTATTTGGAAAATCGTGTTACAGTCCCCTACGTAGAAATAGGCAGGTCTGAAATAGGACTTCATCAACTCGAAGCCGTGATACTTCTTCATATAATAAATAGTTCGGTCTACCACCCACTCGTAACTACACTCTTTGCATTGAGTGTAGACCGATTTCATTACACTATCACGAACGTTATTATTATTTCCAGATAGATTGACGCAGTCTTCTGTATGGCTATCGGGAACACCAAGTGGTCTACTAGGGTTCCGTTTATTCCGGTTATGGTGCCATTAGTTTCCACTAGCTGTGCCGGGAACGATATCCCTGCCTCTTGGAAAGTGTAGCCGTTACATTGGTCGGGTAAGTATGTTGCCGTAAACGTCACTTGATTCGCAGATATCGAAGGTGAAACGTACTGGAAGCACGGGTAAATTGGCTGAAACATCCCTGTATCTGTAGGTTGCGGTGTCCCCGTCCCGCTCCCCACTTCCATTACGTAGCCGAACCCTCCCGGCATCTGCCACGGTGATGCCCAATGTGACGCTATCTCGTTCAGACCTGCGTTAGTCATTATGTTACTCGTCACGAACTCTTTCAGAATTTTTCCGGTCTTTGCGTCCCTTACTCTTATCTTCGTTATGTTCCTTACCTTCGCCTTTTCCTCAGTTTTCATGGATTACAATACAATTGGGTTGGATAATAAGTAAATCGCTATCACGTAGCAGTTCAGTGGCGTATCTAGATTTACGTTGGTTATTTCCCACGTCAGTGTTCCTTGGGTTGGGACATTGAATGGAAGTGTCACGGTTATGGTCATGTTAGTATTTACCTGGCATTTAACGGGGAATGTCACTGTGTAATTCGGGTATTCCACCGTTATCTCTGATGGAGATATTACTAATTTATATCCAGGACAAGAGTAATACAATTCTAGGCTCGTGCAGTCTTGATTCAGGCACGATGAACCAGTGAGTATGCATCCCTGCGGTATGCATCTCGAACTGCAGTTACACTTAGCAGATTCACATGTATTCTCATAGTAAGACAGGCATACACACGACGGTTGTAGACATGGGTCTAATATGCTTGAGAACTCTATGAAAGGTGAACCGTTCAACAGTAAATCGAAAACGGTCTGTTGTCCTACAGGTACTAATGCCTGCAGTGCTAGAGTTGTAGGTGCATATATTATGTTTATGTCCTGTATGAACTCTATCGGACTGTTTCTTACAAATATGAATATTGGATACGGATATAACGGCTGTATGTTTACTTCTATGTCCAAACTGTATTGACTTATTATGTTTCCGCTCTCATCCGATATCGTTATTGTCATCTCCATTTCATCTGATGCAAAGTAATAGTTCCCCTGATCGCAGAAATAAACCACTATCTGATTTATATTGTGTGTGGGCAGGTCGTTAAAGTTATATATATCATCAGGATCTGCGGTATTTACACTGAGCGATGCCCAAAACGCATTATCGTATTCTATTGATACGTTCCATGGGGATAGTAATGAGGGCGGTTTCGTTACATTGGTTTGCACGATGTAGTCACCCTGTAGGTTCACTGGTATTACGACCTGATTACACCCACCTTGAAGTACTGTTGCAATCATGTTTTTAGTGTTGGTTCCTCAGCTTAATATATGGCTTCCCAGTGTCTACCGTTACCCAACGGTTCATGTGTCCCTTTGCCTAACTGGGAGTGCAGTGATTATCAGTGCATGTTGCAGTGCCTCAATCAACCTACATTCGATTCGTTTGAACAGTGCTGTATTCAATGTCTATTATCACAATATGTCGCACAGGCTAAAGACCACCTTACTATTATCATTGCTAATGCCATATCAAGCATTAATGAGGAGATAATTCCGGTGTTCGATAATGCCAGTATCATAATAGCACACCTTGAACAATTGACCGGTTCCGAGAAGATCAATGTTAATGATTTGGTTAATATTTTCAAGGCTAAGGCTATTATACAAAAACTCACGGAACAAATAACATGTAACGATATTTCCGCTCCCTGTTTCAGTGACACGGGTCTCTGTACACCTCCCTCCCCTACCTTGAGCCAATTGGAAGTTCAGTTGGGTTACAACATATCTTGTTTCGGTACCGGTTTAGGGGGAGGTGTGGGAGGGATGGGGTTCGGTGCGGGGTCGGGTTCGGGTTCGGCGTCTGCATCGAGTAATTTTGAGATAACCGAGTCCAACATATCGAGTCAGGTACCTCCTATTACCCAGACCCAACCACAGACTACCACGCAGACCCAAGTCATTCAATACATCTGTGGCGTTGCAAATGAATGTTATAAAATGTTGGGGATAGAGATAGTAGACCCTGCAGACGTTTACTTTAACTATCAGGAAACTCCTACCGGTATCGTTGAATCTGCAGGTTATTTGGAAGTAGCCGGGGCTAACGACCAACTGACCTTAGAGGAAACTCCGTCTCAAACTACCGAGACCGAGAGCGTCGAGGAGAGCGTTTCGTTCATATTGTCCTATTTGGTTACCGCTACCTTGCCGGTACTCGAAGTATCGTTCATGTATCCCGTTACTTTGATCAGGGAAGTCGAAAGTGTTACTGCTACCCGTTCCGTCCAGACCGTCCATTTCGCTTATCCCGTAGCCAAACAGACCTTCACGGAAAGCGTCACTGCAACTTCAGTTTCCGTCCTTGGCTACTTCCAGCCTCCCGTTAAGTTAGTAACGCAGAGTGAGGTTACGTTATCCTCTCAACAAGTATTACAGATCAAAATGGTTAAACCTACTACTTTCTACCAATCCGTTCCTACGTCTATTACCCAATTGATAACTACTCTCGATATAATTAGGACTGTAACTCCAGAAAGACTTGCCGAATATACTAATGCAATTATAAGCGTCATCGACGTTTTAGTCTATCAGATTGTCACTGAAGTCCTTAAGTCATTCCCTACTTCCGCATCTCAGGAATTCCTGATCGGTGAGGTCTTTGAGACCGTTAAGAAAGTACTAGTCCCTGAGGTCACTAGTTCTACTCAGGAGTTCCTTGATTCTTTGATTTATCAGACTGTTAGAGAGGTTATTGAGAGTGTACTGACTTCTCAGAGTGAGACCTTTCAGACTACTTACTTTTCCGAGAAAGTTACTCTCACTCAGGTACCGGAAAGTACGTCTCAGACTAACACGTTTCAACTAACTTACTTTGCACAACAAGTTTCTCCTACTTTAATATCGGAACAGACGTCACAAACTGAACAAGTAATGGACTTGACCTTCACGGCTTGTGCTTTTGTAGATGCGGCAAATCAATGTTATCAGAGTTCTTATCAACTAACTGTTTACGACTATTCGGGAATAAATTGGAGTTCAGGTTACCAAATTCCGTTATATATTAACGTACCTAATGCTAATTCGACGTATTCTAACATAAGGTTCTCGTATAATGGACAGGAACTTTATTCTTGGGTTGAATATATCGATAATGGATATGCATGGGTTTTTGTGGTTCTACCTACTTCCGTATCGAATGGGAGTTCCATAACTCTAGATGTATGGTATGGTGAGTCGTCTTATGTTTATGATGGTGTTGCAGGTGCATATAAGAGTATTGCGGGATGTAGTTATGACAACGGTGATAAGGTTTTCATCTTTTACGATAATTTCTGTGGTACGTCAGTAAATACTAATAATTGGACTGTTTATGAGAGCGGGTCTGTTTCGGTTACTGTTGATAATGACCTTGAGATAAGTGCTTCAAGTGGTTCTACTGGATATTATGTACTTCAGTCCAAGAGTACTTTTCCTCAAGGTACTATTTTTGAGGTAATGCAGACTGCTAAGACCTTTGATACGAGTATTAGGACTGCATCTCCTGCTATTTCATCGGGTTCGGGTGTTTGCTATTTCTCTCCGGATTCTGGTGCAGTTATTTCCGGATGCTCTCCATCAAGTCCCGTCATGTCTTGGTCTATGAATGCAAATTGCTATGCATGGTGGACGATGGAGTCGGGTTATAATAATGGGGCTTGTTCTCCGTCATGCACATTTTATATACAAACTGGCATAGATTTTCCATTCTCTCATAGAGTATTTAGTATTTATTATAATCCCGGTACTCTCAATGGATGGGGAATCGATTATATTTTACTTGAAGCGGGGACTGGTGGGGCTAATACGATGGGTAATTTGACATACAATGGTTGTTCATCATCATGTACTAATGAGTGTGTACCATCCGGAAACGTATATATGTATATCGGTACTGCGTTTGGTCCCCTTAACGGTAATCTTGATATTGTGTATCATTTTGCCAGAGTTAGGTATTATGTCCCTCCAAATCCCGGTGGATGTTCTGCAGTAGGTGAATCTTCCTCTAACATTACCGAATTACCGTCCTACACTAACTATAGTGACGCTACATATTATCAATCCGGTTGGGATTCATGTAGTGATACTCAGTATATGCAATTAATTACTGCATCAACTGATCAATATGGTGGTACGGTTATTCCGTTTGAATACACATCAGGCGATATAATTTCTGTTTCTACAGTTCTCTCAACAACTTCAGTATCCAGCTGTCCTGCCGACGGTGTTACAATAGCGTTATTCCTTGAATCTCCTAATACGTCATCACTTTATTCCGTCTACGGGAATACCGGATGCCCGTGCCAAGGAACTATTACAATGCCTACCACTCCCGGCACTTACTTTTATGTCCAATGGGATCCGTATTGCTGTGCTACATGTGGTGGTAATGAAGGGAGCGGTGCATGTTTTAACGTTGTTGTCGTTAATAATAATAGCGTTTCATATGCTGTTTGTCACACGGGTTCAGGATCGTTTGAAGGTCAAAATTATGGTGCTGGTAATCAAGTATATTTCATGGTTTCATATGACCCATCTACCGGTTATGTATATTTTACTATTTATGATATTTCAAATAATCAAATAGCTACCGGTAGTATTGACATATCTTCGCATTTCTCTCCTCCATCGAGCGGAACATATTATATGGTGATAGCAAGTTCAAGTGGTGGACAGTATGGTAATTGGTCATTCATCAGATACGCTCCGAGAATTCAGTGACGTACATATGCTACATAAAAGTCCTGTAGTGAGTTGAAATGGTGCGGTATCTCATTTACGTAAATGTCAAAGTCTATACATGGTGAACATAACATCTTCATTGCGTCCTTCGTTCTCACGTTGTATGTGTACATTATACTTGCCAATGCAAACGTCACACTCCTATGTACTCCTGCTATACAGTGTATTAACGTCCTCTGCTCACGCTCGAAATTATTTTTCGTTATATCTGCTACGAATAACAAATCATTGATATCTATCGGTACCAGATCCGGGTATTTTAACCATAGTTTCGCCTTGGGGTTGTAAAGTTCTTTCGCTACATTTATTGCAAAAAACTCCTGTCCGTGTTCTAGGGCAAAACTCCCGTCACTTTGCCAAACCAACTTCTTAGGGTCGGAGCGGAGGAACATTTCCACCGTGTAATTTATAATTCCTCTCTCATTTTAATAAGCTATGGGACTTACTGTCGCTACTTACAACGTTTGTGAACAAGTTAATACAGGGATATTTTCACAATCTGGAGGTAGTGGTCAATCTTCCGGTGATCCATGTAATAATTGTGGGGAATATTTAACTATAAGTTCTGGATCAGGCTCTTTTACAATAACCGTTCCTTATTCTTCTCTTATCTATAATCCAGAAAATATATGGATTGCGGTAATGGGAGAATTAAATAATAGTGGATGTCATAATGTATCTAGTTGTCCAGCCAGTGCATCGGTTGAGTTTAATTTCCTTAATTCTAGTGGAAATAGTATAGGTACTTATACGTTTTCTGGAATGAGTGCGGAATCGGGAGGCACTACAACATATTATATTGTAACTGCACCTGTACCTAATGGAACTGACACGATACAGATTACTGCTTCTGTTAGTATTGGTACAAATACTAATTACGGTACCGTCTGGATTACCGATATTTATTTCTATTCACAGCCTCCGGCATATTACATAGAACCTCTATATTTCTACAATCAGACATTAACTTACTCTGCACCTGTTAACATTACTACTTCCGATTACCTAGCTTTATGGGTTATATCGGGTAGTCCTTCTGGTCTTAACTCATATAGTGCATGTATAGTTGCATCTAGCGGCACCTTCTGTGCCAATACTCCGTTCCTCTCGGGTGAGTCATCAATTTCGACTTTCCAAGTTACCGGAAACGCCAATACCACTTACCAAGTCACATGGAGCCAACAACTAGCCCTAATTTTCGTTAATTCGTCGTGCGGTCTCGACAACATATTCCTCTTCGAAGTCACGGGATATAACAACATCCTTAACCCGAATGAATATAGTTTCGTAATACAGACGCCGTTCAACGGTTCCGTTTCTAAGACCTATACCCTCCTAATTCCCGTCGGCTACTTCAAACTCCTACCGTCTTATTCGTTATCATGTTCGACGTCTCCATGTACTTCCGGGTTCACTACGTTCACGATTACAGTAGATATACAGACATCATCGGGAGTCGTAATAGCGTCTCAGCAGGTCGATGTGTTATCGGGTCAGACGTTTACGACGTTCAATTTGGAGGACTATTACGGTGGACAGACTCTAGATGTAGTAGTTACTCTCGACATTAATGCAACGTTAAGTCAGACCGTCACTCTTACAATGAACTTCGAGTATGAAGTGCTGGCACAGACATGAAAACCGTGACGTTCGGTGGGAACTTCTGTCACTTCCCTCTCATGAATTACGATATGGTGTTCGTAGACGACTCTTTCGTCCAGTGTCCCGAAAGAGTGTCTAATAATAATGTCATTTACCTGGACTCCGGAGTCAAGGAGGACACGATAGAAGCTAGGAGGTATAGGATAGCTTACATGTTGAGGGAAATATTTTCACGTGTAAATGACGATTTGCTCTTAGTTGATAGTGACGTCTATATCCCACCTATATCAATAGGAGGGGCAGTCTATACGTTCTGTATCCCCGCTAGGGCGAAACCCTCGGATAACGTGATCTTGTTCTGTATGTCTACCAACCTGTTTATTCCTTCATCTTTCCTTAAGTTCGCTAGGGACGTGATGGACGAGTACCTGAAGAAGGAAATGTGGAAGAACTATTATGTAGACATTTACCTGCACTCCAAGCTCATTCCGGTCGTGAAGGCGATACCGGGAACTTACCATTACGTGAATGGAAAAAAATGGTTTATTTCTGACTCCTATCTAATAAAAGTCGAGCAATAACATCTCTCACGGTCGGCGTTATCCTCGTGACGTATAGGTCACAGTTCTCTATCTTCACGTTCTCCCTGTTCCTCTTTACCACACTATCTGTGGTCTCCTTAATAATCAGGAGTGTCTGATTATTGAGGTCTATTCCAATGAATATCTCAACCTTTGAATTTTCTTGAACCTCCTGCGTCAATGGAGTCACACTGTTCAGGAACAGCTTCCCCTTCACCAGGACGTTGTCCCCACTCTTCTGATATGCGAGCATTTCATAATGCTCCCTCTTCACTGTTCCCTTAACATCCGTTAAAGCCTGTTCACCGCACGGCACGAATCAATTCTGTCTCTGGTTATATTTATCCTTTGCTCACGAGCAATGCGTATAAGTCCTGTAAGTATTGTTTTACGTTATCGGGAGGCACGATTTGTTGTGCTATTGTGTTCAGGTTGTAATAGACTGCACTTAGGAAGCTGTAAAGTAAACTGAAGTCGTAGTTCAGCAACTGTGAGACTGTTTGGGCTATGTTCGTTAATCCCACTACGAGTTGTCCGTTATATGTTGCCTGTATTACCTGGTTCTTTATGTAGATCGTCAGGTTGTTGCTCTCGAATAGCGTGAACGTGCCTTGAGGAAAGTACTGTAAATACAACGATACGTCATAAAGGAATTGGTAAACGGTTTGGGAGTAGACCTGTCTGTACTGTGCCGGGTTCGTGGTCTGTATCAAATTAAGGATGTTGAATATGTCGTTTATGTCTACAGTTTCTTCCTCATAGTAGTAGCTCATGTTCTCATCTCAGCAGTTAGGGTTAATTCCGATTTGCCACGTTATATTCATTACTGAAAATGCGGTTGCTATATACTGGTAGCTCACCCAAATGAAAGTCCCGGTGTTTATATCGTAATATCCTAAAACTAAGTAAAGACCGTTTATCGAGCTACAGGGTGTACATGATATCGACTGCGTCTCGACGTAGGACGTGCTAGTTATGGTGATTGACGGAGTGAAATTGTACTGTGTTATAGCCTGATAGTTGTCGTCAAATACGGAAATCGTGTTCGGCATGTATATGGAACCACCGTTCACTAGGGCATTAGCTATTATTTCAGCCCAGTCCCCTGATACCGGGAACTGGGAAGTGATCTGTGTTACGGGAGGGACGTCATTCACATAGATGTATTCCGTGACGGTGAGCGATCCTGTTCCCTTACTGTAAGCCTGTGCGTATTGGAATTGGGCTATGTTATTGTTCTGTTGATCCTTGACGACTATTGTGTTGTAAGTATATGTGCTAGTAGAACTGTCCGTTATCGTCAGGGTAATTATGAACATAGCACTCGTCTTATCGTAACTTACACTCGCCGTCACCGTTCCCTGTCCGACTACCGTGCTATTGTACATAAAGTAAGCCGTTGCTATTTTATACACGGTTCCTGTCGGCAACACGTTTTCTACCCACGACTGACAGACGCTCATGATGTGGTCACCGTGAACTGTTCCGTCAGGTAGACGGTCTGGGACGGTGGTACCGAGGTCGTAGGAGTAGTTGATTGAGAGGTCTGACTCACGAACTGCAACCCGAAGCAGTAGGTGTTACCGTTATTCAGTTCCAGACAGGGTTGAGAGCATACTGGAAATCCCGTGACTCCGCACATACTAGTACACTGCGGTGGGATTACTGCGGTAATCGGACAGCATATGTCTTTAGCTAATGCCTGCAGTGTCTGTATAGGGAAAAGTAAGTTAGTTACGTCTATCTGTTGATTAGGGAGTACGCTATCTATTACGCTTCCCATCAGATAGGCGAAAAGAGGTATCGAGAGTCCCATCAGTCCTCCCAGAATTCCCCTAGCTATCCCGTGCTTCATGCTGTTAGCACTCGTCACTCCTCTGATCGTGTACTTCAACAGAAGTTCCTCTCCTTTAGGTGTCACTGCGACAACGAACGCAGGTACCAATTTGGCTCTCAGTGTGGACACTATGTTGTTTACAGTCCCCGCTAACAGTTGTATTATATTAGAGAGTATTTGAAGGACGAAGTTGTAGATGGATTGAAGAAATGAGAATATGATATCACACACTACTTTCGTGAAATAGAACGCAACGTATATCATCCAGTTTATCGCGTCCTGTACAAGGCATTCGATAGGTTGAATGACGTAATCGTAAAGTGCCGTCTCAACCTCGTTCGCTATTCCTGAGATGTTTATATTGAATAGGGACATCTAGGTCACAACTTAAACACTAGTTTCCCGTTCTCCAATTTAAGTGGTGAGTTTGTCTTATTCAGCACGTTCAGGAATACCTTTTGGGGACTCACTACTGTTATGATTATCACGTTATCATGCTTCGATACTGTTACGTTATCACCGAACTGCTCCCTAAACGTTTCATTCAGCTTCTCCGCTAACCTATCGTCGCTCAGGCTTATCTCCCCTATTTCACCCATCTTCAGTTTTATTCCCTGCTCATTCTCCTCCAGGTTAATGTTGCTTATGTTTTCGGTCTTCATTATCTGTATAGTGCTATCGTCTAACTTGACCGCAGACATCTTACTGAACGTGTTCCTGAACATCTTCCTGAACTCCTTCACGTTTATTACTCCTTCGTAGGTGTTACCGTTCTTCCTCACTTCATACCTAATCCCCAAGCTCTGGAACGGCATCATTATGAGCTGAAAGTAGACTTCATCGAGGTTCATCACTTTCCATCACCTATGCCAAGAACACGATCAGCTCGCCTATCATCGTTATCGCACCTACCGGGTCTTTCATGAAGTAATCAATTATCTTGTAATACAGCGACACTATATGTCTCCACACTACCATGAAGATCTTGCGTAACCATACAAATATATTGTTCGCTATATCGGTTATAGCAGAAGTAATACCCTGTCCTCCTATCAGTCCTACTAACGCTTCGGCCATAATTCTCAATATTTATATTCATGTTTTTATCCTTTTATGATATGAAGATCGCTTTAGTTCGCGACTTCATCGACTCAAGTTTCGGGAGGCAGGGGAAGTTGCTGGAGAAGGGACTCAAGGAACTGGGTCACGAGGTTACGCCCTTCGAGAAGAATAAGATCACTAAGGAAACCCTGCCTCCCGGGTTTCAGGACTACATTTACTACACTGTATTCAACACCCAGTTGTTCTGGAAGGGGATACCGAAGCACGGAAAGAATATAGTGTTTGAAGTGAGTGACACCGATGCACTGTCGCATACCGCATTGCATTTTTTCAACCATCAACCTGTAGATCAGGTCGTTGTCCCATCCAATTGGACTAAGAACGCATTTTTTTCTCTCGGGTTGAATGTGTCACAGCCCATAGAGGTAATCCCACACGCCCTTAATCCGGACATGTTCTCATGTCAACCTAAGGAACTCCCCCACCCTTGCATACTTGCCATTCTACCTCACTCTTGGGAGAGAAAGGGTGGGGACATAGTGGCAAAGGTTCTTCGAGAACTCATGAATTCCGGATATCATTTCTACCACATCATAACGGTACAGAGCATGTTGGAGTCAAGACTTAGGGGATTTAATGCCGTCAAGACTCCGCTTCCAGATCCGGACTATTACAGTTTGTTTGCAGGATGCGATATTCTATTTTACCCTGTACGTGGTGGTGCATTTGAGATCCCCGTGATTGAAGCACTCGCACTAGGACTTGACGTCGTTGTAACGGAGAAGGGTGCGTGGAGCGAATACATAGAGGAGGAAGACGCGTATTGGATAAAGGTAGCTAGGAAAGTGAAGATATGGTATACTAACGCTTTTCACGTTGGATACTTCCTTGATCCTGATCCTGAAGATGCGTATCAACAGTTGGTCACTGCATTAGCCAATTGGTCTCCCGAAAAAAAGAAAGAGAACCTAGAGAACCGTGCAGTACTTTACAGAGAGAAATATAATTACCTGAACATAGCCAGAGAGTGGGAAAAGCGGGTGCTGTGAAGTCATATGTCGTTCGAGATATATTACATAATATCCAGTTCAGCCTACATATCCACGATAGTTTACACGATATACCAGTTGAGGAGGTTGTCAATACGTGACCACAGAGAAAATATAAGGAGAGAAGTGAGGGAATACATAATGAGTGAGGAGTTCAAGGATGTCCTGATGGAAGCTATTAACCAAAGTGACATGAACAAGAAATTGAGCATCATAGTCTTAGCCTTGTGTACTCACGTACAGGAAATCAAGAAGTCGAAAATCTGTGACGAAGGGATATAAAAAAGGACTTGTTTTGTACTCCGTCGTCGTGTTTTTACAGTCCGAGCATGCTGAGGAACGAGCCGACGAATGGTAGACTTGAGCCGAACTTGGTTATCAAGCCCACCAGTATTCCGGCTACCGCTATGGCTACGAAGACATCTGCATTCTGCGAAATGAAGGTCGCTATACCGCTCAGGAACCCAGTTATTGCTGATACGATCGAGGTTACGACGGAGGTTAAGGCAGACGCTATATTGGAGTAGGACATTTCCTGTCCACCGAGTATATGCTACGGTTTAAATTTAAAATAGCTAGTGGATACAGAAAGCAATAAACCTCCGTGTTTCTTAGTTATAACACATGGAAATGCCATCGGGTGCTTTTGTATGAAAGCATACGTACCTTGCGAAAAGTGTAGTTACTATCAAGTCGCATTATATGAGGGTTATGATATAACGTTCAATTTGTTCGATGCTGACGTGTGTATCGATGACCCAATAAGGTTCTTCAAACGCATTAAATACATTAAGGATGAAGTCAAGTGTACTCTTTGGGGGGACACAATGTATAACGCATTATATTATCACGACGATCTCGTAAATTATGACGACTTCATAGTCCCTTCATATTGGAACTTCGAGATGTTCACTAAGGTGGGAGTCAAGCCTAAAGCCGTAGTTAAGAGACACATCAAACCGATTTTTCCTAACGTGAAGAAGGACAAGTTATTCGTGACATTAGGAGAATCGAGGTACTTCGACCGTAAGAACCTCGTCTTGGCAGACGCTATAACCCGGGAGTTCAACGTCAGGGACAAGACCATAATCGTAGGTAACATGGGGAATCCCGACTATCAGACCTTCGACCTAAGTGAGGAAGAGAAGTATGAGTTGTACGCCAGGAGTAGGTTCTATCTGGCGTTAAGCAGGAGTGAGGGCTTCGGCATTCCTCCAATTGAGGCGATGGCGTTAGGTGTTGTCCCAATATATCTGGATGCCCACGGTTACAAAGAGAACTTGGTAGGTATACCATTAGATGCCATAGATGAGTACACGCTTTACATAAACCGAGAACACTGCTTTAAGGTGTGGGAACTGTCTAAGCACGAACTGCGTTACGAAATCCAGCACGCTCTCACCATGTCAAAGGAAGAATATACGGATTTAAGTGAGAGAGTAAAAAATAAAGCTAGAGAGTATTATGCCCCAGTGGAACCCTACGATCTTTCCGAAGTTATTGGAGTTGGCGAAAAGGAACGGAATTGAGCGTAGATATAATACTTTCTACATTAAGGGCATTGCTCTCGTCCAGTGCAACGAGGTATCTATTAACATTACAGTTGCTGATAGTCACTTACACATGTTTTACGACCCTGTAACGAATAGGTATTTCGCCTTCAGTATGCCCTTCTTTTTCGAATACGTCAATGCCCCTCAGCTCTTCAGTGAGGGGATAAAGCTCTGTTCCCAGTTGGAGGAAATGCCGTTTTCCGCACCATCCGTTCCCTCTAAGCAAGCTGACTCAGAATTGGACAGGATAATCACATCGTTATCAGTTTTAAGTGACAGGACACTGCCTAAAGGTGCTGAATATCGTAGAGCGAAGGACTACGTTAAATCGAGGTACCCTGAGTGTTATGAGATAGTAAGGTACCTCGGAGTTAAGAAAGACACGGTCAAATTCATGGAATCGATCTTCGCGAGACAGTGGGAGATTGCTGAGAACGTACTTACATTATTGTCTATGGACTGTGAGAATCCAAAGTGCGTTGATAGGATAGGAAAGTTTATTGAGCAGTGCAGTAAAATTATCCGTAATAAGGAGGTGCGTCAGTAACATGGACACCTACGAACTTGCGAAGAAAATCTACAACTCATATGAGAACTCCAACAAATCCTATGTCTGCCTCAACGGGTTCGACTATGATTTCCTAAATGAGTATAATCGTAGATATGAACTTTGTACCAATATGTTTGACGTCATCCTCGCCTACCTTAAAATATATGATCCGAAGACATTGTTTATTCCCCAGCTCCTCACTAGGCTCGGATATGCTTCTGCCCCAATGATTGAAGTGAAACCACCCTTCTCACTCACCAATAATGCAGTTTTCGTGTGGCTCGGAAGGGAATTATTCTTGCACGATGAAGCACGGGTAGTGAAGACTATGACGGGTTACAACGATAATGGTGAACCGGTAGTGAAAGTGTTGGTGAAATACGATATGAACCCGATGAGCATAGAGGCGATTTCCTGGTGTCTTAAGTTATCTTTCATGTATAACAAGCCAA
>Ga0208151_100470_pt1 | contig 16805 bp, 34 predicted proteins | sample ECH_Bhost_MetaG_FD_187130 | JGI IMG/M metagenome (GOLD analysis project Ga0208151, IMG submission 187130) | Hot spring microbial mat communities from Yellowstone National Park, Wyoming, USA - ECH_B host_MetaG (SPAdes) (version 2) | ecosystem: Environmental > Aquatic > Thermal springs > Hot... | reverse complement strand
ATGATATGGAGAAATAACGTTCCCTTGATTTGATGGAGTAAAAAACGCTTCTATCATAGCGTATAATATAGAAATCGCTATAGTCCTACCTATGCTTTCTCTCATTAAACTCACGCTCTAATTTCTTTATCTTTTTCTCAAGTCTCTCAATTCTCTTTTTTAAGAATTTATGTTCTTTGTAGATGAGAGATATTAGACTTATTACGATTGATATTAAGATTGTGTTCAGGTTTGGGTCTAAACTAAAAATTGGCATACGCCATCATCTCTCATTTCTTCTTCCTCTTTCTCATTGCTAATTTGTGCAAAGTGAAAGCGAATGTAATCTGATGCTTTCTATGTGTCGTCAACTCGTCTTTGTGTTTCTCGTAAAATTCTCTTAGCTTTGTCCATGCTATTGTTCCGTCAGACTTCAATAATTCGGGATGATTCTCCTTTAGCCACCTCTTTAACGCCCCATAGTGTTTAATTGCCTTCTGTATCCATTCATCTTCCTTAGCCATGACCATCACCTAACATTTCCAATATGCTACGCTCCCTGATGTTGATACTGTCACGTTTGTGATTGCCTTGTATATGCCCATGCCCATGAACTGATATTCTTGATTTGCGTATTGATATTGTCCTTGAATGTTTGCATTTTGATCTCCTATTATTTGGAAACACATCCCCTCAGAAACGTTTATAGTTATTTGGTTAGCCATTATTCTTCCACCTCCACATAAACAATTCTTCCTAGCATGTAACCAGAATTATTTTGCCCTATAGGTGTTGCATTTGCATAATTACCAAATATTGGCGAATAATGAGGGTATTCAACGTAACCATCAGCTATATGATGCATTTCTAAAATATATCTGTTAATATAACGAGACATTTTATACATTCTAGCGTTTCCTATTTGGCTTAGATATTGTGTATTAGAGTATCCTTGTGCCGACCACCAGCCATTATTGGTGCTTAACCACCAATTATTCGCTTGTGTATTCAAGTATGGATCCGGATTTGGGACTGTAGACCATATCGCATATTCTGGTAGCATAATTGCATAATCAAGTACAAATCCTATATCTGTTGGAGGCCCACCATTAAGATACATCCAAATAAGTTGATGTGCAATACCTTTTTGTATTGTTATGCTATTTACTATAATTGCTATGTGGAAATATGCAATTAGAAGACTATTATTCGCTGATACGGAAATTGCAAGAGTAGCGGTAGCTTGATTATTCGATACTCCCGCTGGAAAAGCTCTTAATACATATGTAGCATTTCCATTCGTATTAATGACGCTAGTTCCATTTTGTGCGTTGAACTGAGCAACTCCGGTTGATATTCCGAATGGGTCGTAAACTACTATCGTCGCTCCTATCCCAAATGGATCTTGAATCCCGATAAGAGTTGGATCATCGTTGATATAAGTTACTCCTTGAGAAACCTGGATTTGTACTGTTAGCCCACTAGAGCCACCATTTAGTAGAATTCCGAACATGTATTGAACTTGAGTTATCGTTATTGATTGAGTCCCGCTTCCTAATGTCACCTGAATTTCTAATGTATTATTTCCGCCGTTGCTATTGTAGCTTGGAAATTGAGAATATGGAATTACCTGCTTTATTATCATTCCATTGTTTGTGTTACTGATCGTTGTCGAATATAACGTATTTCCATTTAGAAGTACGCTTACGGTAGCACTACCGCTAGTAGCACCGCTAGCTAATGTGATATATCCGCTCACCTGAATAATCAAAACTAGATAATTTGTGAGGGGATTATTTGATTGATATGGAGAAGGAATAAATACGTTATAACTTTTAGCAGTACCATTTGAAGATAATGTTACTGAATTCGTGTCATTATCATAAGTAGCTGAAAATGTATCCCAATCAGTGCTATAAACAACTAGCCTTTTTAATTTCTGCTTACTACCGAATCCGTTGATTCCCTGAATCGGTAACGCCATTATCCCACCTCGTATAGAAGAATCAGATAACCAGTAACAGAAATAGAATTATTATTCGTTAAAGTTATGCTATTGATCTGCATTAATTTACTAATATCCATTTCATATTCTCCATAAACCCCGTTACCCGAATTTACATTTACATTGAAAGTAGTTTGAGTAATCATGTCAGTAAGCGAAAGGCTGACTGTGACTAGGGCGGAAGGGAAGATTAGAAGTTTCAATTTGCCCTTAATTGGGATTATGTAGTTTATGTCTATCGTTTGGCTAGAATTAGCGTTTATGCTTATTTGACTTCTTAATAAATCGTAAGCTATCAGTCTTGTCTTTAACTCAGTAGCTACTCTTCCATAAGTTGGGAATTTGTTATGTATCAGCCCGCGAATTATTACGTTAGAAGAGGCATATGGGCTTTGCTGAATTTGACTAGCGGGCTGAATTTCCATGTACTGAACTGGAAAATTCTCTATTATAAGGTACTGATAAGGTGCTAAAATTATGTCTTGTGAATTAATGTTACCTAATGATCCCGTGACGTCTGAGTAGTGTAATGTAATTTCTACCCATAAATCACCGTCATTTAGAACCACAGCTGAAATTGCCTTATCTTTTGTTCCCGTCACTTTCTGAGAATTTGATTGTATTTTAAGCGGTATATCAAAATTATAATATTCTACCGAAAATTCCACATTCTCAGAAACTTCTACTGTATTCCCTTTTGCATAATCTAATGTTAAGATTTCCCTCATTCCCTCACGCCTTTGCTATTAGTACTACAAATAGAATTATGATAATTACAAGTACAATTAAGAGAATTGTAAATGGATTGAATATGGTGTTAAATGTCTGCCCTAATCCATACCCGTATGGGTTATACCCATAGTACGGCGAATATGGAACTGGTGAAAAGTATTGGATAGGGTTTAAGGGCTGACCGCCGTAGTTTGCTACTTGAAGTGAGTGTTCAGCCTCACCTATACCTAGCCCCGCCAATAAAGAACCCGCACCAATACCACCGCCAATTAATGCTATTTTGCCGGGCGTAGTTCTGTATGCTCTTTCTAAAGCATCAGCTAAATGTTCATAAGCATCAGACGCGTATTTAGCTATTCTGTCAAACGCATCGTAGACCGTCACTTCTTCTCACCACTGTCACCGCTCTTCTTCTTTTTCTTATGATGTTTGTACAATAGATATCCTATGATCGCTATGATGATAACTATTATTATTAGCCATACCCACCATGGTAAGCCCAAGAACCCACCACCACCGCTACCACCTAGTAGTGGAGATGATGGAGATGGAGATGATGGGGAACCGCCTACAACTGGAGATGATGGAGATGTTTGTTGTTGTGGTAAAGGAGATGATGGGGAACCGCCACCGCCTCTATGGAATAAAAGATATCCTAATCCTAATCCTCCTCCAGCTAGCCCTAACCCTATTCCTAGCTTCTTTAGGAATCCTTTGATATCTCTTTCGGCTAATCCGAAATCCGCCTTTATTCTCCTTATAAAATCAGGATGAAGATCTATATTATGTTTGTTCTTTAGAAAGTCACGAATTGCATTTTCATCTAGTCCTTCCTTTGATAGATTTCTTATATCCTCTAAAATGCTTCTCTGAGTTGTTTCGTCTAATCTAGCGAAATCTTCTATTCCTCTAGCTTCTCCTCTTAATACTCTCTCTACATCCCTCCCAATCGAGTCAAATATATCGAATAGACCCATTTTACCTCACCAAGAGTACAATTATTATTATAACGACTACTGCTATTCCAACCAAAAAATATGGATTAGAGAATATTGAACTAGATGTGGGACTAGTTGTAGAACTTGTAGGTGATAATGGGGTAGGTAAACTTGGAGATGGGGTAGTTGTGGGTTGAGTTTGTGCTAATGCTGAATAATATTGAGCCTGAGGCGAATAAGGATTTAGTACGTCAGAACTCTGTTGTGAATTAGAGGGATATGTTTGTTGTGGTAAAGGAGATAATGGAGATGTTTGTTGTGAATTAGAGGGATATGTTTGTTGTTGTGGTAAAGGAGATGATGGGGAACCGCCTACAACTGGAGATGATGGAGATGTTTGTTGTTGTGTACCTCCAGTAGAGCCAGCAGTATTATTAGAGAGTAGTAAGCCCCCTACTATTGGTGCCCCTATCCCTATGCCTAGAAGACCATACTGAACTGGTTTCGCATGAAAGAAACGATTTAATGTTCCAAAGAAATTTCTTATCCCTCTTCCTATCCCGCCTATATCTCTCCCTAAAATTTTTGCTATATCGCTTTCAGTATGTTCTCCTACTTTTACCAGCCTTCCAGTATTGTCAACAATATGATGCTCAATCTTCCCTAAACCTTCATTTATCTTGAAATAATGAGTAACAAAATCCTCTGCTAGCACTCCTTTTATGCCATTTCCTAGATCTTGTATTCCTTTTACTACCGCATGTTCATCTCTAGTTAGAGTTTTTACTAAATAATGTAAATCCGGTGGATGGATGTCTATGTGAGGGAAGTGAAGAGTGGGTAAAGGTGTTCTGATTATTGGTAACTTGGGTGGCTCTATGTGTATTGGTGTACCAATTGGGAACCTAGGTAGTGGTAACTTGGGTGGCTCTATGTGAGGTATTCCAGTTATACGTTTTGCTAGAGTATTTCCTATTACGTTAATTCCTTCCTCTACTGGCTTCTTTGCTACTTGTAATACGTCTCCTATTCCAATTGTGTCTAGTATACCAAACGCCACATCACTAGCTTTATTGAATATGTTCTCATGGGGATGAGCGAATAAATGCCCGAAAGTCCCAGTGAAGGGGATAGTATTAGCTATGATTGAACCGCCACCTTTTGCTAACTGCCCCCCGGTTTTTGCACCTAAGTTGTATGGTATATTGAATAGAAATCCCTTAGTTGAAGTATTTTCTATTCTTTTCTCAGCTTGAGAAAATGGTACAAAACTCCCAGTACGAATATAATGCCCTAACTCATATCCAGCCCCTTCACTAGCTTTAAGTATGTCAGTACCAACTACCTTAGATTCTTTATACGCTGTAGCCAAACCAGATGTTACTGTATGTTCAAAATTATTTAGATCTTTTCCTATCTGATTAAAAATAGAAAAAAGACCGCCCAAAAAAAACACCTTATTCTATAATGTAATATCCCACAAATAACGAGTTTACTTGATCGCTATTGTTTAGTGCTATATCATATTCGACACTGTCAGACTGTTCTACGCTCATTCCGCCCTGGAAGTATTTCGTATAATCAACAATCACTGTGGCATTCGTGTAAGGTGGAACTTTGTATTCTGCTTGATTCTCAGCTAATAGGGATTGCCATAACATATCTATGACATCTGTTGGCATTCCTTTTAGAATCTTCAATTTGTACGCGGTAGGATCATTATTCACGATACCGGTATTCGGATTTAATACGTATATTAGTTGTCCTATGTAGATATAGCCGGGCTGGATAAATTGTACGTGAATGGGCGTTTGTGACGCTGGTACATTTGGAACTTTATATTCTACTATTGAAGGAACTATTAGTCCTCTTGGTAAACCGTCCTTATTCAGTCCTAGCGGGAATCTAGCTACTACTTCTTCTGCTGAAAGATCTATATATTCTACAGATATAATAAATGATGCATTAACAGAAACGCCGGATGGAAGGAAATTAGCGGGAGTAAAAATGATTAAATCGAAACTGCTAGCATATCTAGCGGGGAATTCGTTTCTATCAGGGAACCTCAGCGTATATTTTACGTATAAGTTTACGCTAGAGCTAGCACCTACTGAACTTCCCGGGGCTGGAGTGCTAGGATTCTGTCCTTGGGTCTCGTAGTACTCTAAAATCCCCAATCCGCTACCAGAGGCGTCATATATTATCTTATTCCCGTTATAGACTAGTCTCAGTTCACTTACTAAATTGTATGGGAATGGTTGACCGGGTAAAGTCACTGCTGTGGTGTTTGAGTTTATTATAGTACCGCTAAGAAGGACTTCTATTTTTTTCACGAATGCATTTCTTGGTATTTGTATAGTGATAGTTTGGCTAGGGGTGTACTGATATGTTTGTTGTAAAGTGACTTTATATGGTCTAGCCATTTTTTCTCACCTCATAATCATATTATTCTCAACACTCTAGCTAACCATAGTCCTACTATGACGCCTACTACTACTATTACGAAATCTAAAGCATATTCTTCTGCCTTTCCCATATTGACTCAAAATAACTATCTCATTTTTTCGTTTTAAAGATAATCCTCATAGAGAAAGAAAGCTAGCGGAAATTTCTTATTTTTTCAAACAAAAGCTCAATCTCCTTAACTTTTTTGATGAAAAAAGGTTTTTCTTTGATTGAAATTTCTGAAATCAAATAGGTTTATGCACTACTATCTTTTGTGAGTTAACGTCAAAGATAATAAAATGATATTGTTTAAGGCTAGGAACTAGATCAGCTACTTCACGCGAAATATACTTTTCTATCCACATACGCTCTCTAGGCTCTCTAGTGTTGAAGAGAATTATTATGTCAGCGTTTTTGTATACCAAAGGGTTAAAATCGTAAACACGCTGAGATGCTAATATTACTCCTAAATTAAAATGTCGATTTTCTCTAATCGTTTCTGATTGTGATGTAGGTAATTGTTTTCTTTGAAAATGATGATGAGCCTCATCTATAACGAATAATGTATAGCCATATCTCTGTCCATGACGCTTAACGAATTCCCAAATTTTGGCAAAACTGGCGTCTGATGCCTCTTTATCATAGATGACAACTTTAGGATACCTTTCTATATCATTGTAGAATTTCGCATTATATCCATACTTTGCATACTCTGATGAAGTTCTTTCCATTACGTGATCATCTACTACTAATGAATTGTTTATAATCCTAGTGTAAGCGGGGATAAAATAATTCTTAATAAGATATGACTTCCCTGACCTCTTTCTCCCCACGATCACAATTATGTCGTCAGCCTTCATAGAAGATCATCTAAAGATCTCTAGCGTCAAACTCTGCCTCTAATGCCGACTGAAACGTTTCATTTCTCACACACGCTAATATCAACAATTTAGTATATTGCCCAAATGTCATAACATACTTGAGATCTTGGTCTTCATTTGACGCAATTTCTGCACTTTTCTCTATAGCCTCTATGAAATCTGAGAGCTTTCTACATGAGTTGGGTAGCTTATCTTTTTCTTCTTCTAATTTCTCGACTTCTTTCCATACACTACTTGGTATCATATTCTTTACTATGCTTATAAGGAAATCTGGGGGAAGTGATACCATGTTATTCACCTTTTATTCCATATCCTCTTCCAACTCCTCTTCTTCCAATTCCTCTTCCTCAAGTTCGCATATATCTCCACAAATTTCTGTTATGCATTTTTTAGCACAAATCTCATCTATCTCTTTCTCATTCCAACCTTCTTCCATTTAATCACCTCTTGACTGATATGCTTGATAAAGTTCTAAGTCTGGTGGTAATTTCTTATTTTCCTCTTCTTCTTTCTTTTGCTCTTCATCTACTTTATAAGCATTAATAATACGAGATATATCTATAGTTACCGCCCCGCCCAAACTCCCAAATAATATAATCTTCTTGATGTTCTCATCCTCTAAAAGCCCGCTTTCTTTTAGTACTTCGTAGAATATTGAACCCCTCTCGAATATATCTTGTTCAGGTATGATATCTGTAACTTTATAATTTTTCTTGTACTTGACATTAAGAACCATGACGGGAATTGATAGAGCTGACATGTATAAGTACCCTACCATCTTGTCAGTTATTCTTATTTCGATTTGAGGCTTTTCCTCAGGTTTAGGTGTGATAGCCTCCTCTCCTTCCGTTCCTTCTTTTTCTTCAGGCTGTGGTTGTTGTTCAGGCTTTTCGATTCTGAGAGGCTCTTCTACTTTTTCTACTTTCTCTTTTGCTTGATCTTTTTGTAGTTGTGATTTTACAGCTCTGAAATATCCACCCGGGTCTTTGACCTTCCACCATGAACCTATCGCTGTGACTATGCAGTCCTCACTTACACCTACTTCTAAAAGTTTTTTTATTGCTTCCTTCCTATACCCTTTCTTCCCTAGTTTATCTTTTAATTCCTTTATATTGATCTCCTGACCGTTATACGTTATCTTCTCTGGCTCTAAGGGATTGTATGCCCACTGCTCACACTGAGCCTTTGCGTCTGAAACTAAAAGTTGCTCACTCATTACTCTTCCCCATTGGAATTAATATAGAGTCGATACCAATTTTTGGAATGATGATTAGAACCTCTTGACCATCCATGTCACCGATTAACCTCACTACCTCATTATTATCGCTCTCTAAGACTCCTTGATATGATATACCGTTAGCAAATATGTAGACGATTTTCCCTACGAAATCCTTCAAATCCATTAAAATCCACCACTGAATATAAAGAATATCATGATTATGGATAATATCAAAAGCCCTAAAAGTAGAGCTATAAATCCCCAATCTATACCCTTTTCTTCATGTTCTTCTTGAGGCTGTTGTTTTGTTAATCCTTTTGGTTTCGGCTTTCTCTCCTTATATACGATGATGTATTTTTCTTTCTCTTTAGTAGGCTTTTCTTCTTCTTTCAACTCTTCTAACACTTCATCTATCTCATCTTTCTCTTGTTCTTTTTTCTCTTCTTCTTTTTCCTCAATTTTCTCCTCTGCTTTCTTTTCCTCAGTTTGCTTTTCAACTTTTTCGCTCATATGCTTTAACTATATTCATTTGTTTATATAGGTTTGATTGACATTTTTCAGTATGATTTTTATAATACGATACGAGAGTATGACGTTTTTATTAAGAGTAAAACTAGAGTTAAATTTAAAGTTAGAGAGTCTAAACTGAAAGTATGAAAATAAGACTTGAATTAAGACCATTAATTTATATGGTGCTAAAGTCAATCTACATACATGGTGGGAAAGCTACGCCTAAAGAAATCCATGAGATTTTGGAGATTAGGTTTGGCTTAGGGCGAATTAGTGACGGTAGTCTTTATAACACGTTAATGCAATTGACATACTTAAAACTTTTAGAAAAAAATAATTCAGCTTTTATTTTGACGGAAGAGGGGAAAAAAGAGTTTGAAAGATTAGACAGTTTCTTTAAACGTATCGTGTGTCTCTAAAAATTTTTTAAGATAGCACCATATTACCTTCTGATCTATTCTTTTTCCATACTTTCTGTAATATTCACTTTGAATTTCATACAATTTTATCTTTATCTCGTATGGTACGTAAAAAGCTTGTTTAAGTTTTTCGTTACACTGTATATTTTGTAGGTCATCTATATTAATATCATTTTCAAACAGTGCTAGAAGTAATTTCGCCTTACATTCTCTATTTTTACCACATTTCTCTTGCAAGAATTTTTCTAAGGACTCAGGTATCACGCTGTTAGTGTATTTCATTAAATATTGCCCTCCCTAGTTTTATGAGAATCAGGTCAGATCTTGTAACTTTTAGCCTCTTTGCCTCTTCATCTAATTTTTGTAATTTGCTCTGCTTTAACCTGAATGACACTACTTGATTTCCCTTTAACCTAGCTAATGTTAGAAGATCTCTTTCACTTATACATTCTATTTGCTCAGCTAAACTTTTCCTTATTAATTCCGAAAAATTCTTATATTTGCCTTCTAACGATTTCCTTATCTGTTTATTCATTCTGAAAGAAATTGTATAAGTTGGCTCATCAAATATAATCTCGTATTCTGTCTTACTTATTCTAACCACGGTCTCCATCTTCATCTCCAGTTTAAAATTAGAGTTAGAGATTATAAAGTTATGGGTATTACTTTGCTTTACTAGTTATCTTAGATTTCAAGATATGCCCTAGCTGATCTATCTTATTTTCTATATTCTGCGAAATCTCTGAAATTTGTGCTAATGCTTTGTTTATTTCTGTCTTTATATCTTGTGACGTGAATGATTTTAGATTAGTAAGAGATTTTATGAATTCTTCTTTTATACTCTGATATTTCTCTATTTCTTCACTCAATTCTTTTATTATATTTCCTACTAGTTTATATTTCTCATACTGTTTGATGTCTTGTTCTAATTCCTTCTTTTGAATCTTCAACTTCTCTATCTCTAATTTTAGTTTTAGCTCTTGGTCAGCACTCTTTATATTTGCCTTTACATAACAGTCACCGCAAATAACGTAGTGTTCAGTAGGGTCATAGAAACATACCTCACCTAACTCTATTGCCTTTCCACATTTCTTACAGTGAGCGTTTTCGTACTTGTTGAGGATCTTTTTCAGTCCCTCAGCTTTCCCATCTTTCTCATATCTTTGTAAAAGGAAGTTTATCAACTCGTTGTAAGAATCGAAGTTGTACATAGCCATTAAAGCTCTTATCTTCTCCGCGTTTCTGCCTCTAATAGTCACGTTTATATGAACTATATCATTTCCCTTCTCATCAGCCATAAAGACACCTTAACGGAATTTACGTTTTTCTGTCTCTTCAAGATAGGATAAATATGTTGAAATGATAGACGCTATACGCACTATTGTTATGTTTAATTTAAGATATCTTATTTTTGATTGTAGATAATATATTTTATTTTCCAATTCCCTTAACTCACTAGCGTCATGTTTTTTGAAGAAGTTATCCATAACCTTTAGTAGCATTTCTTCTAATTCATTGCCTTCCTTTTCATAATATTGTTTAATAGATGAGATTTCATCAAATAATTTATCAAAATATTTTAGATAAACCTCATCTATATTGGACAGTACTATCCAATGTTTTAAAAACTCTTGAGCTAGTTCCTCGATATGATTATTAAAGAGCTGATATAAAATTTCTTCTTTATATTCTTTAACTATTTCAGCTATATCATCTCTGTCGAAATAAACCTCATTTAAGTTGTACACCTCAATCTCTGTACCGTTTAAATATATCCTCATTATTACACCTCACTATACTCCCTAGAAAATATAGACCCTGTACAATTCATCTTTGTCTAACACGTATACAATATCGTAAGGATCGTATTTATAACTCGTTATCATTTTGACTTTGATATCTTTTACTCTAAAATCTGGTAAAAGTAGAGGGTTATAAAAGTATAATATCCTTTCTTCGGTTGTATAGATGTCTTCTTGAAGATGATCAAAATCTGATTTTACAAAAACTATTTCCAACTCTTGTTCTTGATCTAAAAAAAATTGAGAAGGCTTAATACTATTTAACAAGATCACGCGTTTAAAGTCTACCATACCACTCTAGTTTAAAATTATTTTTAGAGATTATAAAAAGCTTTACCACAATCTATTTATGTTTTTTCATGTATGTTTCTATCGTATTTTGTTGATGTGTATTATTTTGCTGAGATTTTAATAATGTAAGTATCTCATCTATTTTCTTCTCTAATTCTTGTCTTTTTGAGATTTCAGCATATTCTCTTAATAATTTCTTAAAGCATTTCGATACACTAAGATTACGACATATGTCTTCTATTAGTTTAGCGTCTTCATCATTAATGTAAATTGTTGATCTTCTGTTCAAGTCTATCTACCTTCTCCTTTAAGTCCATAAGTAGTTGTAGCATAGCATACAACTTAGCTTGAGTATCAATATCTGTTGTTTTTATCTTTTCCAGTACTAGTTTTTTAATGCATGTAGAGATCGGTGTTTGCCCGCATATCTGTGCTAATTTTTCCTCTTCTTTTTTGTTGAAGTAGATTGTAGTCCTCATATTTCTCTAGTTTAAAGTTAGAGAGTTACGCTATAAAAAGTTTTGTATGAATCACATATATGAGTTAATTATGAGTATTTGTATGTCGTTTTGTAGTGCATATGTATGTCATTTGTATGTCATCTTCAATTTTCTTTGACATACAAAGTAACATACATTCGTTATTTTTACGTATGCTTTGTATGTCATTTGTATGTTATTGTGATGACATAATGTATGAGTGCCTTCTTTTGAGGGCGTAAAAAAACGTATGTCATCAAGGCTGTCATATAATAAGAGAAAATTCAATTCTAATCATACATATTTTTGGTATCACAATGCGTCAGAGAATCCCGTCATTAATACCAACTCGGAAAGATTGCACCGTAAGGTAGTACGCCAAAATCGGTATTACATAAGGTAGAGATTTCCGAAAAGCACGTTTTTGGTATCAGTTTAAGGGGGTTGATTTTTCCCCCCATTTTTCCCCCTAAAACTTTAGGAAAAAATACGTAATTTTACCACGTATTCGGTTTTCCAGAGAACCAAAGTTTAGGGAAAAATCCCCCACGTCTCGGAAATGCTGAGAAAGCCTTAAACTGACGTAAATTTACGTCCTTATTTTTTGTATAATAAAAAAGAGAAAGGGGATAAACGGGGGGTACGGAAGGAAGAGAAAAAGTTAAGGAAAAAAAGCCTTAGTTTAGAGCGTTATTATATCGTTGTACAAAGAAATAGTAAAATCGGGGTTTAGCCCCGTTATGTTATCGATAAAATGTACGCCTACCCAATCTCTCATTACTTTTGTTTTTGGTTTATGTAAAAAGAAGAACACTAGATCTTCTCCATAGAATAAATAATTATTATCTATCACTGAATAACTGACATTAAACACTCTCCCTTCAGTCTTTTTGAACAGCTCTTTTATGTAGGATGCCTTTATTGCCGTTAAACCCAATCCACAAAAATCCACGTTATCACCATCTTTTACATCATTTGGTTTAAGCCATTCTATTCCTTTCCCTACACTAATTCCCTTAAATGTCTTCAGTGCATAGACACCACATACGACATCTGAGCCGTATCTGTCTAATTCGATTTTTGTAGGAATTTTGTTAGGTAAAACATCATCATCAATAAAAATCAACCAATCCCCGTCTTTTAGATGTGGTAACGCATAAAGGACTTGTAGATTCCTTTGTAAAAGTATGTTGTTATGCTTATTTATTATAACTACTTTGTCTTTTACGTTCTTTAATAATGGAAGAAGATTAACGTTAATTGAACCTCTAGTAGCTATGCTAATTACCATGATTTATGCCACCTCTAACCCACTATCATGGTAAAATGCTAGTGTCTGAGAATCAATATCAAAACTTATCTTGTATAGTACTCCACATAAAATTATTGCACCTAATTCTATCAAACCTTCCTCATCAAATTCTTTATACTTTAAGATGAATCCATCTACTCTATCCTTGTTAATTTTAATATCCTTATAGTCTAAAATAAGCATTAACATTAGGGGATTTGGTTTTTCTTTATATTGTTTTAACAAACTCCTTAACTTCTCATCCTTAATTTCGTTTAAACATTCCATGGCTTATAACCTTATTATTTTCTCTACTTTAGCAATCGGAACAGTCTCCTTTGATAACTCATCTCTTGCCATTTTTTCTATTGCCTTCCTTATTGCTTCTGATCTATTTAAACCGTATTTTATAGCGTATCTATCCAATAACTCTAATAGGTCTTCTTCTACCTTAAATGTTACAACTCTCATGGTTCTCTAGTTTAAAATTAGAGAAGAAGAAGTTTAAAAAAGATAAGACCAAAAAAAGAGTATTACTTTGCTTGGGCGTTTGCCTGAGTGTTATTATGTTCTACCTTCTTTTGTGCTAGTGCGTTAACGTCATTGAGAGTAGACATGTCAATAAGGGCGTTTATTCCAGTTACAGTAGTCTCTTTTATCGATTCTACTGCTACTGTCGTCGTCTCAGCCATTTGTGTCATTGTGTTTCTATATGTTTCGTTAGCTTGTCTCTGGTTAAATATGTGTGCTACTTCACCTACAACAAAAGCCCCTATCAGTACGCCCATCACAGCATAGAATCCGTCTAGTACTAGTTGGGCTAACATAGTCTCTAATTTAAAATTAGAGAAAAAGAAAGAGAAAAATTTTTCGTATAAAAAAACGGTATTATTACATGACTTCTAACGACTTCTTCTTTACTTCACTTGGGTTAGTTAGCAATTCTGCTGATAATCCTTTCATTTTCAAATAAACTTTCTCTATGATGCTCTGAGGAGAGGCATAATAATTGATCATGGTCAAAGGATCTTCCCACCCCACGCCGAATGGACTCCTTACCCTTTTGAGTTTCGGAAATCCGGTTATCACTTCAAGCGGTAAATTAAGGTAGTTCACACGCCAAAATGCCCCGCTACGCCTTATGTCGTGAGGCGTGAAGGCGGGGTTCAAGTCCTCATTGCCTGGAAACTTCCCTAGATATTGCCCAAACCTATATAAGTAGTCTTTGTAAGTTTCCCATGGCAAAATCGATAGAAACACGTACTTTCTTCTATCATCTGTTTTATAGTTCTTTTCGGCATACTCTTTGTAATTCTTCAGTTTCTCACAGAATGTCTTGTCAAATAAATTTAAATCGATTCCTTCCCAAACTTTATCAGTCTTTGATTCGTATACTGTCACGGTGCAGTTCACGAAATCCACATCCGTCCACTTTATGCCTAAAAGTGAACTGTCCTCCTCAGTGCTTTCTCCCTCTCTAGCCATTGTTGTTATGTGTAACATTATCGCGTCTCTAAATCTTTCACACATGTAGTCAGACACATTCTCTTTCTTACACCACTCTGGTAACCTCAATTCTTCAGGCAATAAGGTGAACTGAATTCCGTTTCTAGTCCCTACCCTCTTCTTTCCCCTCTGATATCCCTTTATGTGGATCGTGAATTTCTCAGATAAGGGAAATACTTCATCTAATATTGTCATTGCCTGATAATATGAATTCTTTCTTCTATTCTTCCAATACCTTTCTAATTCACGATATTCTTCTTCACCCCATTTATGTGGGTCTGGCTGTTTCTGTCTTAGAAGATTGTATGAATCCCTAGCTACAGAAATAGCATTCTTAAAATGGTGTGCTGATATCTCTTGATTAACTACAAATCTGTAAACGAAACGCTGTATTGTAGCAAAGTCACTGATCTTCTTTAGATAATCCTTAATCTCTTCCTCTTTCATGTTTGGATTCTCTTTATATGCACGTACAAATGATTCGAAAGCGTCTACATCAAATACGTTATACTCCTTCTTCTTTCTCTCTTCCTTATACTTTGTATAAAAGTCCTCAAATTTCTTTCTTAGCTCTGAATCTTTCCTTATTTCATCATATCTCACCTCAAATGTGTCATAACTAACGTATTCACCTTCATTCCCTAACTTCTTCCAAATCTTATTAGTTAGTTGAAAAGTCTTCTTAGCACTAAGCCCAAAATATTGGGCTGACGCTAAGAATAATCGGCATTCCTCTATGTTCAACTTTTTGGGTCTTCCTTTAGTACCCTTATTTTCTTTAGGTTCCTTTTGCAAACAGATTTTTCCTAGTTTAATTATGATAGGTTTTATCTTAGGTTTTTTACGATAGAGTTTTTCATCAGGCATTATACTCTAATTTTAAACTAGAGATAATCCTTATTTAAATATTTTTCCCTAAAGTTCATATGGCAAAAATTAGGAAAAAACTCCTCGATTACGCTGTTAAAAAAGCTGAGCTGATACCAGTTACGGCGGATTGGGAAGATGTTAAGAAAATGTATGAAGAAGAGAAGAAGTTTAACCGCATTATCAGAGAGCTAGAGAGAGAAAGAAGAAAGAAATGAGTATATGATTTTTTTCCACATCTCGTAAGCACATTTATTATATAAAAAATCACTTATTGTTAGCTTATGTATATCTTCTACGTAGAGTTGATTAATCAGATCGCCGTTAAAGAATATACTAATTTCTTCTCCTCTTTGCTCTATCCTCATTACACAATCATTTTCTTCATATATTATATATAATGAATTAGTGCTAGGATTGTACCCTAGCCTTATCATCTTTCAGACCCTTCTTGTATAAGAGAATTGCCATTGTTAAATATGGAATATAATAAATAGGAATATGATCTACGACTATGTATTCGCTAGCCCAAGAATATGGTAATTGCTCTTTAAAGACCCAATAAAGAGCATCTTCTATTACACTAAACGTTAAAACATTAGCTATCATAATGTAAATATTTCTATCAAATCCCGCGATTAATCCTAAAGCAAATACTAAAATATGATATGGAGAAATGACGTTACCCTGATGGATTGGAGTAAAAAACGCTTCTATCATAGCGTATAATATAGAAATCGCTATAGTCCTACCTATACTTTCTCTTAGCATTTAATTCACGCTCTAGCTTCTTAATTTTTTTCTCAAGTATCTCAATTCTCTTCTTTAAGAATTTATGTTCTTTGTAGATGAGAGATATTAGACTTATTACGATTGATATTAAGACTGTGTTTAGATTTGGATCTAAATTAAAAATTGTCATACATCATCATCTCATACTTTAGTGAGCCTATTTTCATTTCTTCTTCCGCCTCTTTGCTAGTCTATGCAAAATGAGAGCTAGTTGAATTTGATGCTTTCTATGTTCGGTTAGTTCATCCTTATGTTTTTCATAAAATTCGCGTAATTTTGTAAATGCTATTTCTCCATTTGGCTTTAGAAGGCTAGGATGATTCTCTTTTAGCCATTTTTTCAAAGCTCCACGGTGTTTAATTGCCTTTTGAATCCATCTCTTCTTAGCCATGGCTATCACCACACCGAAACCGAAAAGTCACTTGTAACTGTACAGTTAGATATTGCCTTCCCAAATATCACATTATAACCTTGATTCTGATATTGATATATTAATTGATATTGCCCCTCGATTTGGTAATTTTGCTTATAAATTATATAGAAATATTGATTTGTGTTTACGTTCATATGATCACCTCAGCCTCAATTACTAAGATATTTGATAGTTCTTCTCCACCTTGGTGGAAAACACTATTATCTGCATTGAATA
>Ga0208151_100468_pt1 | contig 16860 bp, 22 predicted proteins | sample ECH_Bhost_MetaG_FD_187130 | JGI IMG/M metagenome (GOLD analysis project Ga0208151, IMG submission 187130) | Hot spring microbial mat communities from Yellowstone National Park, Wyoming, USA - ECH_B host_MetaG (SPAdes) (version 2) | ecosystem: Environmental > Aquatic > Thermal springs > Hot... | reverse complement strand
ACTGGATAAATGCGAGGAAGGCTGCGGGTCTTCCAACAAGAGTTCCATACGTGCAGGAGTACCTGAAACACACAGATATACTAGAATGGCCAAATGAAAAGTAACCCTTTTTTTCCTTTTTTCCAGCCAAACTCTAGATGAAACCCATGTTTATGATGCGAGCCAGCACGCGGATGGAACCCGTACCCCATTATGCGAACCAATTTTTATCGTGGAAACCATAAGAAAGCTGTGAGCCAAAGACACTATGGAGCCCATTGCCTAGATGCGAGCCACGAACTCGATGAAACCCAAATAAGGGATGCGAGCTATTCGGTATATGCAAACCAAATAATATACGCAAGCCATCCTCCAAATGAAACCCATCGAAATTATGCAAGTCATGATTATTATGGAACCCATAAAATGTATGCGAACCGTTGGGGGTGTGGAAACCACAGTAAAAATGTGAACCATATTTTAGATGTAACCCATTAGAGATATGTGAGCCATCACGGGGATGGAACCCACGGTCTCCATGCGGGCCAAGCCGATTTTATTATGAAACCCGCGGCTCCAATGCGAGCCAATATAATAATGGAAACCAATATTATAATGCGAACCAATGTCTCGATGGAGCCCTGGAAGCACATGTGAGCCATGGATAAGATGAAACCCAACTATTTGATGCGAGTCGAAAAGAGGGTGCAACCCATGTTTCATATACGAGCCATATTATTTATGTAACCCATTAGAGGAATGCGAGCCATCGTTCTGATGGAACCCGTAGAGCGGGTGCGAACCACGTTGATAATGGAGACCAAAAACGAGATGTGAACCAACAATTTAATGAAACCCATGAGCGCGTTGCGAGCCATAAGAATAATGAAGCCCACGGGTTTAATGTGAGCCAGGAAGTGCATGAAACCCAATTGATTAATGCGAGCCAATATAACGGTGAAACCCAAACGATGAATGCGAACCGTGGATCATTTGTAACCCAAACGAAGTATGCGAGCCAAAAGTTTAGTGGAACCCAAACAGTAAATGCGAACCAACGAATATATGAAGCCAAAAAATGGATATGTGAGCCAGTAATATGATGAAACCCAACGAGTCCAATGCGAGCCATTTTGATTATGAAACCCATAAAGTTTATGCGAGCCAGTGAAGCGGAGAAACCCATAGAACGTATGCGAACCAATGAGCTGATGTAACCCATTAACAACATGTGAGCCAATGGAATGGTGAAACCCACAAACTGTATGCGAGCCTAAAGGAGAATGAAACCCGGGCGTGTCGTGCGAACCACGAGAAGGATGGAACCCATTGCGAAGATGTGAGCCAAAGGTTTTATGGAACCCAGTCATATAATGCGAGCCAAAGCAGGTATGAAGCCCATTTTCTCTTATGCGAAAGTTTTTTAGAGAGTAGGGGGAAGAAAAGTTATGGTTGAGCCTACGGATGATTTAGATACTGCGATGAAGATGATTATGGATGACCTGCGCACTCACAAGTGGACGGTGTTTGTGGAGACTGGACCCGGGAAGTTCAGTGCCCATGCGAGTCTTGATTATTTCAAATACTATTTAGAGCATGGGGGAAGCCTGATTTTCTTTATAGACGACAAAATGGCTTTGGTTGTGAACTATGATAGCGTTGATGATGTGTTCGTGTACCAGGTTTTCTTCACAAAGGAAGAGCTCAGGAAGTTCATTGAAGATGTTATGAACTATCCTGTTTGCTGGTAATTTTTGCAAAATTCCCCATTTTGATTTAAATTTTTTTCACTTTCCCCTTCATATTCGGGATTTTTGCCAAAAAACTTAAATATTCCCGCAAATTATATTAAAATGATGAAAATTTCGGTATCCATGACGCGTGGACAAGTCCCGCTGTACGCGCCTATCAGGAAGGCGCTGTTCGGCAGGAAGGTGTCCAGCGCTGAGCTGGTCATGATGGTGGACGAAAAGGTCGTGGTTTTTTACCCCAAAGGTCTCGATTTGAAGGAAGTGGAGCGCGGCCTTGAGTCCATCCTGAATAAAGTCAAAGAGGAAAGGGAAGCAGAAATAAAAGAGGAAAGGGGGGACATAGGTGTCGCAACAGCAAAGACAGCTTCCTGAGTACGTGAAGAAAGTTATAGACGAAATAGCCTCTAAAGTGGGAGCAGATGTTTCTTCGGTTGAAAGCGAGTACTGGAGCATCTTCGATGACCCTCAGTACGAGATACATTGCAGTGCAGAAGAGAAGTATAAACTAACCCTCAGCATCCTCAGGTCGTTCTACGTAAACTACGTACCCCTAGAGGAAGTGTCGCTGGTAACAGTTGGGACGAGCGGTATAAAGCAGACCAAATCGGGAAGGGTAACACTCGACTTATTCGGGGCAGTGATAATAAACGATAAGCTGGTGCTTGCGAGAATCAGGTGTCCAGATGAAGCAGCGACAAAAGCGTATTCGGCGTCAATGGGTTCACTCTATAAACTCAAACTGATAAAGCATTCGGACACCGAGTATACGGCTGACCCTGTGAGGACGGACTTCTCCAAAATTGAGGACTTCCAGAATCTCGAAGACATCCTGAGCCGTCTCAACATAGAAGAAATAAGTGTGATTGAGGCTTCCAGCAAACCTTCAAAGGTGGACTCCGCTGGATACGTGATATTGACCGACTGGCGTGTAATCAGGAATGCAGTGATACAGTCCAGACGACCCTACACAGATAAGAACACGGGAAGGGTGTCGTACTTCTACGTGATAACCGATGACTCAGTCCCGATAGAGACCGAAGTGAAGGATGGAAAGGAAGTGAAGAAAGAATTGATGGTATGGGTCGACGAGTCACTCTGGAGAAGATATGAGGAGAAAAGCACCTGTGATTTCTACGGGACTGTGAAACTTACGCCGAAAGGTGCGAGTATGACTGCGTATGCCATAATACCCAAGATGAGTAAGGTGGTAAAAGATGAGTAACATAGCCCAGTTGTTGAAGAAAGCGGAAGAGAAGAAAGCAGAAGAGAAGAAAGAGGAACAGGTAGAGGTTAAACAAGAGGAAGCCAAACAGGAAACTCAGGAAGCGAAGGTGAGCGAGCAGAGACCCGTTGAAGTCTACCTCATTCACGGCTTCAAGGGGACAGGGAAAACAACTTTTGCTCTGAGCTTCCCGGGTAACATAGCGTGTCTCGCGTTCGATGTTTCGACTGCGACCGTTCACATGAGGTATTACAAGGGTGATAAGCGGATAACCGTTGTCGATGGAAGCGCAAAGATTGATTCGAGTACGCCAAGACGCTACCTGGAAAGCTGTGAGGAGAGCTACAACTACATCATAGAACTCCTGAGCAACCCTCCATTCGTAGGTGCGGATTACATAGTTCTGGATAACGTGGATAAGGTTCAGCAGATAAGCGAGATGACGATGAGGCTCAGGAACGGGCTTTCTCCGTTTCAGGGGATTTCAAACCTCAACCTGTGGAAGGAAAGGAACCTGTATAACAACTTCATAAACATGAAGGCTGTAAGGGCTGCGAAGAGGGGGGTTGTGTACACGGTTTACACAGAAATCAGCGAACTCATGAAGGATGGGGAAGTGATAGAAAGGAAGGAGGTTCCAAAGTGGGTTGAAGCGTTCGCCCTGAGTGCTGATGATATCATAGCGCTTTCCAATGAGAAGGGTGTGTTCTATGCCACTGTGGAGAGCTCCAAGCTCTATCCTCAACTCACGGGTAAGAAATTCAATGTTACGGGTATTGGTTGGAAGGGTGTTTATGGTCAGGTGGTCAAGCTATGAAGGTGGAATTTGACATAGAGCCTCACCTGTTCGAGGCGATGGTGGAGACCAGTCTGGGAAGGAACGAAGACCCGATGAACCCGAAGTTCTATTTTGGACGCGAAGGGGTTACGGTTAACGCGATATCCGCAGGAAGGACTATGGCGTTTCGGGGGGAATACGGGAAACTGTGGTTCACAAAGTATGAAGTCGAAGAGGAAGGGAGCATCATGCTTCCTTCAGTAATACGTCAGCTGATTCCGAATCTGAAACGCGCCGAAGTGCTACATGTGAGTGTGAATGAAAAGGAAATCACCATCAACGCGGATAACAGGAAGCTATCACTCAAACTCCCAGAGTTAGAGGATACAAAGGAGTTCCCGTTCTCCGAGTACAACTCCTTCCTCGCACTTCCAGAGAAGGAAATGGGGGAAGCATCCATCATATCGATGGGTCTGGATAACTGGGAAAGCATGCCCGGGAAGGGGAAGGTGTACAGAGTGCGGGTTGAAGGGGAAGTGTTCGTTGAGGTCGAAGATGATAGCGGTATGTGGAAGTTCGTGAAAAAGGTGTCTGCGGCGAACATCCAAGAACACAACAGGGAGGTTCTGGTTCCAGCAAAACAGGTGGATTATGTGATGGAAGCCATGAGCCTGTTCCCCTCGAAGGAAGTGGTGGTGTTCATTTCTGATGCACTCTTCGGCGTTTCGAGCAGGGATGCGAAGAACCAGTTGTACAGGGCTGGGTACATCTTCACAAACATGGATAGGGGTGCTTGATTTGGACTCCACAACCCTAACCCTTTTTTCTCCTTTTCAGAGGGAAATCGGCAGATACAGGAAGAGGATTTATTCACAGAGGGATTTCGAGGTCTATATTATACGCATGAACGGTAAAGAAGAGAACTTCATTTCGCTTTTCTCTTTTGAAGGTGGTAGCATATACGGTACAAATGCGGTTTTCTTTGATTTTGATGGTTATGATGCTGTACCCACCGCCAGAAAAATGTACAGGGAAGGAGTTGAGAGAGGATACGGTGTTATACCGGTTATAACGGGGAAGAAGGGGATACACCTCTACTTCCTGACCCAGTATGAAAAATGCGATTCGTTCACGTATAGGAATGCGTCGCGTTTCCTTCTGAACGAGCTCCTCGGTAAGGATGTACCGAAGTGTGTGGATATGCATGTTGTCGGAAACATCAGGCAGATGGTCAGGATACCGAATACAAAAAGATATAATCTGAACACATGGGCTTCCTACCTTCCCCCATACTGGGATAAACTCGATTTCATTTCGCTACTTCAGTTTGAGCTTGGGCCCAACCTTTTCGAGTATGACATAAGTGGTAAAAGGATGAAGATGTCTTCCCTTCCAACTGTGGTTGATGAGAAGGAGAAGGAAGACGTAAAAGAAGATGTGAATGTCAGGATAGATGAGCCGATACTCAGGAAGGTGTTGAGACCATGTCTCTACGAACACATAACATCGCTTAACCCGAAGCACCATGTCAGGGTCGCTGTAACGATCGACCTTCTGCATCTGGGGTTCACGAAGGATGCGATAATAGACATATATTCGAGGCTTGGGTGGATTGACTGGAACAGGGAGATAACGACGTATCAGGTTGGGAAGATAATTGAGGGCAACTACAGAAGGTACTCGAAAAGGAGGTTGGAAGAACTGGGTATTTGCAGAAATTGTGTGTGTGGGGTGGTCAGAGTTGATAAAAGTTGATATAAGGGAAAATAATGGGCCAATACCTTCGCTTCTACGCAGTATGAACGTGAACTTCGATACCGTTGTGCTGGAAGTTGGGGACTACGTCGTTGGGGATGCGGTGTGCATAGAGAGGAAGGAAGTTGGGGATTACTTGAACTCCCTGTTTGATGGAAGGCTTCACACACAGCTCTACGAGATGAGCAGGAACTATGAAGTTTCAGTCCTCATTGTGGAAGGGAACTTGCTCAAAGAGGCGTGGAAGCGGAGAATGGTCAACCCGAAGCTGTATGCTTCATCTCTGGCTGGTGCGATATGGAAGGTCGCTCCTGTTGGAAAACAGGGAAGAATCTCAGTTTTATCCCTTCCTGATGAGGTTCACACGGCTCATTTTATTGTGAGTATGAGTGAAAAGGTTGCGGGGGATGGAATCAGGCTCCCTGAGGTTCATAAGGAGAAGGCTGATGATAATGAATGGGCGCTCAGGGTTGTTTCGATGCTTCCCGGTGTGGGAAGGGAGAAGGCGAAGAGGTTGCTCATACGCTTCGGTTCGATCGAGAACCTTGTGGGGGCGGATATAGATGAATTGATGGAAGTTGAAGGTATAGGTCGTGTAACAGCTACGAAAATAAAGAATGTTTTTTCTACGAACTTTCTGGGGGGTTTGGTAAATGAGGTTAACAGAGAAATACAGACCTAAAACGTGGGATGAGCTTGTCGCTCCAGAGGATGTTAAATCATCCCTGAAGCGTCTGGCTCAAGCCCTGAAGGAGAACTGGAGTACCCCGCCCAGTCTGCTTTTTGTTGGGCCACCGGGTACTGGGAAGACTACGAGTGCACAGCTCTTCGCGAAGGAGGTTTTCGGAGATGAGTGGAAGGAGAGCTTTGTTGAACTAAACGCCAGCGATGAGAGGGGGATAGACGTCATAAGGGGGAAGGTTAAGAACTTCAGTCAGCTCAAGGGTAGAAGGATAATATTTCTGGATGAATGCGACGCCATGACCACGGATGCCCAACAGGCACTCAGAAGAATAATGGAGACAACAAAGTCCGCGATGTTCATACTTGCAGCCAATCAGGAGAACAAGCTGATAGATGCGATTCAGAGCAGGTGTGTCAAGTTCAGGTTCCAGAAATTCAGAAAGGAAGAGCTTGCCACAGTTCTGGATAGGGTTATAACAGCTGAAAAGGTGGAGCTGGTTAAGAACAGCGAAGAGGATGAGAAAATGATGGGTATCCTGATCAGCCGTTTCCTAGATGAGTGTGATGGGGATATGAGGTATATGCTCAACCAACTTGAGAAACTCATGGATGGAGACAGGAAGGTGGACACACAAAAACTGGTTCTACTGTTAAAACCGGTCGAGGTGAGTAAGAGTCTTGAGCTAGCGCTTAAGGGGAACCTTGATGATGCCAAGAACCTGATTGAAGATGACATAAGGAGTAGTGGATGGGAAAGAGTTGTGCTTTCTCTGTGGGATGCCGTTGGTGGGATTAAAGATGAAGAATACAGGAGCAGATTGATGATAAAACTCGCTGAAACAGAGTTCAGGTGCAGGATGGGCTCAAACCCCACCATTCAGATTGTGGGTTTTCTTGCTTATGCTTGGCTTCTTCCTCATGCGAAGCCGGTGGTTTGATTGAAGCTTTCTCCAAACTCCGTGAACATGTTTACTCTGTGCAAAAAGAAGTTCTACTTCCATATCAAAGAGAAAGAGGGGAAGGTGGTTGCTCTTCCTATAACAAGCGACTCGATGGAGAAGGGTACAGAGTTCCATGCCTTCATTAAGGAGTATTTCAAGAATAAGGTGGAGAAGATAACTGATATAAGAAGGGTTGTTAATGATGTAGCGGCACGTTTCTTTGCGCCCAACCAGAACAGGAAGCTCATTGAAAATTTCATAGCCTATGAGGAAGAGAGGTTCAGGAAGTGGAAAAAGTATGAGCCTACATTCGTTGAGAAGGAGCTTGAAGGAAGCGTGTTCCATGGCGTTATAGACTTTTACAGTGAGGATGAAGGCGTCATCCTCGACTGGAAGACGGGTGTGGAAGAGATGAAGAAGTCGTATGTGGTTCAGATGAACATTTACAAGAAAATACTTGAAGAAAATGGGTATCATCCAAAAACCATGAGGTTGGTGTTCCTTGAAACAAAGAGAGAGCTTCAGGTTCCGCTGATGCCCGATGCGTGGCTCAAGAAGGTCGTTGATGAAATAGAGGAAAGCGTGAAGACTGGTTTCTACCCAAAGAACGTGGGGGAACACTGTTCGAGGTGTGCGTATGTGCTTGACTGTCAGCTTGAAGGAAGTGAAATGTGGTGGGGTGTCCTCAGTGTTGTGTAGAAGGTGTGGTAGGAAGCTCAGAAAGATTGAAAGCATAAAGCGGGGGTATGGTGATGTGTGTTGGAAAAGAACTAAATATGATAGAGGAGGTCTTGATAAATGGATAGGCCTACAAACACAAACCTCTTGAGATGGATAGGGGGAAAGAGCTTTATAGCAGACTGGATAGTTTCCTTCTTCCCTCCACACAGGGTGTACGTCGAGGTGTTCGGTGGTGGAGCAAGCGTGCTCTTCGCAAAGAAACCATCGGATGTAGAGGTTTACAACGATATAAACGGCGACCTTGTTAATTTCTTCAAGGTTCTCAGGGACAGGACTGATGAACTGAAGCGGTATCTTGATCTGACACCCATGTCGAGACAGCTGTTCTATGAGGCAAAAGAGATGCTCAAAGAGGGGAAGTGCAGGGATGAGGTTGAAAGGGCTGCTTTGTTCCTCTATGTGAACTGTGCATCTGTGAACGGTGTAGGTGGTTTTACACCAAGAGTTTCCGCTTCGAGGCTGTCTACGGCTAAAAGGTTACGTAGAAAGGTGGATATGCTTTACGAATACGCAGAAAGGTTTAAGGAAGTTATCATAGAAAATCTGGATTTCAAACAGGTTATAAGGCAGTATGATGGAGAAGACACGCTGTTTTATGTAGACCCACCGTATATGTTCTCGAAAAAACTACACACAAAGAGCGAAGGCAGGGATTACTACGGTACGGGTTGGGGGTGGACAAAACACGTGGAGCTTGCAGATATACTGAAAAACATAAGGGGTAAGTTTGTATTGTCTTACTATCCTCACAGCGACGTGTACACCCTGTACCCTCAAAAGGATTTCCACTATGAAACAAAGGAAGTGGTGAGGTTCTCTGTCAAGGTGAATAAGGGTTTCTCGAAGCCGAAGGCGACTGAACTACTCATAATGAATTTCAACCCTAAAGAGGAGAAGAGGGGACTTGAACAATGGTTTCGCTAGTCTCTCCATTTGAGTTGAAGGATAAAATAAACCTTCTTCTGAACACCAAGAGACCTGTTATAGTGGTGGGGCCAACGGGTTCTGGGAAGACGTATTCAGTTTATGAAGTAGCAAAGTCCCGTGGTTACAGCGTTGTTGAAGTGAATCCGAATACTCCGAAGGAAGTGGTTGAAGGTGTGGTTGAAGCTGTGGGTCATAAAGCGCTCTTCCCTGTTCTGTATTTGTTCGATGATGTAGATAAATTCGAGTCTTTGGATGCAATTGACACAATGAAGGTTGATAATTTTGTGGTGATGACGGCGAATTCCCTTCCAAAACTGAGTCAGAAGATGCTCACGCTGTGCAACGTCATCAATGTGAGGAAGGCGTATATGAATGAAGTTATTTCCCTTCTTTCCAAGAGGATAAAGAATGGGAAGGTGAACATAAGCGGTCTATCTGAAGATTTAAGGTCGGTTGAGGCGGTTCTGAAAGGTGGGGAAGGGTATAAAAAGCGCAACATAAAGGATGATGTTAATTCGTTTATAGAAGGCAATAGGGAGAAGGATGTGGAGAACATGGATGTGTGGGTAATGGATAATGCGACAAGGTGCTGGTGGGGAGTCGATGTATACAGGGCTATAGAAGTGGCGTGTCTTTCGGATTTCTACTCGAATAAAAAGCTGATGAGAGCGCTTCCTAAGGGTCACGGTATAGCGGAGTTTCCAAGATATTGGGTAGCTGGTCGTCAGGGGAGGAAGACGACCAGGGCTACCGGCTGGGGGGACGGATCCATATGAATATATACTTTTTAGTATTTAAACATTTCCTCATGGGGTGAAGGGGGTTGTTCACAGGAATAGTTGGAGAGTTGAGAGAGTATATTCTCGAAAGGATACCAAGAGCGGATGAGCTGTGGGCAGAAACAGTGAGTCTTGCTTCATTTTCTACGATACTCAGGGGGATTCAGTGCGTAACGAAGATGGGAGATGCAAACCTGAACCTGTTTACTATGGCTGTCGGCCCAAGTCAGATAGCTGTGAAAACCCTTCCCGTGAAGGAAGTTGTGATACCAATAATGCACAAGCTGGGTGAAATGAGTGGTTACGATTTCCTGCTTCCCGATACGTTTTCAGTTGAAGGTCTCATCCAGCAACACTTTTCACAGTACACCACAGGCCTCCTTGTATCAGATGAGTTCACGTGGCTCATAAAAATGGCTCAGGGGAGCGGGTACCTTGAAACTGCCTACGAGTTCCTCTCAAGAATCTACGATGGTCAGGAATTGAAGAGGACGACCAACAAATTCGGAGTTCTGAAGGTGAGCGGGACATATGTGAGCCTGATTTCGGCTACAACCCCAGAAGTTTATAAAGTGTTAAAACCTTCTTTCTTCCAACAGGGTCTTGGAAACAGGTTTCTTTACTGTGTTATAGAGAACATAAAGTCTCCTAACCACACAGATGACGACCTGAACCCACTCATAAACAAGCAGATGAGGTTGAATGAAATAAATGGGTTCGCAAAGAAGTTCTACGATGTGTGGAAAAACACGAGTATGCAGACGTGGAACGTTGCCTACGAACCTGGTGCTTCAAAGAAGCTTAGTGAATGGTGGAACAGGTGTGATAATGAAGCTATAAACCAGTACAAGAAGGATGAGAAATCGATGAAGTACAGTTATCTGGCGAATGAAGGGGTGAACACAATAAAACTAGCTGTGATATCTGCGGTATCTAACTCACACAATCTTATTTCGTCGAGTTTGAACCGCCGGGTTGTCCTTGTGCGTGAGAGTGATGCCGATACCGCAATCGAATCAATGAAGGTTTATGAGCAGAATTTTGATAAATTCATCGAGCAGTGGAACCTGAGAAAAGCAGACGTAAAGAGGGATGTGGACTACTCTGATTACAAAGAAAAGGTGAGGGCAGCCATAAAGAGGAATGGAGGAAAGGCTACAAAAAGAGAGCTTCTTCGCTCTACCAACTGGCTTGTGAAAGACCTCGATCAAGTTCTGGAGTCCATGGAAGATGAGCTGAGAGTGGAGCAGAAAGTAAATTCTCAAGGGAAAGTGATAATATACTATTCTTTGAAATGATATCTTTTTTTCCTGTCGTATGACAGTGTTTTTCTCTTCATTAGTGTCGTCGTCTTTATTATTTAATTGATAAAAATATTTGAAAATTTTTCATATCAAGATAACACTGTCATAAGACGACAGTATGACAGTATATGAAGAGAGAAAATATCATCAAGCGTAATCAATGACAGTTTACGACACTCCAAAAGAAAAAAGCCAAAAATACTTTGCATATATGTGTAAAAGATTTTACTGTCATAGAAGAAATACTAAGCATAATACGGCTATGAATTCCCCAAAACTATGAGTGTCGTTACAGTTATCAATTCTCGGTACTCGCAGGGAAGCCTGTGATAAAATAATTAAATGTGAATCTCCACAATGGTATGAATAACGCAATAATTATAAAGTTTATAATCCCTATAACTGGGATGAAAGCCATAACTATGGCATAGGTGCTCGGTATACTCATGAAGTAAAAACCTATCGCCATCTTCCTCTGGTTATACGTCTTCATCATGAACGTGTAGTAGCTGGCTACGATGGGTATGATGAAGAAAACGAGTGCTGGAATATAGTGATACATGAAGTAAAGAGGGATGAGGGACGAAGCCTTTATTATCGTGGGTATGAGGCGCACAAATGTAGGAACCTCGATTTTATCTCCTTCAACCTTTCCCCCTAATAGCTTCATCAGATTCCAGTCATCATACTTTAAATCCTTCAGGCTTCCCATGAAGTGGGTGTTGTGTAGCAGATACAGCATGGCGTAAACCACGAGCATTATGATGGGTATCGAATAGTGATGGGTTATACCAGAATACACGGCTAATGGTAGAGGAGAATAAGATAACATAACAGCGGGTATGGATACCAGTGAACTCTTACTCGTCCTGTTATACAGTAATCCGAACCCAACCATGGTTCCAAGTATAAATGGGTCTACACGGAGATATACAGAATACGCTATGAATACGGCGCTCATAATGGCTTCAAACCTATATACGTCTTTAACTGATACGCTCTTCCCTATGGGGAACTCAGCCTTATTGGCATTCCTTATATCAACCATCCAATCACACGCATTATTATCAGTGAACGCAAGCACGTGGAATAGTAATGCGAATACAAACCACTCAATTATCACAGGAAGCGACCTTGTTACAGCAAGGGACGCAACCAGAGCATAAACCGTTGAAATCGGCACAAGTGGGAACCTTGTGATAACCAACCAATCTGAAATACGCTTCCTGAGAGGGGGGGAGGGGGATATACCCATTATACTCAACTCAGAAGTAGTGTTTTAATTATTGCTCTTATATTCGTACCTATACTCTTCTCCCAACCCTTATCAAGAACCTTCCCCATCTCCATTCCATACGTCTTTATCATCCTCGCAGACTTATCGAGTGGCTGCGAAAGGAACCTGTTCCTCATCCTATACAGCAACTTATACATTAAGGAGAGGGATAATGGAAGTGACCTATTATTGGAAGCGAAGTATGCGGAGTAGAGGGCTGCCTGTATTCCCCCACCCGTAAGTGGGTTGGTCATGTAGGCATCATCACCCAATATTGTAACACGCTCATACCTCCACTTCTGGGGGTAATTCGTGGGTATTATGTGGGTCTGCCTTATCACAGGATTAATCTTTATTCCGTTCTCTTCCATCCATTTATACAGGTATGGCCATGCTTCCTTTGCATGAGGAAGTGTAACACCAAGTCCCACTTCTCCACCGAGGTGATGTGGGAAAATCCATGCATATCCCGTTGAAGCGTATTTGGTAAGATATATCTTCACAACATGTTCCTCTACATTTGGAGTTTCACCTATCAACTGAACACCCGTATGGAAGTCTGTGAGCTTCCTCTTTTCATCCAGACCCATACTCTTCTTGATGAAACCACTCGCTCCTTCAGCAAGCACAAGGTGTTCATCAGGTAACACAGAGGGATAGAACGCCTTGTATATTATTTTAGCTCCCTCTTTCTCAGCTTCCTGCTGGAGCCATCTTTCAAAATACCCCCTTTTTAATATGTAAAGTATCGTCCTGTTCCCTCTGTAACTCACAAGCTCCTTCCCCTCAAAGTATATGTCGTATCCAGTTACTTCATCAGCTATAACATCCTTTGGAGGCTTGAGCCCTACATAATTCAACCACATGGTCGCACACCCACCCGAGCAAGGCTTGGGATTCTTTTCCTGATTAGGGTTCCTCTCATACAGGACTACTTTTTCACCCTTTTTAGCCTCTAGGTAAGCCATAAAAGAACCAGCTATTCCGCCACCCACAATAATCAATCTACATCCCCTCGATTCCTAACCACACCCATCAAATCAAGTCCCCCTTCAATAGGTATTACGCTTATATCAGCGTTTCTAAATGTTTTCATCAATAAGTTATTCAAACTGGCTTTTGTCCAACTGTAAATATGGTTATTGTCATAGCTATCAGCATTATTCACCTTAGAATTAGGAACGACTATAACAACTAGTCTGGCTTTCTCAAGACCTTTCAGGATGAAAGCTGGACAAAACGTGTGTTCAAGCACATGGCTGAGGAGCACATGTGAACCCACAATTTCATCTCCATTCATTGCTAGGTATTCTTCGATACTCATCTTTACTATTTCCGCATTAGGGTTATAAACAAACCCGTAATGCACAAAATATTTATCGAGATGCGCGTGTTCCTGATCCAGTGAGTCATCATCCAGTGTAACACCCACATCCCCTCTACACCTCTTACCACAACCCAAATCTATTCTCAGAGTTTTAGCATCCCCCATGCAACACCAGCCCCCAACACATAGAACGACCAATCAATTACCCCACTAGGCCACAGTGGATTCTTTTCAACTATTTGGTCAAATACCCCTTCCTTTAAAACCAACTCCAAAATAAGTATAACAGGTATAAACCAGTGTGCAAGATGTTCTGCGTAAATTCCAAAAGTAATGGCAAGACCCCACGCAAAATGAGAGTCCTGTGCAAGGAGCCATGAACTAGGACTCCAACCTTTTTCCTCTGTGTCAGACATACATATAATAAGTGTGAATGCATTATAAAGGTTACACTCCAGTAGGGAGGAGAACGTGACAGATCAGTCCATCCATATCCAATCCTCCCTCCGAGACTCTTCAAGTATCTGTTCTACTTCTTCGGATGTAAGGTTGTTCACCATCGCCTCCATATGGTAAAGAATACCGTAGTGGCGACACACACCACAATAGGTCAGAGACCCTTCTTTATAGTAGTGTAGCCATGTAAGTGAGCCGCTTTCAGCACATGTGTGTTCGCAGAAACCCCTTTCATCACCATGGATGACTACCTCATACCACTTCTGAGGTATCTTATCGAACTTATGTCGAACACATCCATACATTCACAAAAACCCTCCTGTGGTTTTAGGCACTTTGTATTCGTCAAAAGTAATTCTAATCAATTGTGGAACAGTAGTCTTTGGCACAGAATATACAGGCACTTTGTATTCGTCGAAATTAATTTCAATCAATTGTGGGTTAGTTGTCTTTGGCACATAATATACAGGGAACTTTTCCTCCTCTTTTTCCGCTATATGATATTTTACTTCGATAGAAGCATGCCCAAACGGTATGATTTTAAAATTAATTTGTATTTGCATGACGCTAACAGGAACGTTGTTTTCACTCATCCTAACCACCTCTACGAAGCACATACTGTCCATACTGATAACCGAAATAGTAGCCGAGAAGAACACCGACGACAGTAGTCCATGCCGACAAGGGTATCTTACCTGCGTATAAGAGTATAGACGCGACTATAAAGATTATGACACCCATCAAAAAGCTAGGACTGTTAAGAGGTGCTGGCAGACTCATATTTCTCTACCTCTGGTGGTTCAGGGTTATCGCACAGACACCATTCCGTCGGATCCAGCCACCCCTTTACTTCACCTGTAACGGGTCCCACTCTCTCCCAACAGTAGCTTTTACCGTATTTAATAAACCCAGACATATGATAATACACATATAACTGTTTATTACCAGTCGTCGAACCATCCGCATTAGCCATCACGGAATAGAGATACTGCACGATATTATGTCCGCAGTTCTTACAAATCATACCCATCATCCCCTTTAACTCTCCTCAGGAACTCATCATCCTCTGAATATCTGCCTTTCGCCAAGTCCTCCAGACTGAAATCTAAAAGTATCGTGATATTTTTCAACTCAGCATCACCCCAACGCCTACAAGGAAGTATGCAATACACGCGCCTCCAATAATAGCATCTATCAACGCTTGGAAGGCAGTATTCAAACAATCGTATGAGAAGCAGTTTGCCACATTTAGGGTGGAAGTGTACATTGCCGAGAAGAAGTGATACGCGAAGTAAGCCGATACAACACTTATGATTAAACCCAAGATGAAGTTAATCACCTTCAAAATGTGATCACCACATGGGAACAGTTGAAGCAATAATACAAATCAATTTTCTTCCCCTGCCATTTTCTTCTCCACACATAAATAACTTTTTTGCATGTGCACCCACACTCCTCAACAAGCTTCGTATCACATCTAGAACACATATTATCTTTTCTTCTTTTTTTCTGAAATAAAAAAGTTTATGTGCCTCTCTTTTTCTACATGTTTCGTGGTAACGCAGAAAAAGAAGAAGATAAAGTGGTATATTACAAGTGAGGAAACCGGACTCATACCACAACCCTTCCGCTCTTACATTGACCAGATGCGTCCGATGGCTGTCGTCCCTGCACTGATCTTTGGCTTCTTTACCCCTCTCATCCTCGGCTCTAGTCTTGCAACAGCATTTGCATTCGCGCTTACTCTAGGTTTCATGCAGGCTGGAGCGCAGACAATCAACCTTTCATCTCCTTATGAAGCGCTGATAGATATAGAAAACAACAAGGGATACCGCCCCACTCCATCAGGTAGGATACCCCCAAAAACAGGCACAATTGTCGGGTTTTCGTATCTCTTCATAGCCACGCTCATCGGTATAACTTTGAATTTTTCTCTCTTACCTTACTTGATTGTTTTCGCCTTCCTTGCCGCATCCTTCACAGTTAAACCCTTTTATTTCAAGAGGATCTTTCCAGCAAACATAATCGTGGAAGGACTTGCAAAAGGCTTTTTCACTACATATCTCCTTGGCATAATAACCCACCACAACTTCCTGACTCTCTCCATCTTCATGCTAATATGGGCTACAGCACTGCAATCCACAAAGGATTTCAGCGATGTTCAGGGAGATAAGAAATACGGTATCCAGACCCTTCCCGTGATGATAGGTAAACAGAAGACTCAGGTGGTGATGGCGCTCATTTCGATTTCATCATACATATATGCCTTCTTTGCGCATCTTCCCCCTGAAATCTTCATTACGCTTCCATACCCTCTAGTAACAATCTATCTTGTGAACAAAAGATACAGAGTTATGGAGAACAATTTGGGCTGGTTCATGGCATACATGGGAATCCCTCTCATGGTCATATTCTCTCTCTTCTTTATCTAGAATACTTATTTATCACACTCAGTAAGAAATCCACGTCTTCCTTTGTTTTTGACATTCTTGCAATTCTGATTGCTTCCCTCACAGATTTTGTGTTCCGTGAAAGCCTGTCAGCTATATACTCCGCCAGTTCCTTATCCTTCTTCTCTCTTGTTGTGAGATACGAAACAACCACACGTCTGTAGGTCTCTTCATCATACGGCTTGAGCGTGAATATCTCAAACCTATCCTTCAGCTCTGGCGGTAGCCTGTAATCCGAGTTGCATGCAGCGAAAACCCACCCTTTACCACTTCTCTCATCATACATGTTGTGTGTAGCCACTATAACCCTTCCCGACTCCATCCACGTGAGGAGCACAGACAGATCATTCACATTCTCTATCTTCTCCAGTTCATCTATTATCAGGTATCTCGGAAGCTCATAGAAGAGCACATCCCTGAGACCCACCTTTGTTGAGCTACCAGCTGTTACAAAGTAAGCTCCTTTCAATCTCTGAAGCTCCAGCAGGAA
>Ga0208151_100467_pt1 | contig 16909 bp, 12 predicted proteins | sample ECH_Bhost_MetaG_FD_187130 | JGI IMG/M metagenome (GOLD analysis project Ga0208151, IMG submission 187130) | Hot spring microbial mat communities from Yellowstone National Park, Wyoming, USA - ECH_B host_MetaG (SPAdes) (version 2) | ecosystem: Environmental > Aquatic > Thermal springs > Hot... | reverse complement strand
GAAATGCATAAAAGGTACTTTACCCTGAACGACCTCGACAAGCTGCTTGCAGTATGGGCAGTATCTAGGGAGCTATACAAAGATGTTATCTACAAAACTTACGTAAAAGTGAAAGGTGTAGAGGAGATAGAAGGCAAAATGCCTTCAGGCATAGCTTATACAAACTATTCAGGCTATGTAAAGCTTTTCAGCAATGATGCATCGAGCTACAGCGAGGTATACGTGTATGCAACTGAAAAAAGCATCAACGAGATAAAGAAAAGGTTTCCACAAAACGCACTTACAGAAAAATCAGATTACTCAAATCTTATAGTATTGAACCCTGACTATATACTTGCTGAAAAGATCGAAGATGGCTCATTTGAGCATTCGTCTGTATCAATGCCACAGCTTTATGTAGATCTTTGGAACACGAAGGAGTGGTATGCTTATGAATTTTTGAAGAGGCTCAAACCTAGAATAGATGAGAAATATGCCAATGCGGTTTTGGAATGAAGAACAAACAAAAAAGAGTAGGGAGCTGCTTAACATGTTAGCTAGCTCTGTTGATTTCGTACTCATAGGCGGCTGGGCGGTTTACATGTACATAAGGCAGCAGATGAGTCTTGATGTCGACTTGGCAATAACATATAATAGCTTAGAATATTTCAGAAAGTACGGAATAAAGGACTATAAAGGCATGAAGGCGAAGTACTCTGTTGTAAATGGCGTATATGTTTATTTATTCATTGAGGATTTTTCAGACAAAGATCTACCGGTTCCTGTAACCACAATATTGAAGGAGTATAATATAATTGAAGGCATAAAGGTTGTTGATAAGGAGCTGCTGCTCCTTCTCAAGCTATGGGGGTATTTCAGAGCTGATGAGCAGAAGATAAGGAAGGATATGCTTGATGTTCTAGGCCTCATGCTCTATGGTGATATAGACCTTAAAAAATTCAAAGCCTATATAGATGCATACAAAGTGCCTAAGAGAAGAAGTATAGATATACTTCTTGAATACATTGACAAAGGAGTGCAGATTGAAAACTTTATAGATATCAGCAAGAAAGAACTTCACGAGAGACTGAAGAGTTACAGGATGCAGCTTAGGCGCTTGTTTGGATATGAATAAAGAATGTATAACCTTAAGCAGCTGTTTTTCTATTATTGTATGTGAGTAAGCACCAGAAGGTGCTCCTCCGGGCACACAGGGACCAAAGTACATATTGTTGCTTGAACCGTATGGCACAAGTATAGGTGTATTAGAAGGTGCAGAAGAGAGCCTTTCTACACTTAGGTAAGGAGCTTATTTGTCTATACCATTAGCAAGCTACCTTGCTCTTCTTCTAGTCTTAGCCTTTCTAGCTTTGGCCTTAGCCTTTGGCTTTGCTCTGGCCTTCTTCTTAACAGCTTTTCTTGCCTTGCCTCTAGCTCTAACCTTAAGCTCTTCGAGCTCCTTTGCTCTGAGCTCCTTCTTAGCCCTTGCAACAGCACGCTTTCTATAATAGTAGTAAAGTGCACTTCCTGCTACTATTATCGCTGCAAGCAATACAATGCCAACAATAAGCATTATATTAACTGTAGGATTTGCAGACTTTATTATCAAGCCTTTTATCACAGCCGCATATACAACAGCCCCAATGCCACCACCATTTGCTATAGAGGGAGCACCTTCTACAACCACTATTCCAGAAGTTCCGGCAGAATAGCCACCATTCCATGTTAATCCAGGCTTATCCTTTGCAGGCATAAAAACTGTTACATGCATTGTTTGCTGAGAATGAGGAGCAAGCGTTCCATTCATAGGATATACCTTAACTATAGGTGTTTCGTTATTTGGTATTGTATTTAGCATAGGAAGTATAACTGTAAAGTTTATCGGCGATGAACCACTGTTTAGTATTGAGTAATTCAAAGTTTGGCTACCACCTAGTGTTACATTAAAAACAAGCGGCCCTGCCTGCTCGCCAAGCTGAGCATAAGCAGTAGAAAGAATAAATGAAAGGAGAAAGAGAAAAAGAAAAGATAGATACTTCATTTACTCATCAGCACTGGTTTGCTATTACTATGTTTTGCGTATATGCACCCACTGGTGCACCTCCAGGCACAGCTACCTCAAAGTAGACTGTGTTGCTCGTCGAAGGATTTGATTGTGTTGGTGCCGGGACTATAATGCCTGTGCTAACAGGTGTAAGAGTGAGTGGTGTTCCACTACTATAACTTACAGTGTTTGTGCCTGACCAGACCGTATTTGCAACATAGAATGAAATCGCTGTGTTGCTTGAGAATATCCAGTTGCCACCGTATACATAGATTGTTGCCTGCGCATTTCCACCGTTGTCTGTATCAGTTATTCCATTCCAAGTAGTGCTTGTGGTACCGGTTGCTAAGGTGCCAAAATTAATAGAATTTGGACTAAGGCTTATGTAGCAAGTTGAAAGTACGTTAACAGTAACTGAGAGTGTGTTAGACGAAGGTTGTAAAGAGTATATTGTGTTTGAGCCAGAGACATTCTCAATCTCAAAGTATATGTTGCCCTTGTATGAGCCACTTGGTGTTCCGGCTGGTATGCGTACGCCAAGGTATATAGGGCTATTCGTTGTTTGACTACTTAGCGTTGGTGCAGCAACTACTATTAACGTGTTAACCGGTGATGTGGTTACAGGGTTTCCTACAAATGCATTTGAAGATGTTGGATTCCACAACACATTTCCTATAGCTATGCTATTGCCGTTTAGTGTATTTGATAATGTAGCTGTACCCCATATAAAGATGTTGCCTGGTATATTTCCATTTTGATCATTTACCGTTATAGATGTATTTGTATCGTTTGCAAGGGTAGGGTAATTTTTCCATGTGATAGAAGTAGGGCTAATGTCTGTATATAAGGTGCCTGGAACATTGACGCTTGCTGTAACTTGTGAGTTTGAGGTTGTTGCACTCAGATTTCTCGAAGATAGCAAAAGGAGTGCTGAAAAAGTAAGTATTGCCACAAATATAGTTAAAAGCCAATTAAAATTTTTGCTTTTCATAAAGGTCGCCATTTTAGACCAGTTTATATTTTGAAAAATAGATATTTAAATACTTTTATAAGTCCATGCTTAGAGGCTGTTGAAAATTTGATTTACATAACGTCGATCCTCTAAAAATTTGTTGGTTCGAAGAGTTTTTTCGTTAGATTTGAATTGTGACTTTTCTGTTTAAAACCGATAAATTTTTAATCGAAACAATATTTGTCGATACTTTCGACTAACCGAATCATTCTTTAGTATTAGAAAATATGTGTTTTAAAGGATATACTTCAGCAAATACCCGAGTATGCAACTGTAAGTTTTATAAATTTTCAACACCCCCCATGCTTACACTTTTATCTTATCTAAACAAGCTATTATAGATATAATGATAAGCCCACAATGTTAAATGGCAAAAGAAGCTTTATCGATGGCGTCGCAAGCTTATTCCAAAAAGTAGAAATACTAACCGCTGACGACTGACACCCCAACGCCATTGCATAAGAAACTGATGTAAAGGTTATATAGATCAAGTGAAACCGACTTATCGACTTTAGCATTGGTTTGCTATTATTATGTTTTGTGTATATGCACCCACTGGCGCACCTCCAGGCACAGCTAGGCCAAAATAAATAGTATTAGAGCCACTTGCCGGCACAAAGATAGTAGTATTCGTTGCAAGAGTTGAGAGCCTTGTTGCAGATGAATAAGCAGTGTTGGCTGTGCTAGACCAGACTGTATTTGCAACGTAGAATGAAATTGCTGTGTTGCTTGAGTATATCCAGTTGCCACCGTATACATACATATATGCATTAGCTGTGCCTGTGTTCGAATCCGTTATAGCGTTAGTTGTCGCTATATTTGCACCTGGATTCAAGCTGCCAAAGTTTATGGCTGTAGAGCCAAGAGAGATTGTGCATGTTGCTGATGAAATGGTGATAACTGCGCTTTTTGTTGAATTCACTGTTACAGGTGTGCTTGCACTATCTGTTACAATAACATTGGCAACAACAGTATTTCCATTATCTGCACTTGGTATAGTCCATGCAAATGAATTGCTTGTTGCACTAACACCTGTATAGAGTGCATTTGCAAGAAGAGCACCAGTAATAGAGTTTACAACAAGCCAGTTATAGGTATAAGGTGGCGTGCCTCCTGTAAAAGATGTGCTAAATGTAACAGTAGAGCCAGGCGAATATGTCGCTGGACTTGTTGGGCTTATACTAGGCGTTGTCATTGCAGGGTTTATTGTAAAGGTAGAGGAATAAACAGAGTTTACTGTAGCAGGGAATGAGTCTGTAACAACAACATTAGCTTCTTCCGGCGAATTGCTAACATCTGCACTCGTTGTCTGGAAGGTGTAGCTAATACTTATAGCTGAGCTACCAGATACAAGATCGTTATGAGCAATAACTGCAGGTGCTATAGAATTAACAACAAGAATGTTATAGGTGTATGGCGAAATGCCATTGTAAACAGTAGCTGTAAAGGTTTCATACTGGCCTGCATCAACAACAGCATTGCTTGGCGGCGAAATGCTTACGCTAAACGGTTTAAATGTTATTGCGATTGCATTACCTGAATATAAGCTTCCTGATGCAGTTGAAGGTTCATATGCAACGCCATTAATCTTTTGGACTGGTATGGTAAAAGAGTATGTGCCAGGGAGTGTTGAAAATACTATTGTGTTAGTTGTACTGCTGTTTAATATACTATCATATGTGACATTCCACTTGGCACCACTTGGCAAGCCAGTTTCATAGAATTTTGTAATTCCGTTCCATGTCGCTGTTACTATGCCATTTCCCATTACTGTAAGTGAAGTGCTCGGTGCAAGGGTATTTGCAATTGAAAGATTGAGAGAATTGCTAACAATCCAAGAATTAAAAATCCAATTACCAGTTGTAGGCTTATTTGCGGTTATTGCATTTGTTCCTATCACCCGCATTACGGAGCCGCTGGCATAAGTGTTGCCGTTAGTTGTTATTGTAGCAGTAGTAGGATTATCATTCAATACAACATTATAAGGCGGAAAAACATATGCCGCAAGCGCAGCACTACCTAAATAAGACAATGAAGCAGATAGGGTATAGCTTCCAGAAGCTGCATTCTGACACGTTGCAATAAACGCCGTTTCGAATGTATCGATATTATCCTTACGTACCTGCATTGAGCACCCAGAAGGCAAGGTTATTGTAGTAAAATTATAATATCCTGCAGCTCCAGCCAAAACCACAAAAGAATTTGATGTTGCAACAGTATACGATAGCGAGGCACTCGAAGAACTACCTGATGCACTAGTAAACAGAGTGTACCTTGTTTGATTCAAGCCTATACCTGCAACTGCAAGCCCCGGATACTGTGCACCAGTAGTATACGCACTACATATATTACTAGTCTGAATACCCACACTAGCATTTGCACTACCTAATGCAGTTGCTCCTGGAGGAGCAAGTATATTTGCGGTCCAAGAAAAGGCCGGGGAAGAAGTTGCAAAAGTATAGTTCGCACCAGCAGCACATATGTATAATTTATAACCTGAAGGCAAGGTCACAGATTCTGGATTTGCATCACCATATACTCCACCTGTAGAATATGATACAAGATATGTAGAGAGGGAATTGGAAACTGCCGAATAGAAGTATGTTGTTGAGTTTTCACCAACAATTGAAGTAGGTAATGGAATCCAAGAGCTGTTTGAGTTTATGTATTTGTATAAAGTAACTTGGCTTGGGCTTATGTGCTGCTCGATTATCCATGCTTTACTAACGGAAAAATTGTAAACTGCCGATACTATATTTGTGTCGCTAACAGTACTATTTATTTGAATCAACTGATAGAAAGAATTGTTAAACTTCGCATAATTTCCAGGTATGTTATTTAAAAACGTCACATTTGTTAAAATAGATGTTGCGTTTAAATTGGTAATTACTGATATTTCTTCTAACGGTGCATTTGGCGAGTATAATATAGGAACTTTTACGCCGACTGGAGCATGGTCTGCATAAGAGACAATTTTGTTATTGGAGAAATTTGAGAATAAATTAATATTTATAGGGGAAGAGAATATACCTTTTGTATGATTTTCATATAGTATTAACACATTTGCTGCGTAAATATTTTTAGCACCACTAAAGTATGTGGAAAGAGTACTTGGAATTGAATTTTGTGGTACATTTGCATTGCTAAAATTAATTGCTTCAATTATATTATTGCCAAATTTACGGTGCACCGAAGGTACATTAGCCAGAAGACCATTAAACTGCTTAATCAAGTATTGAAGCCTGGAATTGTTTGCATTGTTTATTGAAACAAGAGATTGCCACCCTATAGATTTTGTAATCGTTGTTGTAGAAGTTATAGTAGTAGTTGTTGATATGGATGTACTTGTAGATGTAGTTGATGTAGTGCTTGTTGTAAAGATTGAAAAATTAATTGTTATGCTGTTTCCTGCATATACTAAGCCATTGGCAGGATAAGGCACAAAAGTATTGCTACCAACTACTTGGTTTGCAACCTGGAAAGAATATTGACCTGGTGAAGTAATGAAGGTAATGCTGTTTGGTGCTATGGCGTTGCTTGTGTTTCCGTTAAAGGTTACATTCCATGCAGTATTGCTTGGCAACCCTTCTTCGTAGAATGTGGTCAACGCGTTAAAGTTTGCTGTTATTATTGCATTGCCTGATATGGCTACTATTGTGTTAGCCGCTGTCGTGTTTGTTATGCTTGCGTTTGAATTGCTTACCTGCCAGTTAGAAAATATGAAGTTGCCTACAGGCAAAGCATTTATTTGGTAATTACCTGTACTTACAGGTATGCTGTTTGGCACTAAATAGTTTATTCCATTAAAACTGATCTGACTAGGTAGATTGGAATCTAGCTCTAAGTTATATATAGAGTTTGGAATTACTTTTGCTATAATTGTTGAAGTCGATGAAGTTGATGTGGATGTATTTGTAGATGTAGTTGATGTAGTGCTTGTTAATACGTTAGCATCTATTGTTAGCGTAGCATTTGCTGTTACTGCTGCGGAAGCGCTGTCCTCTACCGATGCTCTAAGAGTCGTTGAGCAGTTTGAGTATAATGCAGAATTTGCAGTAAATACTATTGTGTAAGTGCCATCGGCACTAAGAGTATTTGGTGGTGCGCTCAAGCTGCCGCAAAGATCATTTAATAGGCTATATGTAATACTAAATGGTGGCGTTCCACCTGTTACTGTTGTTGCTAGCGGCAATACCTGACCAGCATTAAGTGTATTTGATGTTGGCGAGATTGAAACTGATAATATAGGATTAACTGTTATTGTGTTTGCAACTGCGTTGAACGTTACAGGTGTATTTGCACTATCTACTGCAACTACATTGAATGAAACATATCCACCACTGCTTGAAGTTGTTATCAAGAGCGAATTAAATGTTATAACGCCATCCGAGCCTGTTACTATTGTATTATATGTGGTTCCGGGCAGTGCATTTGCACCATTAATTTGTATCGGTATACTATTTGATACCAATATTAGATTTGCAGTTATAGGCAAAGTGCCTCCAGAAAGCAAAACGTTATATGTAACATACCGGCCTGAATCTAATATTGTGTTGCTTGGTGTAAGAAATATTGCTGTAGGCGCAGGGTTAACTACAATGTTTGCAGAATATACAGAATTTATTGTTTCTGGTGTGATTGCATTATCTGTAACTATAACATTGGCGACAAATGTGCCTATTGCATTGGTTGTCCAAACAAATGAATTTGATGTTAGAAAGTTTGAAACAGACCCACTAAATGCAATTATATTTGATGGAGCACCATATTGCGATATTATGAAATTATAAGTATATGGCGATGTGCCACCACTTACTTGCGCTGTTATTGGCTGGCCTTCATCAAGCAGTGTGTTTGAGATTATAATAGCATTAGCTGTCGGCCCTGTTGGAGCGGTAAATGTGCTATTACTTATCACACTAGTTTGACTCCCTTGGGCTGCCTGGAGGCTTAACGAAAATATATAGAACAACAAAGGCAAAAATATAAGTATAGACAAAAGTGATAAAGATTTTAAGGCACGCATAAACTTCGCTATTATATTAAAATTAAAAATTTAAGAACTATACTATAAATGGAAGCAATCAAACCCCATTCAGGATGTAATATCAGCAAAGATATAAATTGTGCCTAACCGCAAATGAATGGAATTTAACAATAATATGATACTAATGGCAAGTCATTTAGTAAGATCGTGCCCTATCTTTTTATTTTTATTTTATTTTTTCTTTTTCAGCTTAAATTTTTGCTATTTGTTTTTACTGAAAAGCCTTAAAAGCCTTTGCCAAAAAGATACATGCGCTAAGCTGCTTTCTGGCTCAACGTCAGACATTGCTGAATAAGCATTTGCAAGCTCCATTGCAGCCCTGCTGAAGCCTGCCTTCTTGCTTAACATTACGGCAGGAATATGCTCAGCTATGCTTACTGGCACTATTTCATCTTCTGGCAATATGCCAATTGCCTTGCCGCCATAGGTTTCTTCTATCTCTCTTGGGTGTATCTCATACTTATGCCTGCCTAGCTTATTTATAACAAGGTGGTGCTTTAAATGGATTTTATCAAAAGAGTGGGCTAGCCTTATTATGCTAGCTACAGCAGGAGCCTCAGGTGTGGTGACAAGTATTGACTCATTATATACCTTTGCTATATAATCCAGAGAATAGCCTGGCTGTGTATCAACTATTATAAAAGCGTAGTTTGTATTCCTTATCTTTGAATAAATTGTCTTAACATTTTCCTCATTCAATGTAAAAGGCTTAGCATCGATAACGCCACATATTGCATGCAAGCCGCTAGGTGCATGTATTGAAATAACGTCTTTTAGCTGCGTTTCCCTGCCAAGCATATGCTTGAAGCCTGTGTTCACATTTGTCATGCCCAGATGAAAGCCAACGCTTGGATTAGTTGTATCACCATCGATAAGCAGGGTTCTATAGCCCTTCTGCTGCAAAGCAACCGCAAGATTAACAGCAACAGTAGTTTTGCCAACCCCGCCCTTCTGTGATGATACCCTTATAATATAAGGCATTTGATCACTATTCGCGCTTTATCATTTCTCTAAGCTCCTTTAGCGATGAAAGCCTTTCTTCGCTATATTTAGGCATATGCCTACGCCCTGCAAGTAAAGCTATGATCAATACTATTAAAATAACAAAAATTAAAAGTATTTCTAAGTAGTAGGATGAGATTGCTAGGGGCTTTGGCTGAATTGCTTGCGGTATGGTGGTAGTTGTTATTGGCGCTAGGACCAAAGCTGGTATTGAATATGTAGCGTTATAGCCCTGCATAGCAAGATATAAGCTTAGCAGCATCGTTCCGGCAGATGGAGAAGTAACATTAAAGACTTGAGTTAAAACCTCGTTTGGGCTTGCATTTAAAATAATAAGCCCAGGCCTTACCACTATACCTGGCTGGGCTAGAAGCTGTATCATTACGCTCTGCATTGCTGTGCCTGTATAGAGCTCGCTCACTATTATTTTGTTGCTTTGATTTACATAGAAGGTAGGCACATTTATGTTTATTATTCTAAGAGTGCTAGCTGGCTTGACATAGCTCGGCACTTCCATAAGGTTTTCTATATTAGCTAGCATAAATTGATTCTGTGGCTTCAGAATAGTATAATATGCGTATGTTGATGAGCCGCTTGGCAGGTAAGGAACAAACCAGTTTATAATATAGTAGCCGTTTGATTCTGTTATATTGTTTATCAAGCCATATGCTGTTATGTCGCTTATATTGCTCACAAGCCCCCTCGGAAGCATTGTAGAAACACGCACATTGAATAGAGTTTTATTTGTTGGATTTGCTATCTTCAATATACCGTTTGCTATGTTTGTATTGTTTGCAAGAACTATTTGGCTTGCTATGCTGCTATTCTGCTTGCTATACGCATAGAACTGCATATATTCTGTAATGCTTCTTGTCTTGTTCTTTATGCTTGCACTTATGTTTATTGGTATAGTATAAACACCAGGCTTTAATGTTGAATTTGCTATGAAGGCGAGCTGCACAGCTATGTTTTCATTCGGCTTGATGTAAAAAGAGCTTGCAGAAAGTTGCAGAAGACTAGAGTATGGCTTTGCTACTGTAATGTTTACAAGCTCTGTTGTGTTTGCTGTGTTTATAAGGCTAAGCTGCGAAAGAGAGATTGTGCCAACAGAAGATGAAACAATGAGTGGCGCACTTACTAGACTTACGCCAGGCACCACACTTATATGTGCTGGTGGAGCAGGCACAGCTGTTGGTGGTGGCACTATATAAAATGAAGATGTGGCGGTAGATGAACCATTTAGTATTTCCTTTCCCAGCGTCGTGTTATAGCTTGAATATATGCTAACAGCATAAGAACCTGCTTGGCCTATATTCGTTATTGTGTACCTTACCACCTCTGAAGCACCAGGCGCCAATGGGCTTGCAGCAAATGTAAGAGAGAGTGGCTGCGGACCCGAGATCCTTAATGCTATTTTTATTTCGCTTGATGTAAGCTCGCCTTTGTTGTGAAGGCCTATATTTATTAGAACAGGTGAATATGGATAAGGATTTATAGGGTTTACATATGCTGAGACATTTGTTGTAATGTTTGCTGGATTGAAAAGGCCAAATTGATTTGAAATATTTTGTATCTTGTAGCCCAGCTCTGTAAGGTTGAGCATTGCATAGTATGTAGTATTAGCAAGGGCGTTGGAGCTTATGCTAAGGCTCTGCCTTTCTATGCTTGATACATTGTAGAAAGCGACGCTCTTTGAAAAGACCTCTGTTGAGTTGGCCTTGTTTATAATCATGAATGTGCCTGTGGCATTTGGTATTATGCAATTTGCTGTTTGCTCTAATGAATAATTAAGGCTTATATTAAGAAATTTCATATAGGCTGGCAGAACATTAATGCTTGCCTTGCCTGGACAAACAACAGTAACACTAGCTGTCACACTGCTTGTTGCAGCAAAGACTAAGCTAAAAAAAGCAAAAAAGATAAATATTATAGCGAAGGGCTTCATCGCATCAGTAATATTTAAGAATAAAAGGTTAAAAGATTTGTCATACATCTAAAAATTTATTGCTTAGAATAAATCCTGTGTCAAATCTTTTTATTGCAAAAATGGTGTATGTATTATAAAGTTTATTATTGCAAATTATATTGCTAATTGTGGTTTTTATGTCAGATCCTATCGATGAAGTGCAGAGAGCAGAAAAGGAAGCAAAAGATATTATAGCAAAGGCAGAAGAAGAGAAGAAAAAGGTAATAGCAGACGCCAACAGAGAAGCTACTTCTATAATAGCAAAGGCTGAGGAAGAAGCAAAGGTGCTTATAAGCAATGCAAGGAGCAATGCGGAAAATGAGATAGAGCAAAGAAAGAGTAAGGATAAGAAAGAAATAGAGCAAGAAGCTAAGAATGCAAGTAAAAAGAAGCTAAGCAAAAGCGATGCAAAGAGAATAGCAAAAGAAATTGTAGAAAATTTGCTGAGTGATTGATTGCTAAGTACAGAGCCAATGGAAAAGGTGCGCATGCTCTTCAGCGATAGAGTAAAGGATAAGGTAATAGCATACCTTCACGAGAACGGCTTTATAGAGATTAGAAAGAGCAAGCTCAGCTTAAATGATGACATGCCTTCAACAGAGCTCAACGAACTATCTGAGCTTCTTCTTAAGGTTAACGGCTCCATAGAGATAATAAATGAGCATATTGAAAAAAGAAGAAAGGCAAAGCAGGAAACGCATATGCTAAAGAGGCTAGAGCGCAACGAACTTATCAGAAAGCTAAAGCACTTCAAGCCCGTAGAAAGGCTTTTCGAATTAAATAATATTGTAAAAGAAAGTGAAAAAGAGATAGAAAGCCTGGAGCATGCAAAGTATGTAGCAGATAAGTTTATAGGCATAGCAATTGACTTTTCAAAGCTTAAAAGCGATTATATAAGCTACAAAGCTTACATAGTTGCGAAGAAAGTTGCTGATGATTTTGAAGCAAGCCTTAGCAAAATAAATAATTCATATCTTATAAAGAAGGATATAGGAAAAAACAATATCTTATTCTTCATAGCTTATGAAAAGGGCTTAAACATAGATGAGGTAATAAAAGGTATTGCTCTAGAAGAATTAGACCTGAGCGGCAGATATTTGGACTCCGAGCCGGAGCATGTTGTTGAAAAATGCGATAAAGAGATAAGCAGATTAAAAGAGCAGATAAGCAAAGCCGCAGACGAAATAAGGAAAATGAAGAAATATATGAATGAGCTCCTAGCATATAGGGAGATGCTTGAGATAGAGATTGAAAGGGAGAGCGTTAAATCAAACTTCAAGAAGACAGATTATACATTCCTAATAGAGGGCTGGATTCCAAAGAAAAAGCTTAACGATATAAGGAATGGGCTCTCAAGGCTAACAGATGAATTTGAGTTAGAGATTATAGAAAAGGAAGAAGATGAGCTACCACCAACACTTACAAACAGGCCAAAGTTCCTGAGGCCATTCGATTATATGATGGAATTTTATTCGATACCAAGGAGCGATGAGGTCGATCCAACGTGGATCTTTATATTGTCGTTTCCGATATTCTATGGTATGATGGTGAGCGATGTAGGCTATGGTATAGCATCGCTTCTATTTGTAACATGGATTACAACATTTACAGATCCTGACGGCCTTGTGTATAATGCGGCAAAGATCTGGCAGCTTGCAGCGTTCTCTGCCATCTTCTTCGGATTCTTATCTAATCAATACTTCGGCTACCAGCTCAACCAATATTTTGGCATAAACTTTGGATTCGACTGGCTAAAAGATGCTACAACAGTTCTGCTTGTTACTATTCTTTTTGGAATTATTCAGGTAAGCCTTGGCTTATTCCTCGGCTTTGTAAACAAATGGAGGCACGGCGAGAAGAAAGTAGCGATCAGCAAGCTAACAGCTATATTGACAATAATAACAGGTATTTTTGCTGTTGGAGGCGCTTTCTTCAACCTGGTAGGAGCAAGCGCTACGCTCTATTTTGGCATAGCAGCAATTGCAGCGCTTATAGCTACTGGTGCTCTAAGTGGCATAGAGGCTGCGGAGATAACAAATCTTATGACACACCCACTGAGCTATGCAAGGATTCTGGGATTTGGCATGAGCAGTATAATCATTGCTATGCTAATAGACCAAGCCTTTACTCCAAGCTTGAGCCACGGTATATTAATTTTTGTATTATTTCTTATAATTTTTATAACGCTTCATTTCTTGAATATGATCCTCGGCATATTTGAAGGGATTGTACAAGGGATAAGGCTTAACTTTGTTGAGTTTTTCTCTAAATTTTATATCGGCGGCGGAATAAAGTTTAAGCCTTTCTATTACAAAAGGAAATATGTTAAAGATTGAAAAATTAATGGTGGAAAAATGGCAATAGGAATGGAAGCTGCAATTGCGGCAATTGGAGCTGGAATAGCAATAGCTGGCGGAGCAATAGGAACAGGCGTTGCACAATCAGCAATAGGAGCAGCAGGTCTTGGCTTGATAGCAGAGAAGCCGAACCAGATGGGTATAGTGCTTCTCTTCTTAGTATTGCCAGAGACATTGCTCATCTTCGGATTCGTTATATCAATACTAATAATGCTCGATGCAGGTCTCATATAGGGCGAGCCTATGCCGCTTGAAGCTATTGCAAAGAGGATCTTAGAAGAGGCTAGAAAGAAGAGAGACTCGCTTTTGGGCGAGGCTGAGCAAGAAAAAGCAAGGATAATTGGCGAGGCAAATGAAAAGGCTAAGAAAATACAAGAAGAAGCAAAAAAGCAGGCAAGCGATGTTGTTGATGAAATTGAAAAAGAGTACTTAGCTGAGCTAGAGGTTGAGAGGCACAATGCGGTATTGACAGCGCATGAAAGAGTTGCAGAAAAAGAATTCAAAAAGGTAAGCAGGGAAATGCTTAACGAGATAACAAAGAACTACAAAAAGATATTAGATAGTGCTCTAAACAGACTAAAGGAAGAAGGCGTTGATGCAAAGATCGTTGCTGAAAAGAGCTTTGCACCTATTTTAAAAAAGCTCGGCTACACATTTGAACAATGCAGCAAAGGCGTCTTTGTATTAAGCAGTGATGGCAAGATAAGTATAGACATAAGTCCTGAAAAACTTGTAGAAAATGAGGAAGAGCATGCAAAAAGCATGATAATAAATGAACTCTTCAAAGTCGGCATAGAAAAGAAGGCGAGCAAGAAAGTGGAAAAAGCTAACAAAAAGAAGGTGAATAGAAAGGAGAAAAGCAAAAGAAGAGGGAGGAAATGAGCTATATAGGACCAGTATCAAGTAGATATGCATACTCAACCGCTAGGGTAAAGGCTATGGAATCAGAGCTGATTGCGCCTGCTGTGATGAAGAATATAATGCAGGCAAAGGATATTGACTCTATACTTTCACTTCTTAGCCAAACAAGCTACAAAAAAGAACTTGAGCAGTTTGGTGGTATTAAGATAAGCAGCGACATGATAGATTTTGCGCTTAGCAAAAATCTGGCCCTGAATGTTAGCAAGCTTATAACAATAACACCAATGGAAGACAAAAGCATCACCAGAGCAATTATTGGAAAATGGGATATATATAATATAGAATTGGCAATAGAGGCTAAGCATAGCAAAAAGATCTTTGAAGAAATAGCAAAATACATTATAGACTATGGCCCATATAATGCAAATGTTATAAAGGAAGCCCTTGGAGAGGCAAGCGTTGAGGGCTTAATCTCAAAGCTTAGCATAAACAGCCCATACAAAGAGATTCTTGCTGAAGCGCTTGATGAATTCAGAAAGAGTGGCGACGCATTAAAAGCTAATATGCTTATAGACAAACTTTATTATCAGAAGCTTGGCTCGCTTATGCCTAGGATAAGAAACCTAAGCCCAGAGGCTGCCACAATAATAAAGCTAGATATAGACATGAGGAATATGCTAAACCTTATAAGGGCAAAGCGCTATGCGCTTAAATTCAATGAGATAAGCGAAGGTATTATTAAAAACGGCTCACTAGACATAGAAGAATTGCAGTCAATCTATGAGAATGCCAAGAACGAAGAGGATGTTGCAAAGAATGCAAAGGTTTTTGAATTATCAAATGAGGCTGAGGTTTATAAAAAGGAAAGAAGGCTTTTTGTTTTTGAGATAGGCATGAGGAACCAAATATTAAGCAAAGGAATAAGGATGCTTAGCCACACTCTGCTCTCGTTTGGCACCATATTGGCTTATGCCTATATAAAAGATATAGAGGTTCTTACGCTCAGAATTATTATAAAGAGCAAGCAGTATGCACTGCCACAAGATGAGGTTGCGAGAATGATACTATGGAAGGAATGAAGGAAATAAAGGAAAAAGAAGGGAAGCTCTATAAGATAGGCGTTATAGGCAGTGAGATTCTTGGAATGGGCTTTGAGCTTGCTGGAGTAAAGGCTGTGCGCATAGCAAGGAACGGCGAAGAGGCTGAAAAAGCACTTGATGAGTTGCTAAACATGCAGGATATAGGTATTATCATAATTGCAGAAGGTCTGGCAAAGAAAATAAAAAGCAGAAGGCTACAACACATTATTGAAACAAGCTTAATGCCTTTGATCATAGCAATTCCAGACTATCAAGAGAAAGAAGAAGAGGTTGATACGCTTAGAAGGCTTGTATTAAGGGCTATTGGTATTGATATTCTTGCAAGATAAATGGTGATTCTTTGGGCAAAATAGAAAAAATTTCAGGACCTCTCGTAATTGCTGGCGATATGCTAGGGGCCAATATGTACGATGTAGCAAGAGTTGGAGAAGCAAAGCTTATAGGTGAGGTAATACAGCTTCGTGGAGATAAAGCGATTATACAAGTTTATGAGGATACATCAGGCCTTAAACCTGGAGAGCAGGTTGCTACTACAGGCAAGCCACTCTCTGTTGAGCTCGGCCCTGGCCTTCTTACAAGTATATTTGATGGCGTACAAAGGCCTTTGGATGCTATCGCAGCAAAAAGTGGCGAATTTGTAGCAAAAGGAATAAGTGTAGAGCCGCTAGACAAAAAAAGAAAATGGAACTTTATACCAATGAAGAAAAAAGGCGAGTATGTAAAAGAGGGCGAGATTATAGGGTATGTGCAGGAAACACCTCTTATAAAACATTACATAATACTACCTTACGGTGTTGAAGGCAAGATAGAGAGTATAAAAGAAGGTAACTACACATTAACAGAAAGTGTTGCAGAGATAAAAGGAAAAAGCGATTATAGTATAACAATGCTGCAAAGAAGATCTGTTAGGACGCCAAGCAGATACAAGAGAAAGATAAGAAGCTATGAACCCCTTATAACAGGCCAGCGAGTTATTGATACTTTCTTCCCTATTGCAAAAGGAGGCACTGCTGCGGTACCAGGCCCTTTCGGTTCTGGAAAAACAGTTATACAGCACCAGCTTTCAAAATGGTCTGATGCACAGATTGTTATTTTTATAGGCTGCGGAGAGCGAGGAAATGAAATGGCAGAAGTGCTTACAGAATTTCCCAAGCTTACAGATCCACACACAGGCAGGCCTTTGATGGAAAGGACTATTCTTATAGCTAATACAAGCAACATGCCTGTAGCTGCAAGAGAGGCTAGCATATACACAGGCATTACAATCGGAGAATACTTTAGAGACATGGGCTATAACGTAGCTCTTATGGCAGATAGTACATCAAGGTGGGCAGAGGCTATGCGAGAAATATCTGCAAGGCTAGAAGAGATGCCTGGCGAAGAGGCTTATCCTGCTTATCTTCCAAAAAGACTAGCTGAATTTTATGAAAGGGCTGGCAAGGTAGAAACGCTTAGCGGCAAGATAGGTTCTGTAAGCATTATAGGTGCAGTTTCACCGCCTGGTGGAGATATTTCAGAGCCGGTATCACAAAGCACGTTAA
>Ga0208151_100465_pt1 | contig 17077 bp, 17 predicted proteins | sample ECH_Bhost_MetaG_FD_187130 | JGI IMG/M metagenome (GOLD analysis project Ga0208151, IMG submission 187130) | Hot spring microbial mat communities from Yellowstone National Park, Wyoming, USA - ECH_B host_MetaG (SPAdes) (version 2) | ecosystem: Environmental > Aquatic > Thermal springs > Hot... | reverse complement strand
TGGGTTGCCTCGTGTACGCGTCGACAGCAACCCACACCTACAGCGGTTGGCCCCCTACACTTCACCACAGACTCGTCAACAGCGATGAATACTCACGTGGCTTTGGGTCGAAGCTCAGCTTCTCCTCAACCTTTCTCATCCACTCCTCAACACTCGACTTCGAGACTGACTCTGAGAGTAGACCAAAGAAGCTTGAGGTCTTCCTAAGGCTTAACCCAAAGGCGTTTAGGAGCACAGCCATCACCTTGAGCTCGTGAGAACCTCTTCTTGTTCCTCACGAAAACATTTAAATCCCTAAAGAATGCAAAGACATCCACGCCGTGGTGGGCTCCACGGTTGGTCGCAAAACTCAATTCCGTGGTGCCCACCACTTAAGTCTTATCCGGACACCATCGAAAACACACAGTGAGTCCCTAGAAAGAGGGTTCAACCTGATCCGCCTTATGGAGGCTGATGAAGAAACCCCCGCAGAGTCGTACAGCTATCTGGAGGCTCAGAGAGCACCAGACTCTAGCCCAAAATTACAGCATCAAAGAGGATGTCGGGAAAGCCTTAAATCGTTAAGGGCGCTGTTGTTTTGACCGTAAATGAGTGTGAAAGACGAACGGGACGTGCCCCCCTTTGTCCTCACTCCTTCCGAGTATTCACTTGTGGCTGCACTGGTTGAAGCAGTGGTGCCGTCTGGCGCGGACCCTGTGTCGCAACCGGGGGCGAAAGAGGTGGGCGCACACAACTACTTTGACTCCCGACTCTACGAGTTATCCGAGGCTGAAAGGGAAAACGTGAGGAGAATGCTATTCGTCCTGAGAGATAGGGCTGTTAAGGACTTCGGAAGGGGGTTTGAAGAGCTCACGGTTCAGGAAAGGGGAGCCGTGCTACGCTCTCTTCTTACAGACCCCCAAACCCGCGCCGACTTCTTTGGGCTGAGGGCTTTGTGCCTCGAGGGCTTCTACTCCGACTACAGAGACCCTTGGTACAATGGCAGGACGGCGTGGCAACTCATCGGTTTCGGGGGTAAACGGATAGACAGCGTGAAGAAGGATTGGTCTTTTCTCAGGGTGTACAGCGTAAAGGAGCGCGAAAAGGTGGGGTAAATGGCTGATTTCGACGCGGTCATAGTGGGTTCAGGAGCCGGCGGGGGTGCTCTTGCCTACAGGCTTGCCAGAGCGGGTAAAAAGGTGCTCATCATAGAGGCTGGAGGCTTCTATAACACCAACGATTTTACGTGGTTTGAGCTACAGGCTTACCGCAGATTATGGTGGCAGGAGCGCTTCACATCGAACTTCAAAATCTCCGGTGGTATTCTACGCGATGAGGTTGCCCTCGGTATGGGGAGATGCGTGGGTGGCTCAACCACCATATTCACAGCCGTCGCCCAAAGAGCGCTCCCCGAAAACATCGATTCGTGGTACACCGAGACCAAGGTGGTTAATGAGCTGGGAGAACCCATTTCGCTGAGGGATCTGATACCAAGCTACGAGCTCATAGAGAACGAGACCGGGGTGACAAAGTACCTGAACTGGGACAAGGGTGTGCTGAAACTACAAGAAGGCTTCACGAAGATAGGATTTCCCCTTGAACCAGTAAACGCTTACATAAACCCTGTGAACTGCGACCACTCGGGATGCCTATTCGGGTGCCCCACGGGCGCGAAGCGTGGGAGCCTGCTCGCATACGTCATCCCAGCGCTCTACGAGGGCGCGGAGCTCTACACAAATACCTATGTTGATCGAGTACTCGTGCGCCGGGTTCCAGTGGACAGTGAAGGAAGAACCCTTGAAGCGTACGGCGTCGAATACACTGACGCACAAGGAAACAGGGGCAGGGTCAGCGCGAAAATAGTCGTCCTCTCAGCGGGGGCACTCGAGACCCCGCAGATACTCCTACGCTCCAATATACCAGAGCTCGCTGGGCACACAAGTAGCGCGGAGCAGATCGGCAGAAATCTAGCCGCAAACACTGCCACCCTAGTCTTCGGGTTATTCGAAGAAAAGCTCAACAACTGGGAGATGCACCCCCTATCCGCACACCTTACCCAGTTCGCCTCCGAGAAAAAGGGTGGATTCCTTCTGGAAATGTCGGAGGTCATGGAGGGACCTCTTGGATTCTCAGAGGTAGTCACAGACGAAGAAGGAGTTCCACTCATAGGGGAAAAGCTTACGAGTATAATGAAACACTATTCAAGGGTGGCTGGAGTGTTCATAAGCGTACATGACGACAACAACGGACGGGTAGCCTTAGACGAGAAAGGCAAAGAGATCTTCTACAAACCTGTCACAAACGAGGACCTCTACAGACTGTCCAAGGCGAAAGAGCTCGCCAAGGAGGGGATGGCCGCCGCGGGCGCGCGCGAGTTCTACGGCTCAATCTACATATCCCATCATGTACAGGGCACCTGCAGGATGGGGGAGGACAAAAGGGTGTCTGTGACCAACTCGAACTGCGAGACGCACGACGTCGCAAAACTCTTTGTGTGTGACGGAAGCCTGATACCCCGTGTGCTCGACGCCAACCCCTCGCTTACCATCTACGCACTTGCCGACAGGCTCTCCCGCCACCTACTATCCCAGGCGAGCGCCAACCTCTGGGGTGAAAACTGAATGCAGGCAGTCCGCTTCTACGCAGACAGTAGACAGCTGAGGATCGAGGAAGTCCCCAGGCCGGAAACCCGCCCGGGGACGGGGGACGCACTAATTAAGGTCGCAAGCGCAGGCGTCTGCCGAACCGACCTCCACATCCTCGACGGATACTTCGACACCATGATTTACAGGACTCCATTTACACTCGGCCACGAAACAGTGGGATTCGTTGAGGAACTCGGTGACGCATCAAACGAAATGAGAAAGGGTACACCCGTGATCGTTTACCCCCAGCTTACATGTGGGCTATGCCATGCGTGCAGATCGGGCGACGACATGAGATGCATCAAAGGGCGTTTCCACGGCCTCGATGGTACGGACGGAGGCTTCGCTGCCTATATGAAAACCGACATCAGATGCCTCATCCCTCTCCCGTCCGAAGTTGAAATCGAGATGTTCGCACCCCTCGCCGATGCTGGGCTAACTGTGTACCACGCGATAAAACGCGCCCTCCCCGCAATTGACAATTCACGGAGCATCGCAGTGTTCGGCGTCGGAGGCCTAGGCCAGATCGCCATCCAGCTTCTACGCACAATGACGCCAGCCCAAATCCTCGCGGTTGACGTGGTCGAAACCAAACTTAAGACCGCGCAGGAACTGGGCGCCGACAAAACATACCTTTCCGACACAGCGAACAAGCCTATAGGCTCCCGAATAGTTGAAGACCTCAGGAAGGAAGGAGTCAGAGTAGTCCTTGACTTCGTGGGTGAAACCGAAACAGCGAGGCTTGCAATGTCCATTCTCGAAAAGGGAGGGTCGTACGGCGTGGTGGGTTACGGGGGGAGGTTGGACACAGACACGATGTCACTCGTTGCCTCCGAGTTTAGTGTATTCGGCAACCTTGTAGGAACCTACGCGGAGCTCGCCGAACTTGTGAAAATCTGGTCTAGGAGGAAGCTGAAGATCCCAGTGAACCGCTATCCCCTAGCCCGCGCCGAACAGGCGCTATCAGACCTCAGGAGCGGCCAAATGAACGGTAAAGCCGTGCTTTTACCCTAGCCCTGTCACGGAACATTCGTTATCCTACTCGGCATCGCAGGACATGGCTTCCTCGCGACACCGTACACTCAATCATTATCTAATCTGAGCCGGGAATCGTACGCCAACAAAACGAAAGACGGAATAATTTTTCCAAAATGGTTTGAGGATAATGCTTAAACGTGATGGACACAGCAAAGCCGAAATGGTTAGAAGAAGCTATGCAAAAACCGTGGGCTTATGATGAAACGACAAGCTCTACTAGGAAAGCCGTAGCGGCATGCACTCAACATACCGAATAAGACTAAAGAAACAAAATAATTATTCGATACAGTATCCTACTACTAAATACTTAAATAGAACAGTGTGTATAAAGCGGCGGATGAGTTACAGCGATAAAGAGGATCAAAACGGACTTGCAAAGAGTTCGCTCGGCTTCAAGTATCTTCTCGCTGAGAGCATCGCGCTCGTCGCCCCCATAGGGGCTGCTTTGGGTACACTACTCGGCAGCGCCCAGTTCGCCCTGGGCGCTTTCCCGCTCGCTGTGCTCGTTGCCATGTTGGTAACCATCTTCTGGGTGAACACTCCATACCAGTTCTCCAAGAAGATAGCCGGCGCGGGCGGCTTCTATCACTACGGTACGGAAGCCCTCGGGCCAGGCTACGGAATCCTGGTTGGATGGTTTTACCTCCTGAACTATTTCTTTTTTATCGCTCCCGGAGGAGTATTCATCTTCGGGCTTATCCTACCTACAGTGCTTGGTCAGCTCGGCTTCACCTCGTACCCCAGCTGGCTGTGGCTTCCCGCAAACGCAGCCTACATAATGGGCCTGTTCGTTCTCGCGTACTTCGGCATAAAGCCCTCCCTGAAATACGGCCTAGCGGCCTCGGCTCTCGAGATAGCATTCCTTCTTTTCTTCTCGGTCTATGTGATAGCTCACTCACCACAAGCGCCACTCGCCTTCACAACCAAGTTTTCACCCACGGGAATCAGCGGCGTCCTGCTCGGCGCGGTGTACGGCTTCACCGCCGTATCCGGTATCTCTGGAACCGTGTACCTTGGTGAGGAAGCAAAGGCCCCGCTCAAGAACGTAAGGAACGCGCTCATAATCAGCTTCAGCATCACCGCACTCGTCTTCATTCTTACCTCGTACGCGATGACGGTGGGCTGGGGGATTTCGAACATGGGCAGCTTCGCCAGTTCAGGTGTCCCCGGAATAATACTCTCCGATAAATACCTTGGCCTCGCGGGCCTCATAGTGATCACCGTTCTCGTTCTCAACAGTGTTTTCGCGGGAGGCCTAGCGCCCCTCATAGCCTCCGCGCGCCTCGTCTTCTCCATGGCGCGTGATAGCGTGATCCCCCCAAAACTTTCAAAGGTGAATAAGCATCGCTCACCCGGGATCGCGCTCTTCATCCTGGCCGTGGCTGCTGTTCTAATCTCCACGCTCAGTGGCCTCGCACTCGGCATAGAAGGCGGATTCGTCTTCATGCTCCTACTCGCAGGAGTGGGTTCCCTTATCGCCCACGTCCTCGGCTCCGTGGCCCTGCCCATTTACTATAGGAAGACCAATGGCTACAACCTCATACTCCACGTCGTTTTCCCAGTCGTTTACCTCGTCTCCGCCGCGCTCGTCGCATACAGCCTGTTCTTCCCCTTTGTGTTCCCCGTCTACCTCGGACCCATCATCGCGGGATTATGGGCGGCCATGGCGGTGTGGCTTGTCACACGCGGAAAAAGTAGAATATCAAACTGGAAAGCCGTTGGCAGGGCACCCATCAGGGGGTCATCCTAGGCCGCCATCGGTGAACCCCACCAGACCAGACCATCCGCCACGCCGGGCGAATCCCCAGCCTTCGTTTCAGCAAATTGTAACACGATCACATCGGTTACCGTGAACTCAGAGCACACTTAAAGAGGACAACAACTATCCCCTTAAAACAAGAGAAGAGGACACAGCCCGGCCAACCACCTTCCCCAATAACCATGCCTCTTCAAAACCCCCGAACTAAGCAACCGCTTCACCCTCCGCACACCAATATGATTCATTAAGTCTTCTAGTTAAATCCGGTCTCGGCTTCACGCAGGCTAAGCCCCAATGCGTGTGACCCATTATGGGTTCACCCTTGAATCACATACCGCACCCCCAAACCCCTCCAATATTCCCAACCGCGTGTTTGGCATTATCCACCAACTCGGCAAAATCCCCCTACCCTCCCCACACTTATCATCAATCCCTACGCCAGCTACTTAGTGGGTTAGACCAAGAACCTACACACCCTCCAAAGGCACCAACACTTTGAGATGGGGTGGCACTCGCGTCAATGGCGACATTCAACCATCTACACCACCAAGCTAATGTGGGAAACTGTGAAACCCCCAACTTCTTGCTAGCAAACCCAGAAGGGCTAAACGGAAACCAGAGGTGTGGGCGATGCGAGCCTTAGCCCCTATCTGAGATCCTTATCCGTCCAATATCAAATAGATGTAAATAAGTATCTGATTAAGAAAAGACATATGTATTCCTATAGTTTCAATATAACTGATGTTAAAAAAGAGAATAAACTCCTTTTTAAAAGATAGGTCTCCACTGCTCAACCTGTACAGTCAAGATCCACCTCCTCAACGTGGCGATACCAGTACTATATACTCTTGGCCGGTCGGGTGGCTTAGCTTGGGGGAGAAGCTTGGGTTGGCACAACTGTTAACTTCACTGTATAGAGAGAGTCTTGACGGCTCCAACTTACATGTTTGCCGAGGGTATTGGCGCTCGGGTTGTTGAGAAAAAATGGCGGAAAACTTACCCGTTGATACGCTCCATATGCTACAAGATTTCCTAGACAACTATCCGAATGAGAAGATGTCCGAAATCGTTGTCACAGAAAGCGTAGCTAACTCGCTTGATGAAGGAGCAACTGTTATTAAGATCACCCTTGAAGGAGGATGGTATACCATCAGAGACAACGGTGGGGGAATGGATGAAGAAAAATTCAAAAAGTACCACATAATCGCTGTTCCAAGCAAGACTAAAGGAAGGGGGATAGGCTTCGCAGGCATAGGCGCCAAGATATATTTGGCTGCCTTGGAGGGGACGGAGATAATGACTGATACAAACGATGGTAATAGCGGCCGCGCTTTACGCATGTTTCGTCAGAACAATGATTTAAAGTATGAAAGAGTAAAGTCCCAAATGACTGACAAAGGTACCAAATATTCTGTTAAGCTTAAGGCGGAAGATTACCAAGACCTAGAAAAAACCTCGGGGAGTATGTGCTTAGATGGTTTAATTACGCAATACTGGATAGAAATGTTAAATTCGTGGTAAACGGGCGGGAGATGAAAGCATGGGAACCACATGTGATAGACAAGCGTGAAGGCGCTAAAACGGTTAGGGGAAGGCAACTGTGATATCGTTTCTGGATATCGAACGAACCACTTGGTAAGTATGATAGGTTCGGATTAGAGTACGTTGCTTACGGAAAGAGGATAACATTCAACGTACCCGAGTGGATGCATTATCAGTTGAAAAATGAATACAAGGGTAAGGTGGGTGGTGTTGTGTTCGCGGATGAGGTCGCAAACCTACTCACGACCAGCAAGCAGGATTTTAAGCACGGTCCTTTTAAAGATAAAGTATTCGGAGCGATGAGTGCTCAGCTAAACAGTTGGTTGAAGCAAAAAGGGTGCATCGTCGAATCTGATTCCCCACCAGTGCAATATTCCCCAGAAGAACAATTGCAAAGAGAGCTGGACAGGCTACTACAGAGGCCTGAATTCAAATGGCTGAACCCTTGGGCACTCACAGTTGGGCCAGTAAATGTTCCCGACCAAAGGGGGGACACGCCCTCATAGGCATTCGAAGGGAAACAAGAGGTCGGAGGCACACTGGGCGGTGAATCGGCTGGTGGGAAATTGGATGTCCCCGGTGAAAGACCAGGCGAGGCCACCCACTCAGAAGAGACTGGAAATGTTACTTCTAGACTAGTGAATAGGAGGAAACGGGGTCTCCAAATAATCCTAGAGTCTTTTGGAGACGACAAACGCGAGGCGTGGGTCGACTCCAGTCAACGAGTCGTTGTGGTGAACGAGGCACACCCAGTGTATCGTAAGTTCGATTACGATACTGCTCTAAAAAGATACAATATTTTACGGGGGTGTTAATGGCTCTGATCAGGTTCGGACAAGACAGGAGGGAGACACCCATGAGTTTAGAAGAAGGGTTTTTGCTCTTCACAGAGCTTACGACGAACATCAACATCTAGTGGTATACCATGAGCACGAGTGGGCATGATGCTAAGGTGCCTGTTAGGGTTGTTAGGGTCACTGATGCAAGCGGGCGCACCCGCATTTCGGTCACCATCGGCGTTGAAAGCTTCCTCGAGGCACCAGAACACTACAGGCATCAGCTCGAGAAATTCAAAAGAGCTTACAAGCACCTAGTAAACCAAGCATTACGAATAAAGAAAGAGACAAAGGGGGCTAGAAAGGGTAATGCTCTAAGCTATTGGAGGCTTGGAAAGCTCCTGTACGATTTTAAGAGTTCGACGGATTCGGAATTTGTTCTAACAAACCACTTGGAAGCTTTCCAGAGAGACCTAGGAATAACTGACAGCCAAGTTGGAATTCTCGTTGACTTCGCACGATTCTTCAAGCAGGACGAAGTAGACCCGAGCGTGCCAATGTCATATTACTGGGAACTACTACTTAAGGCTAGGAGGTTGCAGAGTATCGGAAAGCTGAGCGAGGCGAAACAGGAGCTCGTGGAGCTTGTATCCAGAAAGGAGGTTGCGGATCACAAATCCTACCGCAAAAGGCTTAACGAGTTGCTAAAGAATTGACTCTAAACTATGAGGGTTTCCCCACGCGAGCCGTCGCCCGACCAATCCGGGGCGCTCGACCTCCGACTGTTCCGGAGCCACACCCCAAGTCAGTAAAAGCTCAGCGACCCCTCTATCCATGATGCAGACTAGCCGCCGCACACCACGGTGGAGATAATTCTGTAGCTGCACACCTATTGGTTGGACAAGCCTCCAATCCCCAGCCCACCCGAACGGGAGACTGAAACATATGTGGATAATGTAGGCGACTTCAAAATGATTTTTTCGAGTTACGGCAAAAGGCTGGCTTTGAGGGGGGTCTGCAAAACGACGCTTTTAAGCTACTAGTCCACCCTCTGCGGGGGAGGTACTTACCAACCCGAAGTGCCTAGTAATCGGCTAAGCTTTGTGGAAAGCTTTCCTGCAGCCCGAGTACCACTTGTCATAACACCACCTGTGTTCCCAGCAGACGTATTTGGTTTCCCTGTTTACCACCCTACAACTTGGGCATGTGATATCATGTGTTCGCTCAAAGCTCGAAGGTACAGGGTACCCCAACACGGGATCAGTAGCATACCTTTCAATTTAAATTCTATTTCGAACTACGACGGTGTCTGGGTACCCATCCAAGTGGTTTAGGAAACCGGCGCCAGTCAGCCACAACCACTACCTAACACGGGTGTGGTGCCTAGTCGTAGGAGAGGAAAGAGGGAGTGTGGGGTGACAATTACTGATCCTCGGAGGGGGAGGGGTCGAAACCCTAATCGGTCGCTGTCGAAATCCTCCCCCTAGAGGGCAGCTTGCTTGGTGGGTCAAGCTTTATTTAAGATGATGAGGCGGGGTTGGGCACGGTCACCTACAATCCAATTGGGCAAAGGGGGTCGCATCACATTAATCGCCGCCTACCACCAACACACATTTCTTCTGCTTGATAATACTAAAAGTCTTCCATACTTGGCCACCACCACTAAGCGCTTCTAATCACGTAGTAGTTGATGGGATGGTAGGGGGTGAGTCTTAGCTGCAACTTTCGGGGCTGGGTTCTCTTAGTGATCCTAAGCTTTTGTGCTGGGTTGTCCTCTTAGCTCTGATACGTACTCGTGTATTCTATGGCCTGCTTCGGCTAGTCTTTGCTCGTTTTCGTTTGTGAATACGAAGCACACGTGGCTGTGGCCGAAGTTGTCTCTCCCCCACGCCACCATGGGTGTGGTGGCCACATTCTTGTCTGAAAGTAGTCGTCTGCTGAATGTGGTTGAGTCGACGCCCAGTCTCTCTATGTTTGCGATAAAGGAGTATCCTCCTTCTGACTTAACAATATTTATGCTAGGTATGTGTTCTAGGGATCCTATGAGGATGTCTCGGCGTCGCTGGAAGGAGGCGCGCATACTGTTCAACCACTCTTGAGGGCCGCTTAGAGCTGCCTGTGCGCCCGCTTGGTTGATCCCACTTGGCATTAGGCCGTTAAAGATATGGGTGTTCTCAACGTGTCTGACAAGCTCTCTTGGGCCGCACACCCACCCCACCCTCCAGCCCATCATGCTATAGTTCTTGCTCACAGGGCTGACGACTATGGTTCTATCACGGGCTGAACGGAGTGTGGCAGGGAGGATGACTGAGCTGTCATCGTACACGATCTTCTCCATCGCACCGTCGAATACTATTAGGGCATCGTTTTTCTCGGCTGCTTCAACAATTGCGTTCGTTTCCTCCCGTGTGAACGCGGTGCCCGTGGGTAATGATGGTGAAGCCTACAGTACGAGCTTGGAACCCTTCATCTTCGCACTCACATCCGCTGGGTCGAAGTGCCATCCCCGCGCCTCTTGTAGCTCAATATAGGTAGGGGCGCCTCCCGCCAGTTTGACCCGCTGGGCGATCCCGTTGTAAGTTGGATTCGTTAGAACCACCTTATCCCCTGGGTCGACGAAGGAGAGTAGTGCATCCAGAAGAGCCTCACCGGCACCTGAAGTCAAAACAATTTCGTCACTTGGATCATATTTAACTCCGTAATCCGAGTAATACCTCTCTGACACCGCTCTCCTAAGCGATTCGAGTCCGCGCAGAGGTAGATAGCTATTGAATTCGTCGCGGCCCACAGCTTGGCGAGTCGCCTCGAGAATATGTTCGGGTGGGGGATAGTCGGAGTCAGCGTTCTCAAGCCTGATTGAGCCGGGCGACTTATCGGCTAGCTCAGCAATGTCGGTCATAGTCATCCTAACCAGGGAGTGAATTCGACGCGCAACATACCTATCCATAAACCACCATTGGATTCCGACTATTTAAAAAAGCTGGAAAAATTTTTCCTTGGCCGAAAGGTGTGAGCTTGGAGTGTCAAGAATATTGTACCACATCCTAGTAACCACTCTACTGCGTTGTTCGACTCTTCTAAAAATCGCTTCCGTAAACTCGCCAGCCCCCTTTTTGGTGACTCATCCAAGATTCGCAGAAGAGCTCGATGAGGTGTTTTGGGCCAGTGGGAACCTGTGTCCGCGCCTCTTAGACGAGGTCATCAAGTGCCCGGCTGATGTCATCCTTCTTCCACTCGTCTGAGAGTGGTTAATCATTCCCCAAATCTTGATCCTCACCCTCTAATATGGATAAGGTACTTGAGCCTGAAGCTTGGCGTGGGTACTCTTTGCCCTACAATGAATCCACAATCAGTCAGACGCTGTAGAGGAATCAGTGTAAGTAGGCCACGCCTAGGAGCTACATCGAGAAGAGGTCGCAGAAAGCTTCCTCAAGCCGTCCCTCTACGACATCGGACCTCTCCGATATCGAAGTACACCACTTTGGACCTAAGGGTTCTCATCTCACGTTCGTGTTCCCCCATAATTTGCTCTAGGACTTCACGCCGCCAGAGGAAGCAGTGACCAAGCTCGTGTGCCACGTTGGGCCAGAACACCGCGCAGTCGGATGAGTCAACGCACACAGTGTAGTAGTCTAAGCTTATCTCCCGCTCCGCATGTGACCCCTTATGCGGCACATAGGAGAAATACTCGGCACCGAAGAATGTGGGAATTGGGCTTGTCAAACCAACACGCTGCGAGAGGAGGTCAACCAACACCTGAAGCGCCTTCCACCTCGGGTCACTCCTATTTATGATATGGGAATCAAATGCGGACCTCTTTTGAGCGAAGTTGCGATACTCTACCAGGGCTATAGCGAGCTCTGAGCGCTTTAGCTCCTCGCTTATGGGGCCCTCAGCCATACTAAGCCTTCTACGAAGCCATGAAAGAGCCTCCCTCGCGTATGTCTCGAACGCGCCCCCGTAGGCGTTATCTGGGATGTTGGTGAAGTCTTGTTCGGCTGTGTTGCATTTGAGTTCAAGGTAGACCCGCGTTCTTTCGTTCAGCTGTGTAATAGCTCATCGGCGCTCCTTGTGGCCACTTTTCGCGTGGCCCTAAGCAGGGTGTAGAGGGTGTGCTTGTCGTGTGGGGAGAGATTGCCGTCGAGGATATGCGCGGCCGCCGATTTGAGTGCACCCGCAAGCTCTGTTGGGCTTAGCTGAGACTCTCTTAGGAGTTCCACGATGAGTGGGGCAAGTGCTGGTGGAACGTATCCCTCAGGGGAGATTGATGCCTTCAACGCGCGCTCAAGCTCGCCGAAGAGCTCTACCCCCAGCTTTAGCTCCTTCTCAAACCCGGCGGGGGTCTTCCCCGCTTCTTTGAGCTCCAAAGCGTAGAGCAGATCATCCACAGCCACGAAGAGCTCCATATGCTCGGCGCAACTCTTCGAAAGCATCGCGGTTCTAGTCAAGGTAAATAGTAATATCCACTTACGGCAACTAAACCTTTTCACCATAAGGAAGACGCTATCCATCAAAAAGTGGATGGGTATTTAGTGAATTAGGAATACCACGGTTGATGGAGCATGGACCTATCGGGATGGATGTCGTGGGTTGGTGGCCGAGTGAGTGGCTTGCTTTCTTACTTATCGTGGTCCACCCACTTAGCCAAGTGGTGGGGGGAGGACGTGAGCTGGGGTTAGGTTCCGGATTGGATACGCCTCCTCCTATCCCCCCCTCTTCACGCCTAGTTGGTGTCGGGGGTGTCTGCGGTCACCCAACTAGCTCACTTGATGGTTACTGGGTTTGGTCCAATCTTGGTTCGCCCTATTGAATTAACCTGACTATAACAGAGTGTACCACGCAGAGATTCCATCATCCGCTCACACCTAGCATGCACACGGTGGTTGCCGTTTACTTAGACCAGAAGATTTCCTTCAACCTCTAAGTGAAGTTGGAAGCATCGCCACGAGTAGTGTCGATACGCACATTCGACGAATCGAGAAGCTAGCCGCATTCGTGAATCTTCAGGCAACAAAGCTGCGCGCGGTCGCCTCGGATCCCACACGGAGCTTGCCTAGTGAATTGGCTTTATTTCTTGTTTGTGGTGTAGGATTATCCATGAATTTTTGAACACGTGAAACGTGGCGTTTTTCTCATAGTAAACTATTGTAATTTTAATGTGCACACCAAGCCTAGAAGAACGCGCCCGGGTTTCAGATGAAATGTATGCGCGTAACCCCGAAAGATTTGGTGTCTTAAACAGCGCTCTTTCAGGCTGGTGGACTCAGTTTGTACCCCACACATCACGGTTGCTTGAGCTAGGCTGCGGCACCGGTAGAGATATTCAGTTTTACTTAAAGTTAGGGTTCTCCGTGACTGGTGTTGATTACTCTCCAACCGCGGTCGCAAAGGCAAAAAGCCGTGTGCGCACTATCGGAAAAGCGGAGATTGTTGAGCTTGAGGTTACGCGGTTTTTGGAGCAAACTGAGCCGGAAAGTTACGATGCGGTTTGCGCTAATCTCGTGTACGGGGGTTTCACACTCAAAGAGCTTAAGGCTGTTTTTGCACTCGTCCACCGCGCTCTAAAACCATTTGGGGTCCACGCTTACTGTGTGCGCTCTATAAGGGATTCTCACTGCTTAGCGGGTGAAAAACTGGGAAGGTACACGAGGTTATACAAGCACGAAGCTGGGGGATTTCTGGAAACGTATTTCACACCAAAGCTTTGTGGAGGACTTTCACGAGGACTTTTTGAAACAATAAAAATCGAAGAAGATTTGCGAAATTTCACGATTCGCGTGGTCGAGCGAAAAAAGTGTTAAAGTGTTTGATGTGGATCACGAAAAGCCCATTTCTCTTACGCCCTTTCGAAGGGATTTTGTCCGACGAAGGGATTTTGTCCGATTAACACCCTTCGATTCCTCCCCCTTTTTATTAAACCTGTTGTGGCCGGAGCGATAACCATGACGATTGCAAGAAGGAAGATGGCTCCAGTCAAGGCTGAGCCGCCTTGATTCGTAGAGCTTTGGGAAGCGGTTGGTGTCCGAGTTGAGGGGGAGCTAGAAGCCGCTATGGGTGGCGAAGTCTGCGAGCTAGGCGTTATCGTCGTGGTAGCTGTTCATGTAGCAGTGGTTGTCGTGAAGGGAGCTGAGGATGTTGTGGTAGCTATGTTTGTGGTTGTTTGCTTTGGGTGTCTGGTTGGTCTGTTGATGGTTTGTTTGGTTTGTTTGGCTTATCTTCTCTTCCTCCCGACTAGCCCCGGCTCTCTCACCGTTCTCCCAATCTATTCCGCACAGAAACATGTAATCGAGTGTTCCCGTTATCCATCTCCCTCTTATGTCTCTTTATCTTCGCCTTCCTGAGTGCATCCAGTGACTGTGATGCGCTTCGGTTTCTAAAAACACTGGGTTTTCCTAACCGGGCACGCATGGAACCATTTTAGCATAAACTCATTTAACATTATTTATTCTTCACATTTCTCGCACCACGCATCTAATTGCACCTGGAACAACACAATGCCCTCCCCACATCAAGTGATGATTTCGGCGGAGCAGTTCCATCATGCGGGACTACGTGATCACAGGTCAACCCTTGCCGATTTATCTTAAGAGCGGAGCTTTCGGTTCGGTCCGGGGGCGTATGCGTGGGGGAAGCCTCTGGATTATCCTGCTTAGGTTGAGTGGGGTATAGCGTATATGAACGGTCTGGAGGGGGGTCTATGAGGCTTGGTGCATCCGTATATAGATGTACTTGTCGCCTCTCTAAATGCGATGGAGAATGCCTGGACCTCCAGTAGGGGTGAGCTTCAATTATTTTTGTATGCTCTGCTTCTGTGCCCTACTCTGAGCACTATTACGTCTCGCCCTGAGATTGCGTATATTACCCTGTAATCTCCGACTCTTAGTTTGTATAGACCCGCAAATTCGCCGTGCAATGGTTCACCCGCCCTTGGATTCTTCCCTAAGCTGCTGCGTATCTGATGAAGTATCCTATCCACATCGTTTGGGTCTATCTCTTTTAGGTCGCGGGACACAGAAGACTTGTAAAATATCTTAGTCATCTAGTTTTGCCAGCTCTTCTTCTGTAACCAACCTATCATCTTTATCCCTCAGTCTATGGAGGGCAATGAGATAATCCTCATATTCCTCAAGATATTGACTCAGGGCCTTAGTTATTATGTACGTCTTTGAGCGATCCAAAGTCTTGGCCAACTCGTTCAATCGTTCAGCGAGTTCTGCGGGTATTCTCACCGAGATGGATTCACTCATACATGTAATACGATGCACACATGTATTAAAACCTTGCCATGGTCGAATGGAGGGTGTCCGCATAAGGCTTAAACGTGGTGGGCGCCACACCCCAGACTCAGTGGGAGCATCGGCAATCAACACCCACGCATATGTCCACCATTTCCTAGGAGTCTAAGTGTTCCCAGTCTGGTTTGGGGGGTAAAAATGAGTTTCCCGCGGACTCAGGATGGTGGTGGGGGGTGCAACTCAACCCCTCGGTTGAGCCTCCTCGAGGGTGGGGAGAACCTCTGGATTCCTCAAGGTACTCAGAGTCTGGCGTGGAGGATTGGGCTGGGGGGTTTCTGGGTGGGTGGCACGCCGCGTCTTACCTCAATAGACGTACTAAGGGAAGCAGTGGGGGGTGGAGGTTATGACACGGGGTTGTGTCTCGGATTAGTTATCTCGCATCCGTCGCATCCACACCCACCCACTACTTTTCCTTCCTACCCCTCCTAACTTAGCCGGTGTTTATGGTGGGTGTTGCCGGTTGCTTGGCTTATACAGTTTCCAAAACCTCGCCCCTTCTAGGGGCGGGGATTCCAAAGGTATAAATACGCATGCAGAGAATATTTGGCAACGCGTGTGAGGGCATACGGGTTCAGAGCGTACTCATCAAAGACCGCAGCGGGCGGGGGTGTTGAAAACCCAGTTAGAGGTTGCATGTAAACTCTATAATACGCTCTTGCGCGTATAGCAAGAAGAGTATGAGGAGAACAAGCATAGTATGAGTAGGAATGAGCTTCGGCGGCTGGCTTTGGGTTTGAGGAAGCGAAGCCTCGAGTTTCGGGCGCTGCACTCTCAGGTTGCCCAGCAGGTTGCGGAGAGGTTCTACCAAGCTAGGGAGCGCTTCCTCGAAGGACTTTCGAACAAACCCAAGGTGAAGAGGCCACACAGGTTTCTGTCCCTAGTGTATCCTCAATCTGGTTGGAGGCTTTCTGATGTCAGGGAAGTTGGTCTCGGCAAAAACAAAAAGAAGAGGAGGGCTCGGCTCTACCTGAGCAAAATCGGCTTCTTCACTTTAATCCCTCATAGGGAGCTTCCAGAGAGCCCAGTGTCTTAGGTGTGCGTTAAACTTTACCCTTCAGGCAGAATCCACGTAATCTTCTTGGTGGAGGAACCTGAGGCTAAAGTGCAGTCTTCGAAGGAGCCCAAAAAAGCGGTGAGTGTGGACTTGGGGATCACAAGGCTTGCCACACTCTCAGATGGGCTCTTCCTTGAGAACCCTAGGCCGCTTGAGCGCTTTTGAAAGAATCAGGGTGCTTCAGAGGTCACTTTCAAGAAAAAGGTTTCTTTCGAAGAATTGGCTTAAGGCGAAGCGGAGGCTGGCGAAGGAGCACGAGTGTGTTAAGGATTTCAGGCGCGACCTCTTCTTTAAACTCGGGGCGCTACTCACACAGGAGTATGATGTGCTGGTGCTAGAGGACTTAAACGTCCGGGGTTTGGTTCAAAAAGGCGAGACAGGGAAGAGGAGGCTTCGACTCTACGACTCCTCTTTTTCAGAGCTCAGAGCTGTGCTGGAGTGGGAGTTTCGAAAAAGAGGGAAACTTGTTTTACCTGTTCCAGCATACGACACATCGCGCAAGTGTTTCAAGTGCGGTAGAATCAACCAGAATTTGACTTTGAAAGAATCTTTAACTGTCCATATTGCGGTTTCACCTTGGACCGCGACCTCAACGCTTCTCTGGTGCTCTTAAAAATAGGTGGGTGCCACCCTTCTGGTGTGCCTGCGGAACTCCGCCCAATACCTCCTCTTTCGACCTTAGGGTTGGCAAGGGGTAGGCATGGTGGAGCGATGGTTCAGGAAGCTCCGCCAGGCGGGGTAGCTCACAACTCGCCGCGTGGGTGGGTATCAGGCACATTTCGGGTGTCTGGTTGGGTGGAGGCAGGGTTTTGAGCCTTGAATAGAAGAGTCGGACACGTCTGTGAAGTCCGTATTTAGTGCCTCCTTCTTCTTACTAGGGCTACTATGGCTGCAACCATGATCACGATGATTATGACTAGGAGGATTGCTCCAGCTGTTGCCGAGCCACCCTGACTCGTCGAACTTGTGATTGGGGATTGGGTGGAGGG
>Ga0208151_100460_pt1 | contig 17192 bp, 22 predicted proteins | sample ECH_Bhost_MetaG_FD_187130 | JGI IMG/M metagenome (GOLD analysis project Ga0208151, IMG submission 187130) | Hot spring microbial mat communities from Yellowstone National Park, Wyoming, USA - ECH_B host_MetaG (SPAdes) (version 2) | ecosystem: Environmental > Aquatic > Thermal springs > Hot... | reverse complement strand
GGTTGAAACGAACCTTGAAACCGTGAGGAACCCCACGAATTTATTCGTGGGGGGATGTCAGATTTTGAGAAGTTTTTAAATTCAACACGCTACTATCTCCTTAGTCCCAAAAGTGGGTCTGAAGTAAGGCATTTGGCGCTGATTTTGCGCTTGAAGCTCTCAGGGTCTTCTATTGTTCCTGTAAAGTCTATGTATCTAGACACATATGATCTAGGAACCTCAACTTCAAATTCTTCAACTTCATCCTCTTCACCATAGGTAAAGCAATCAAAGCCTGTTTCGTTCTTTATCTTCTGGGCAAGCATCCTTGCCGCTTCCTCCATTGCTGTGATCTTGTCTGGTTCATTAGTATATGGCCTTTCCATGAAGAAGATCATTCCTTTTTCACTCTTCAGCAGATGTACCTGCATGAAGCCAAGTGGTCTTGTTGTATCATTAGCCTTATAGAACACGATCATGAACTGGTTTGCATCACCTAACATACTCATCAAAGTCTGGTTATGTGCTACGTCGCGATTGCTGTTTTGGCAGTTTCCTCCGCCACTGTTGCCATATCTACCGAAAGTTAATATCTTGTTTAGTTCAAAGGTAATCTTTGCTGTTACTTTTGTTTCTCCAGTCGGCTTACTGTAGTTTAGCAAAGCATCTACTATAAATTTAGCATTATCCAAGGTAGATTTAATATTATCCAAATCATTGGTAGAGATGCCGAGCTGCTTGTTATTCTTAGATATATATCGCCTTAACGCCCTAATGGTTGAAGGCACTCCTTTATCTACCCATTCAGCAACCTCCTTTGCAATTTCTTTCATTATTAAGTCTTGTTCTTCTTTTGACTTCTCAAGCATTTTCTGTAGCCTTTCTGCTATATTATTTATGTAGTCAAAAGACTCCTTTGCCTTTAGCAGTTTTATAAGCTCTATCCCCTTTGCTTTTAATTCTTCATCATCAGGATCGAATGCATCGGTCAAGCCGTAAAGATCCCTTAACTCAAGAAGAGAAGCAAGCTTTTTTGACTTGGCAGATCTAGCTATTTCAAGTAGTTTAAGATTAGCATCTTTTTCTATATTATCAAAAATTCTTAGTAACGCATCTTTGTGTTGCACGAAATTATGTGCCTCTTTTACTATACTATCATACGGTATATTACCATAAGGTATAGAACACTTACTCGTATAGGTCACTGCCAGTTTATCAAGATTCATAAGCTTCTCTTTTATGGCACAAGCGTCACTTAGCTGCTCATTTGCTAGTTCATGGCCACCAAACTTGAACTCCTTAAACTTCTGTATTCCGCCTTCAAAGTAGTGCTTAATTGCGTTCACTAGAACTCTTTCCGCCTGTGGTTTGTCTTTACGATACTTAACATATAAACCAAAAAGGTCTTCGAGAAAAGGATAATCAGACATAGCCTTAAGTGCATCATCGCTCTTTGGTTTAACATTGAATGTGCTCTCTACTTTCCCTACAAGCTGTTTATAGAGCACCGCTTCTTTATCCTCAGAAGCTAATATGCTCTGAAACTCGCTGTCACTTATGATATTCATACGCCTTAGCTCACAAACAGTAGGAAAAATTTTGAGATCATTCATCACACTTCTAGATTTCTCAATGAAAGAGTTCAGTATTTTGCCGCTACCACTATCGATGAATGCATATACAAGCCCCCTCAGAGGCAAAGCTTTCTTGTTATTGCTTTCTGCTTTTGAAAGCTCTTTTGCAAGCTTTTCGGCAGATTCTTTAGAGATATTGAGCATTTCCAAGAATGTGCGATATACTAAACCCATACCATCCAGTTCCTTATAACCGATTGCTTCTCTATCGAAAAACATTCGCTTTATCAGTATCTCTTTACTAAAGTTGTTTAAATCGTCCAGCACTATAGAGAACTGTGCTGCTATCAAATCCACATCTTCAGTTTTTATCTCCCCAAGCCCGAGAAGAATGTAAGCTAGGGTTTTTGATTTGTTAGTAAGAGCAAGCTCAAGGGCAAGCTTGTATGTTAATTCTCTTGTTCCTAACAACTCAGGATGCTTTTCAATCATGTGTATGTTGACTTTCTCGCTTCTGTTAAAAGCAATGCTCTGAACTACATCTTCATACTTGAGCACTTCAGGATACCTGTCAATCATATGCATAGTTACTTCATCGCTTCTGTATTTAGCAATCGCAAAAGCAACGTCTTTATTTAGCACCCAAGGGTACCTATCAATTGTGTATATGACTAATTCATCGCCTCTATCCAGAACTATCGCTTTAACTACTTCTTCATACTTCAGCACTTCATGATACTTTTCAATCATATACATGTTGACTTTGTCACTTCTGTAGTAAGCAATGTTTTTGGCCACATCTTCATACTTCAGCACTTCAGGATGCTTGTCAATCATATGCATAGTTACTTCATCGCTTCTGTATTTAGCAATCGCAAAAGCCACTTCTTTATCTAGTATCTCAGGATACCTGTCAATCATATGCATAGTTACTTCATCGCTTCTGTATTTAGCAATCGCAAAAGCCACTTCTTTATCTAGCAACCCAGGATAATTATCAATTATATATATAGATGGTCCGTCACCCCTACTTGTGGCGATGGCTTTAGCCACATCTTTATTCAGCACCCATGGATACTTCTCAATCATATACATACATACTTTGTCGCTTCCGAGTGTAGCAATTGCAATAGCCGCCCATTTTTCCTCTAACAACCAAGAGTGTTCATTAAGAAGTTCAATTACTAGTTCGTCGCTTCCCCTCTTTACGACTTCTTTAAATGCTTTATCTAAAGGTAGCCCCTGAATTTCAGATATAATATTATCTGCGCTTCGCTCTCTTAGAAACCTCTTTAGCTGCTTCAGTGGTTCTTCTTGCTTTTCATCTTTGTACTTCACTACTTCGGTCATTTTTATTCACATATTATGTTGTAGAAATAACATTGCCATACAAACAAAACCATACAAACAAGAGCATATTTTTTAAAATACATTTCTTTAGTTTTGTTCATAAAGACTTAGTTTATAAGGCACAAACCTTTTTAGAGGCCAAGACAAGAAGGTAGAAAATAAAACGCCATTGGAACTTATGTTGTTTGTTGGCTTTCTATTATTTACCTATTTATTGGACAAGGCTGTAGCACTTGACTCTTTTATATTATATTTATAGTCAAGGGGTGCGAAAGATATAAAAAGTTTAAAGATGAACACCCTTTTGATATATATGAGAGTTACCAAAAATGGAGGATTAACAATGATATTGTCTGACCCTACTAGAAACCTTTACTGCCCGACTCTAAACTTAAGAGGAAAGCGTGTAGTATTGCGTGATGACTATCATGGCAGGGTAAGGTTCAGAAGCAACGTGCTTGATGCAATTTCTAAGCTCTGATCTTTTCTTCCTTTCTTTGTACCTTCGGCACAAGACCTTCTAATTCTAAATGCTTGTATTGGTTAGAGTAGCGCATATCGAAGTTTCTTATTCCTAGATTCCCAAGGAGTGTCTTTGTCATTGTTATATAGCTTATTTCAGCACCTTTGATAACCTTTCTCATATTATTTAACAAATTATCTATCTCTTCGTTTGAGCTTAGGTTTACAAAAACAAGAATACCAGAAGGATTCAATATATCACATATGTATACATATTTAAGATGCTCATCTGGCTTCATCTTTACAAGCTCAGCGAACCACTTGTTTCTCGAATCGAGGAAATCAGAGGTGTTTGTTATTGCTATCTTTATTATTCCGTTTATGTTACTCTTTGGTTGCGCCTCAAAATAAGTTATTCTTTTCAGAAGTCCACTTTCTTTTAGTCTTTCCATTGTATAAAGAAGCAGTTCTGGCTTCTGGTAGAATCTCTTTGCAATCTCCTTTATTTCACCTCTGCCATCTATGTTAAGACCTTCCAACAGAGCTTTTGCTGAGCCTGAAAGCATAAGCTCATCTATAAGCTCGTTTCTAATAGGGAAAAAGCCAAAGGCTGTCACAATTCTGCTTGTATTTACCAGCATATTATAATCTTTAAGGTTTTTAGAAAAATTAATCAAAAATTTGTTTAGATTGTAAAAACTCTTGGCAACTTCATAGATCACCAAATCCTCTTCTCCATGCAGCTTTGCAACAAATTGGGGAACTGTAAAGTTAGAGAGTGCCCGCGTTATCTCTTCATCATTTGGCACCCCTTTATTGAATTTAATGAATGTAATATATTCTTCTACACCCAGTTCAGGAATCTTTGCAAGTGCTTCTTCACGCATCTCTCTCTTTGTAGATTTGTGCTTGCTTATTCTAATAAATTCATGTTTCCATATATCTTCAAGATCTATTTCCGGTACAAAATGAAGCCCATATTCTTTTACTACTTCATTGAATATAGAGTATGTTGTTGCTTTCGGCATCTTAAGGTGCTTGCTTATGCTGTCGATGCTGGCTCTTCCATCTATGCTAAGGAATCTGAGCATCTCGTTTTTTATAATGGCCTTCCTCTCTTTTTCTATAATTTTTGGCATGCAATCAATCATATATTAATTAAAAACAAATATAAATTTAACGCCAAATTTTTTTATTTTTGATTATTAGAAATATACTAATATAAACCAAACCAGAAACTTATTAATAGGAAGAAGCTACTACAATCTACCTTTCGACTCACCTTTTACAACACCGCTCGCAACCAAATGGGCAAGCCTCAGCATTTGGTATGCAATATCTATAAATGTGCTTAAATCTTTGTCCCTTATGCCAATATATTGAATGTAAAAACCATTTAAACGAGAGCTAAGTGAAACTTTATTTATTTTCCTAAGGAGCTTTATCTTTTCTTCTACACCTTTTCCTGCTCTCTTTATCGCGTGCTCCATCGCTCTTTGGTTGGGCTTTTTTCTTGTAATCGCTATAATAGGTATATTAAGCTCAGAATTTATCTTTGTTATATCTACAATATTAAGCCCCGCCAATGTTATACCATTAAGTGCTACAAGCTTTATCTCTCTTAGAAAGCGTGATTGCCTTATCTTGCTTATCAGCTTATCTGTTGCGTCGTTGCCATCTACAGTTACATGAAACGATATAACACCCTCTACTGTATCTTTTCTTGCAACTATACCTACAACAAGCGATTCGCCACCATTCTTAGAAAAAGGTGCATCATCAACTGATAAGATGCGTATGCCTTCTTTCATATCATTTCTTTGGGAGTTGGGCCTTAAAATCCTTTAGCTCATCTCTTATCTCTTCTATCGCATCAACAACAAGTTTTTTTGGGTTCTTGTTAGATTTTACTATGAGCCTTGGCTTCCCAACTTCGAAATGTGTTTTTGTAACGGCTACGAACTCAACATCAGCTTTATCCTGGAGCTTTCCTCTTATAAGTTCTGCTACGCCTCTGTCAGCATCTTCAAACTCTACTATCAGGCTTTTTGGTTCGTCTTCAATGATATTCAGTTTCATAAAAATCACGCAGGATTACTGATTTTATAATTTTCACTACTAAATATTAATATATTTATCCATCTCCATATTAATTTACACAACTGCGTTTTGAATCTAGAAATAAAAAGGTTTAAAAACTAAAGTAAATAAAAATTATAAAAGGGATTGTTTTATTCTCTTTAGTTTGGGGTAATTTTATGGCAAATGTAAAAGATGTAGAAGCTAATGTGCTTATACAAAAGACAGCAGAAAAGCTTAAGGAAGCAGGTATAACAAAGCCTGCTTATGTGGAATTTGTAAAAAGTGGTGCTGGTAGAGATAGAATTCCGCAGCAAAAAGATTTCTGGTATATAAGATGTGCTTCTCTGCTTAGGCAAGTTTATCTAAACGGACCTATGGGTGTTTCAAGGCTAAGAACAAGGTATGGCAACAGAAAGGAGCATGGTGTGAGAAGGCACCACCACTACAAGGCGGGTGGAAGCATAATAAGAGATGCACTTAACGCACTTGAAAAACTCGGCTATGTTAAAAAAGGTAAATCGGGCCGCGAGATAACAGATGCTGGCAGATCTTTTCTCGATAAGATAAGCAACGAAATCCTAAAAGGTGGGAGCGGTGCCTGAAGGCGAGGATGAGGAGAAGGAGCTTAAAAAAGCTGTAGCAAAGAGGCTTAAAGAGCTGCAGATAGAACAGCAGAAAAGGGCGATAGTGAGGCAGTACCTTGAGCCTGCAGCTTACGAGAGGCTTATGAATGTAAGGGTTTCAAACTATGAGTTATATGCTCAGCTGCTTGATCTTATAATTTCAATGGCTCAAACAAACAGGCTTCCGGGGAGGATAACAGAAAAGCAGCTTGTAGACCTCCTTGTAAAGCTTACAGCCAGACCAGAGCCAAAGATCGAATTTAAACACAAATGAGGTGTTTCCATGAGTAAAAAAAGTGCTGAAAAAAAGCTCAGGCTTGGAAAAAAGCTAAAGGAAAATAAGAGGATACCAGTTCTTGCCATACTTAGAACGCATAGGAAGATAGAATATAATAAATTCCAGAGGGATTGGAGACATAGAAAGCTTAGGATAAGGTAATTCTATGGCCGTTCTCAACATAGATCTGAAAAAGAGGCTTAGCAAAGTGCATAAGCCTAGAAGAAGAGTAATTGCGATTAGCTATGTTAGAGAAAGAGCCGCAAAGCTCTTGCATACAGAGCCTTATAATGTTATTATTGATTCAGAGCTCAACAGGAGGGTACAGCTAGCAGCAAGGAGAATGGAAGCAGTAAAGATAGAGGTTGAGAAAGAGGGTGAGCTGGTTAGAGCTAAATTCTTCAACGAGGAAAAGGCTAACGAAGCAAAAAGCAAAGAAGAGGTAAAAGAGGCAAAGAATAATAGTAACGATAGCAATAGCACTAACCAGAAAAAATGATTAAGGTTTCTTTTTATGACTGTGCTAAAAACGGAAATTTATGGTAACAGCTATATTGGTATATATGGCTTTGCAACCGATAGCTTCTGCCTTTTCGGAAAAGGTGTACCTCAAAAGAAGGCAGAGAATATAGCAAAAGCATTAGATACTGAAAAGTTCGATCTAACTATAGATTCATCCCAGCTTGTAGGCATATACGCTGTGGCTAATTCAAAAGGCATATTGCTACCAAAGATAATTGATGAAAGGGAGCTAGATGAGTTAAAAAAGAAGATTAAAGGCGTAGAGATAGGTGTTTTCGATACAGATCTTAATGCGATTAGAAATAATATTCTTGTTAATGATAAAATAGCCATAGTAAATCCATATTATAACAAAAAAGAAGAGAAGTTTATACAAGATGTTCTTGATGTAGAAGTAGTAAAATCTAGTATAGGTGGATTTAGCACAGTTGGTGCAAACAATATTCTTACAAACAAAGGCATAGTATTCAACAACAGGATTAGTGAAGAAGAGAAAGAAAGAATAGAAGGAATTGTTGGTTTTAAGGGCGAACAATCTACAGCAAATCTAGGTTCTCTAAACATAGGGCTTAGTAGTATTGCAAATTCAAAAGGCTTAGCAATAGGCGAACTTACCACAGGCTATGAGCTTGCAAGGATCGCAGGCTCGTTAGACTTATAATCCTTATTCTTTAATAAAAATATAATGATATTATGGAAGCAGACAATAAAGAAGAGGCTATAGAACAATTGCGATACCTTCAGAGCTTGTACATGCAGGAGTATGAAAATCTTCTTAACGAGATAGCAAATTATAACTTAATTTATAATGCTACACAAAGGAATATTGATGTGCTTGAAAACCTAGGCATGCTTGAAAGTAATAACATACTTCTCAATCTTGAGGGTGGCACGTATATAGAAGCAAAGCTGAACAAGGTAGACAAGGCACTAGTCTATATAGGCTCAGGCTACCTTATAGAAAAGGGCATTGATGAGGCAAAGGCTTTTCTTAAGCAGAACAAGCAAAGAGGGGAAGAGCTCATTAAGGAGCTAAATAAGAGAAAGGAAGAGATAGAAAAGAATCTTATTGACGTAGCATTTGAACTTGAAAAAATCGGTAATTCAAATGTTTGACTCATTAAAGAAAAAACTTTCTGATTTTGTAGGCTCTTTCAAGAAGAAGGAAGAGGAGATAAAGGAAAGCGCAGAAGCAGAGGAAAGCAAAGAAGAAGCAGTTGAAAAAAAGAGAGAAGAAAGTAAGAAGGAAGTGGAAAAAAAGGAAGAGGAAAGCAAAGAAGGAAAAGTAGAAAAGAAGGAAGAGGTAAAGAAGAAAGAAGCAGAAGAGAGTGTGCAAAAGATAAAAGCAGAGATAACAGCAACTACAAAAATAAAAGGGTTGTTCTTCAAGAAGGTAAAAATAAAAGAAGAAGATATAAATGACATGCTAGAAAATCTCAAACTCTCTCTAGTTGAGGCGGATGTTAGTTATGATGTTGCTGAAAAATTTGTTGAAAAACTGAAGGAGCTTCTTGTTGGAAGAGAGGTGGATTCAAAAAATATAGAAAAAGAGATAAATGCTGTTATAAAAGAGGCGCTTCTACAAATCCTATCAAAATCATCAAATATAGATATTGTTAACTTTGTCAAAGAAAAAAGAAGCTTAGATAAAAGCGAACCTGTAAAGATACTTTTCCTAGGGCCAAATGGTGCAGGCAAGACAACGACGATAGCTAAAATAGCTAAGATGTTAAGGGATGCCGGTTTAGGCTGTGTGCTTGCAGCAAGCGATACTTTCAGAGCTGCAGCAATAGAGCAGCTAACAATGCATGCTGAAAGACTCGGCGTGCCAATCATAAAAGGAACTTATGGGGCTGATCCAGCAAGCATAGCCTTTGATGCGATTGCATATTCTAGAGCGCATCACATTGATGCGGTTCTTATCGATACAGCCGGAAGGCAAGAGACGAACAAAAGCCTTTTGGAAGAGATGAAAAAAATAGTAAGGGTTGCGAAACCTGACTTAAAGATCTTTGTGGGTGAGAGCATTACTGGAAATGCATTGCTAGAGCAAGTAAAAGAGTTTAATGAGGCGATAGGCTTAAATGGAATTATACTAACAAAGCTTGATTGTGATCCAAAAGGGGGCAACACACTCTCAATATTAAGCGAGACAGATATACCAATCATTTATTTTGGGACAGGAGAAAGCTATGAGAGATTAATAAAATACAATCCAAACGAAATTATCGAAAATATACTAAGTTAGAAGCAAATAAATATTTTTATATCTTGAAATGTTATAGTTTAGCTGCTAAGTGCTAAGTAGTGTGATTGGTTTGGATGAAAATGAGCTTAAGCTTCTTGAAGCACAAGTTTATGATCAGCTTAAAGGTGTTCTAGATACACTTCCAAGTGAACAAGATAAAGCTAGATATATAGAAAGTGTTGCTAAAACCATAGATCCGAGCGCAAGCAAAGAGGATATAGAAAGAGTAATTGCTGATGCAACAAACTTTTACCCAATAAACAAATACTTGGGCGACCCAGATGTAGAAGACATTATGATTAACAACACCGCTAACATATTCCTTTACACAACACAAGCAGGTCAGGTCAAAGCTCCTGAAAGGGTAGAGAACAGGTTTGAACTTGATCTTCTCGTTAAAAAATTCAAGATGTTTGCAACCACCTCAGCATCTCATGAAAAGATAGCTGATGTGCACCTTCCAAATGGGTCTAGAGTAAATATAGTAGACTCACCGCTTGGTGCTGACATAACAATTAGAAATTTCAAAAGCAAGGCAATGAGCATAATAGACCTTATCAACAAAGGAGAAATGAGCTACAAGCTCGCAGCTAGGCTTTGGATTTATACAGACGGCCTAAAGGTCAGACCTGCAAATATACTTATAGGTGGAATGCCAGCAAGCGGTAAGACAACGCTTCTCAATGCGATGTTTAGCTTCTTCAGGCCTGAGGAAAGGATTATTACAATAGAAGAGACATATGAATTAAACACAGAAACACAGGAGAATTGTGTTAGGCTAGAGACAGATCCAACAATAAGCATGGAGGATTTGGTAAAGACTTCTTTGAGAATGAGGCCTGATAGAATTATAATTGGAGAGGTAAGGGGTGCAGAAGCTAAAGACATGATGACAGCTATGAATATAGGAAAGATTGCAATGGGCACAATACACGCAGGAACCGCGAGGGATGTTATTACAAGGCTGCAACATACGCCAATGAATGTTGAGATGGATATAATACCACTTATTGATGTTATAATAATTATATCGCAGGTATTTGAAAACGGCAAATTTGTTAGAAAGATAACGCAGGTATCAGAGATCTCTGGCATAGAGACGCAGGTTCTTCTTTCTGATTTATACACATATGATTATAAAACGCATAAAAGCTCTGATATACTTCCAAGTGTAACGTATAGAGACACATTATCAAGGCTCACCGGCTATCCGCCATCAGAGATTATAATGGAAGAAGAAAGAAGGGCAAAGATATTGGAGAGGCTCAATCAGCTAGGCATGACAGACCTTAAGAGCATAAATGAATTTGCAAAACTCTATTATGAGGATCCAGAGACTGCACTAAAGAAGATAAATCTAGAGAACTTGGGAACATTGTCATGATAATTCTTCTATTGCTGATGTTTACATTACTTCTAACATATAAATTGTATTTAGACATAAAATCATTTTCTAAATTTAATCTAAGTCTTTATCCTTTTCTCGTTTTGGGATTTATATTGTTTGAAATAGAAAGTGGTGGTGTAAGCGCTATTTTTTATCTCCTGCTTATGCTCCTTTTTAATCTACTTGCAACTAACTATGGAAGCAAAAAAGGTATTGTCTTTGGTATAATGCTGCTTGTAGCTCTGCCGTTCAGCAAAAGTGGTATTTTATTAGCTCAAAGCGGCTTTCTTGGCATTATGCCTGGTATGCTCAAACTCACTGAAAAGAGCGAAAACAAGAGAGAGAACAAGATAGTTGAGATTAATAGAGATATTGTCCACTTTATTATAGGCATAGCTATAATATTTTCGGCCGCGCTTCTCCCTAATCCAAGGGAATTAATAATCGCACTTATAATTGTGGGCTTTATACTAGGCAGTTACACAATAATCTCAAAAAGCAAATTTTCTAGTATGCTTTATAAATTCGAGAGGAAGAACACATACTTCGGTTCAGGAGCTATATGGCTTGCACTTGGCGCATTGCTTGCAATGGGGTTTGTCTTTTCAAGAAACTTTTTGATAGCAGTACTTGTTGCCATATTTATTGGCGATCCTCTAGCCACAATAGTTGGAGTAAAGTTTGGCAAGCACAGAATATTTTACAACAGAGAAAAGAGTGTTGAAGGGTCATCTGCATATTTTGCAGCAGTACTTGTTATAGCTTATCTATTTATTGGCTTATACGCGCTTCCTATTGCACTTATTGCCGCATTCGTTGAAAGCTGGAGGATACAAATCGACGATAATCTTATGGTGCCTATAATACTATCTATACTGCTCTTTCTTCTCTATATTTAGAAACGTTAATAAGAAGATTAAACTCTTCTTCCTCTCCTGCCGCCAGGTCTCTTTGTTGTGTCGGTTGGTATTGGAGTGACATCTTCTATGCTGCCTATCTTAAAACCACTTCTTGCAAGTGCTCTAACAACAGCCTGTGCACCAGGGCCTGGTGTTTTTGAGCCATGTCCACCAGGTGCTCTGATCCTTATATTAATATGTGTTATCCCTTTTTCTATTGCGGTTGCCGCAACCTTGTAAGCTGCCTGCATTGCCGCATATGGCGTGCCTTCTTCGTGGTCTGCATCAACAACCATCCCACCACTTCCTACAGCTATTGTTTCCGCACCAGATAGGTCTGTGAGTGTTATTATTGTATCATTCTTAGAAGAATAAATATGGGCAACACCCCATCTTATACCCTTTGGCTTGTGTTTCTCTTTGGCTAGCATTACCTCCGTTTCATACGATACCTCTTCCTTCTTTGATTTCTTCTCCTCTTTTACCGCTTGAGCTCGTGCTTCTTTTTTTGCCGCCATAAAAACACCTAAGATGCTTCGCCTTCACCTTCTTCTGCTTCTTTTGTCTGTTGCTCAGCCTCGCTAGATATACTTTCACCAGCAGCTGCTGAGCGTGGCTCAGAAGAAAGTATGTTATGCTCTATATTAAAAGGCTTGTAATAGCCTATACTCTTTTCTTCTTCAAGGCTAACCAGGTAGCTTGGCACGGTAACCCTTCTGCCGTTTATTGCTATAAAGCCATGTGTTATTAGCTGCCTAGCCTGCTTTATTGTTTTTGCAAGCCCTCTCTTAAATACAATTGTTTGTAGGCGCCTCTCAAGAAAAGCCTCAGGCGTTAATATCAAAAGATCATCGAGTGTTGCGTTGCTTTTTACTATACCATATCTAGCAAGTCTGCCTATGATCTGCTTACCTTTTTCCTCGCTTGCTGCACCTGAAAAGAGCTCTTTTACATTCTTTCTTATGCGCCTAAGCTCTGTCGAAGCCTTCCAAAGCTCTCTTAAGTTTTTCAGGCCATATTTTTCAACAAGCGCATGCTCTTCTTCAATCCTCTGCCTATCCCACATGAGCGTTGGTTTTTCAAATTTCTTCCTTAGTCTTCTTGGTGCACCCATTCAATCACTTTTTCTCCTTCTTTTCTTGTTGTTGCTGCTGCTCAGCTGCCTTCTTGGTCTGTTCAACAGCCTTCTTTGTTACTCCTACAGTTGCACCCGTTCTTCCAGTAGATCTAGTTTTCTGTCCACGCACCTTCTGTCCATATTGGTGCCTAAAGCCGCGCCATGTCTGGATCTTTACATCATAATCAATATCTTGCTTTACCCTAACAGTCAGATCGCTTCCTATAAGGTGCATACTCTCTCCTGTTTCTCTATCCTTGCGCCTATTAAGAAGATACTCCGGCAAGCCAAACTTTAAAGGATTCTTAATTATAGTTTCAATATTATTTAACTTATCCTCTGGAAGCATACCTATTCTTGCAGATTTATCAATGCCAAACCTTTCTTCTGCAACATTAGCTATAGCCTCAGCCATTGTGTTGCCAATACCTTTTATCTGCGTAAGAGCCTTTACAATCTTAAAATTACCATTAATATCTCTACCTGCAATTCTCACTATGCCCGCTTCTTCTCTCTTCTCCTCTCTTTTCTGTTGCTTTGTTTCATTTGCTTGGGCTTTTACATCACTCATTAAGCTCACCAATCGCCAGGGCTGGGATTTTCAGAAACCTTTTGAACCCAGAAGGCTCAGAAGAGCCATACGCTTGCAGGTTTATCTCCAGGCGTACGCGTTACCGGATTCCGCCACCCTGGCATATTAATTATTTGTCTGAAAACCTTTATAAATAGGTTTCAAGTTAATAAATTAATGAATAAAGTATTTAAAGATATATCATGCATGCAGCTGCATCCACTTTCTTGTTAGCAAAAAATATAAAGAATAAAAAGATAGTCATACATAAATTTTTGTGAATTCTATGGTAGATACAATAAAACTTGAAAAACTTAAGAAGCTTAAAGAGATGGGCATAGAGCCATATCCATACTTCTACGAGCAGACTCATCATGCAAATGAAATAAAAGATAAATACAGCGAGTTAGAAGGTAAAGAAGTGAGCGTAGCGGGAAGAATAGTAAGGGAAAGAGAGATGGGCAAGCTTCACTTCTATGACCTTCTTGATTCTACAGATAAAATTCAGATAATGGCAAGGGTTGGCGTTGCTAATGAAGCGTCGATAAAGCTTATGCCGCTTCTTGATATAGGAGATATTATTGGAGTAAAAGGTGTTGTTACAAAAACAAAGAAAGGGGAGATAAGCATTGATGCAAAGGAAATTACCATATTAGCAAAATCGCTCAGGACATTGCCTGAGAAGTTCCACGGATTAAAAGATATAGATATAAGGTATAGAAAGAGGTATCTAGACCTTATAGTAAACCCAAAGGTGAGAGACATATTCAGAACCAGGACGAAAATTATCGACTATATCAGGAACTTTCTTAACAAGAAGGGCTATATAGAAGTGGAAACACCGATACTACAGCCTGTTTATGGCGGTGCTTTTGCAAAGCCTTTCAAGACGCATCACAATTACCTTGACGTTGATATGTATCTAAGAATCTCTAACGAGCTCTATCTAAAGCGACTTATAATAGGTGGCTTAGAGAAGGTGTATGAATTCTCAAGAGATTTTAGGAATGAGGATGTCGATGTTGAGCATAATCCTGAATTCACCCTTCTAGAATTTTATGAAGCATATGGGGATTATAATACCTATATGAAGCTTACAGAGGAGCTGCTAAGCGGATTAGCTAAAGAACTTTATGGCACATATGAAATAGAGTATCAAGGCAAGAAGTTGAATTTTAAACCACCATTCAGAAGGATTTACTTTGTTGATGAAATAAAAAAGAAGTCTGGCATAGATGTAAGCACCATTACTGATGAAAATGCTAAAGAGATAATTGAGAAGGAAGGGCTTAAAACATCAGTGCAAAATGCATACCATGTTGCAGACGCATTATTTGACAAATATATAAAACCTGACATAAAAGATCCTGCTTTTGTATTGGACTACCCGGCATATATGTGTCCACTAACAAAAGATAAGAGAGGTAACAAGCTGCTAAGCGAAAGGTTTGAGCTATTTGTAGATGGCAAAGAGCTTGCAAATTCTTATTCTGAGCTTACAGACCCTATAGAACAGAGAAAGAAGTTTGAAGAGCAAGATGCTGAGAGAAGAAAAGGCGATCCAGAGGCACCACCAAGCGATGAGGACTTCTTAGAAGCTATAGAATATGGAATGCCGCCGACAGCAGGCATTGGAATAGGAATAGACAGGCTTGTCATGATCTTTACCGATGCGCCTTCAATAAAAGAGGTTATACTCTTCCCTACCGTCAAGCCAAACGAAACAAAATAGCATAAGGAAGCGGGCCCGAGGGGATTTGAACCCCTGACTTGCTGGTTAAAAGCCAGCCACTCTGGCCAAGCTGAGTTACGGGCCCTCAAAAAATAAACGCAGTTAAAGTTTATAAGTTTTTATAGATTGAAGGTATAATAACATTACGATTGCATGGATTTCTGGGGCTATTTTAAGAGCATAAGCGCAGGAGAGAAATTTTCTGAAGAAAAGCTTACATTAAGCAGTGTAAAATCAACTTATCTGCCAAATGAGCGGGTAAATACATCTATTGCAATGATCTCTGATTTTTTAAAGGAGATAAAGATTGGAGATATAATGTTTGAGAAAAATAATTTTAACACAAGATACATTTATGCATATAACTTAACATATGATGTGCTTGTCTCAATTTATAGTGTTAGCAAAGAATCAGGCATATTATTCAGGACAGCATTACCATTAAATAAAGATGAAGCTAGTATTATAAAAAAACTATATACTAAGCTAAAAGACAGAAATATAGAAATCAGAATTATAGGCATGCAAAATAAGCAAGCTAATGCAAAAGAGTTTATCAAATCTCTTCTCTTTTTGGAAAAGCTTGGCAAAAACTCACTTATAGAAGTAGACTTGTTTGGGAATGAAGTAAGGCACGTTGCAATAGATCTGAAGACCGGATTGTCTTACAATGTGCTAATTAAAAATATTATCTACAAGCCTGGTGAGCTCATAAACAATTTGAGCTTCGATGAATTTTCAAAGAATGTCTCGAAGCTTAAACTCGTATAGCTTCTCGTAAACAGGTCCAGAGCTTGTAAGTGCGCTTTTTATAAGATAAAAAGAGCTTACCTCGAAGGAGCCAAATTGATAATCTTTGTATTTGTTAATGAACTCAATGAGCCTTTCCCTATTTGCATATTTTACTCTTGCTATTGTTATATGCGGCACATATTTTTCCTTCTCGTAAGAGATCTTTTCAGCATCGAGCATAAATGAAAGCTTGCTATATAGCTGTGAAACTTCAGAAGCGCCTTCCTTTAGCGCTACAAAAATTACTCTTATAAATTTTGGGCTAAACGTGTTTATGCCATATAAATTAACTTTAAATACGGGCCAACTTGTCTCTTCAAGTGCTTTTTTGATCTTTTCAGCTTCTGCTTCTGGTTTTTCGCCAAAAAAGTGAAGCGTTATGTGCAACGCTTCCTTCTTTACAAGCGTAATTCCCGGCGCTGCTATCTCCTCGCTCTTTTCAATAATGCGCTTTTTGATATCATCAGGCAAGTCTATTGCGGTAAAGAGTCTCATTGCATGAATATAAGAGTTTATTTATTTATTTTTTGCTAATATAGTTGCAGTGGTAAGATGGTAAGCATAAACGAATTTTCGCAAATCGAAATAAGAATAGGCAGAATAATTGATGCAGAACCACACGAGAAAGCAAAAAAGCCAATGTACAAGCTAAAGATAGATCTTGGTGAACTGGGTATAAGGCAAATAATAGCAGGTATTGCTTCTAAATACAGAAAAGAAGAGCTTATAGGCAAGTTAATTGTTGTGGTAGCAAATCTTGATCCAAAGGATATTGCCGGCGAACAATCCAATGGTATGCTTCTTGCAGCAGAAGATAGTGAAGGAAACCTTGCGCTGCTTGTGCCTGACAAAGAGATAAAAGAAGGGAGCATAGTACATTAGTGTTGAAATGATTGTAATAGGAATAACGGGCATGCCGGGCTCAGGTAAAAGCTTGGCTGCACAGTATCTTGTTAGAAAAGGATTCAAAAAAGTTGAGATGGGCGACATTATAAGGGAAGAGATGAAGAAGAAAAAGATAAGAATAACAAATAAAAGCATAAGGGAGTTTTCGCTACTGCTTAGAAAAAAATTTGGAAATGATGTTGTTGCAAGGCTCACCTTAAGAGAACTTAGAAAAAAGAATGGAAATATAGTAATTTCTGGACTAAGAGGAATAGGAGAGATCGAATACTTTAGAAAAAGGCTGAAGCATTTTTATGTTATCGCACTAACCGCACCAAAGCCGCTTAGGTATAAAAGACTCAGAGCAAGAGGAAGGGATGACGATCCAAAGAATATAAAAGAATTTGAGTTTAGAGAAGCGAAAGAGAAAAGATACGGCATTGAAGGTGCAATAAGAAATGCTGATTTTATTATTTCTAACACAACAAGCGTTAAACAGCTAAAGAAGAATCTGGACTTCTTACTTAATTATATTATGACAAATGAAAAGAAATAGTCTTCTATCAATATCTTTAAATATCTTTTTTGTGTGTATTTATCTGTCTACTATAGGTTAGATTAGATGGCTAATAAAGGCAGGTATACAAAAAAGTATACCGTGGCTATTGCTAATTATAAAAAAGGCCAATCTG
>Ga0208151_100458_pt1 | contig 17213 bp, 22 predicted proteins | sample ECH_Bhost_MetaG_FD_187130 | JGI IMG/M metagenome (GOLD analysis project Ga0208151, IMG submission 187130) | Hot spring microbial mat communities from Yellowstone National Park, Wyoming, USA - ECH_B host_MetaG (SPAdes) (version 2) | ecosystem: Environmental > Aquatic > Thermal springs > Hot... | reverse complement strand
ACAAAAAAAGAATGATAACAAGGATTTTGAAAGAATACAACGAGGAGGCTTTCAGAAAAGCACAGGAATACAGAGAAAAAATAATAGCGGAACTTTTGGAAGAGTACAGAAAAACAAAAAAAGTGGGCGAGTAGCATGAGCGAACAGCTTAGTCCTTTGAACAAAACTTTCAAGCAAATACTTGGTATATTAGTCGAGGAGGAGCTTTCTCCTGTCCAAGACCTAGCAATACTCACACGGCTTATAATTTTTATACTCGATTTGGCTGAGAAACAAGGCCATTCGAAAGTGAAGATAATGAGGATGCGTAAGCTGATAGCTGAGATGATTGTGAATAGTGCTGAACAAGATGGGGGGCGAGTAGCATGAGCGAACAACTCAGTCCGACAAACAAAGCTTTTAAAGAAATACTTGATATATTAAACAAGGACGGCCTTTCACCAATAGACGATTTGGCGCTACTTGCGGGGCTTATAATTATTATACTCAATTTGGCTGAGAAACAAGGTCATTCGAAAGAGAATATAACGCAGATGCGTAGATTAATAGCTGAGATGATTGTAAACGGTGTCAAAGATGAGTGAAACACAGTTTTACCACTCCTTCCCTTTTTTGCCCCACAACAGGCGCCACTTCCTCGTAGTGTGGGGTGGGCAACTACCATATGGTAGGCTAAGCGCGCCTATGGGTGAAAACCATGTCCGACCCTGGAAACCTTGGTTTTGCCGACAGCGGTGGGGCTACGGCTAGACGCCAAAATGTGCCCCGACTTGTTGAGCCACGCCTAAATCACAGGTTTTCTTTTTGGCTAAGCGGTGACAGCATTATCAACGTCTACCTAATCCGCACAGAGAGAAACAGCAATCTAGTCCTAGTAACGCATTTTGACAGAGAGTACGAGGAACCTTATGCAGTTTCTGCAATCGACAACGCAAACGTTGCGATTAACATACTGTACGACGCGGCTGAGAAGTATCAAGCGAAGAATCCAAACAAGCCTAATCCGTTCCGGCAATTCCTTGACAGCAATGAATTTGAAGTGCAAATGATGAGGGAGGAGTTCATTAACGAACTCTCACACATCTTTTACAAGGGTGAGTGGATACGAGTGGACAAGAACAACTTTCTAAGAAAGTGAATGAAATAGCGAATAAACTATTAAATGAACTAGTTAGGACGATGGTTAAGGAAGAACTTCATGCCGCCCATACTATAGTCATGCTAGAGAAAATCATAGAGTATTTCCTCGACAAGTTAGACGCCGAAGCAGAAACAGAGAACGAGAAACAAATAGTAAAGGAGTTTCGGCAGAAAATAGCGAACGACATCTTGGGTAACAGGTGAGTAGCATGAGTGAACAAATAGTTTTTTTCAAGAAACACAAAACGGGGAATTTCGAATGCTATTATTACGTTATTAAAAAGGGCGACGACGATTATGTTATTTGTGAGGAGGCTATACATCACGAACAAGTAACACCAACGTGGGTAGTCGACCGCTATGAAGGCAAAGAGTGCCTAAAGATCAACGAACGAGAAGCGAAAGAAATTATAGAACTGCTGAGAAAAGGCAAGTTTCAAGAGTTCGAAGAAAATTATGGCGATAGAGATTGGGTAGTCGATTGTTAGAGGTGAGTGGATATGAGTAAACAGCTTTTACCTGAGGGGTTTATTGCATGCCCCTCCTGCAACCACGACAACAAAATCGAACTGGTTAACGTTTACACTACAGTCGACCCGAAGGTCGACCCAACGGGTGAACTACCGAACGTTTATGTTGTCTCGGTCTTGAAATGCCAGTGCTGTGACGAAATGTTCGAGTTAGAACGCGTCGACGTGCGTTTTGTGTTGTCGACCCCTAGAACAATTAATGAAATCTCTCTTGGCGAGTTCACTGTCTACACCACGGAAAAACCTGAGAAAGCGATTAAACAAGCTGTTAAATGGTACAACGAGCATTTCGACGGACACTTAGAGGAACCAACGGTTAGAACTGTCGGCACAACTATTTACACCACGGACCCGAGGGATATTGTAACCCCTGAGGAAGGTGAGGGCAATGAGTGAAAACAACGTTATTGTTTCAATTCTCAAGTGCCTTTACTTTTATAAGCTTGAACGAATTGACGTGAGATTTGGTTTGAAAGGAAGTGAGTGAAATGCCGACCCCTAAAAATAAAGTGTCCTTTCTGCGGTTTGCCGGTTGGCGCCCACATCCACCACACGCTCCCCACGCCCAAGCTTCTCAAGGAAGAGCGAGGTGAGCGGGATGTCGAACACCCCATCCACGCCTATTGAGGTGGACACTGGCGAGAAATCCTCGGAGTTCAAGCAGATGTCGAAGCCCAGAAGCGTCCTCCTCGGCCTATCCCGGTATAGCGGTGACACGCGCCTCAACCCTTCGCCTGTGCAACTCCTCCCATGAATATCCTAGGGTGCCCAAGTAGCGCACACTCAGACGAGCTGAGAGAACCAAGAAAGCTGAACAACGCATGAAGGAGAACGCGGACACCAATCACGCATTCCTGAAGCCGCCCAAATAGGCTCGACTAGTCAGAGAATCTCTAACTCATCTTCTTCCATCATTGTGATTTTCACTCAAGGCTCCAAACTTCTAACGTGGTTCTAGTTCTTTTTTTAATGAGACGTTCTCAAGCTCTAGCTTCACACCCTTTACTCGCTTAAACGTAACGAAGCGGTAATGTTTTCCTTTGACTGTTACCTCCGCTTCTTTCTCATCGGCGACCTCGGCCATTTCAGCCCATAGAGGGTGAAGTCCCTCTTCCTCTACGAGCCTCATTATGACGGAGAGTGGCGCGACGACAACAAGGTCAGAGCAACCTGAACGCTTGTATCGCTCCGCAATTTCTTTTGCTGAGGAGAAAGGCTCAGGGTCGACTATCAGCTCAACGTCTTCATTGAAAATTCTTTTCAGCTCACGTAGCTGAGAGACCAAAGGCGCATGGCGAGAAACCCAGTATATTTTCTTCATATTTTCCACCCCAAAGACCAACCCAGGCGTAAATCCTCAAAAAGGATACATTGAATATATTATTGAATACATCCGAAAGCAAAGGCTCTTCTAATTCCTTACGGATACCAAAAAAGAAACGATGCTTTTAAGCTTTTTCCACAGCGCCGACTACGTGAGGTGCTGGAATGTTGACCCGCTAAAACTCCGCGAAGAATCCTTTTTAACTAAAAACAGGAAACAATTACATGAAAATAGTCGGAAACAAAGAGCTTATAGACAGCGTGAAGGCGGCGTACATTCTTGCAACCGCAAGAGCTCAAACACACATGGATATACCCACACACCTACTTATCATAGGGCCACCAGGCACTGGTAAAACACTTCTCGTCAAACAGTTCGCGGAAGCGATGGGCGCGCCGTTTCACAGGACACAGGGAAACCCAAGCCTCCTTCCCGACGACTTCATAGGAAGAAACGAGGTGGTATTCGACGAAAACGGGAGACCGCATATCAAATACCACCTGATAATAGAAAAACTCAGAGCGCAAGACGGGAAACCACCGACGATCTGGTTCATCGACGAGCTTGACAAGATACCCACGAAGAGCCTGAACGCACTACTCGAAATCATGGCGGAACAGAAGACAACGACCCCAGACGGAGAAGAAGTCAAACTCAACTGCATGGTTATAGCCACCGCGAACACAAAAGAATTCGTAAAAGAGGCGAACGAGATACCACGCACACTCAGAGACCGTTTTGTGGCAACTACAAGAACAGGGTACCTTACAATGGAAGAGGACTTCAAAATACTTGAAGGCTTCTGCAGGAATCAAAATGAAAAATCGCTTGAAGTGTTCACACTCCCTCCAAACGCGGTTGAGAGATTCCTCGAAGAGTTAAGAAGAGTACCCGACACGGTTGGGAAATGCATAATCGAACTCGTGAAAAAACTTCAGGAGAACGAAAACGTCGAGGAACCACCGGGACCAAGAGCGGAAATAGCCACAGCGGCCGTATACGCAGCACTACGGGTGATCGGATACTCCGAAGAAGACGCGCTGAAAACCGCGATAAAACTATGCGTAGCACCAAAGCTCACAGCTAAAAACACACTCGAACTCGTGTTCAGAGAATACGAAAACTGCCCCTCATGCACTGGTATACGCGTCGAACAAACCGAGCGACAGCTAAGCCAAGAATCAAACCAGCAGGAACAGAAACAGGGGTCAACCCAGAAACCACAGATCGGAAAGAGTGAAAAACCATCAATCTTCCCACGCGAACAGATCCAGAACCTCGTGGACAAAGTGGCCAAGCTCACGGGAGCAACGAAGGCGATAACACCCCTCGGCGAGACCTCCTACACGATGGCGGCACAGATGCTCAGGACAAAAAAGATAAACGAGTGTACAGTGGGAGGGGTAAAGTTCCGCGCGATCGGAGACTTCGTAGGCGCCTTTCCGGTTCACCCCTCCGCTAAAAAAGCGGTTGACGAGTTAAAAATGGGGGCGGGAAGGGAAAGCAGATTCGAATTAACAAGCGCAGAGGTCAAAGACTTCACAGAGCTATCCGAGCTACTCAGAGACTACGGGTTTCATGATATAGGACAGATACTTCAAGGCGGCGCGCACTCAATCGGAAAAGTGCTTATGGGGGAAAACCTCAGAAGGCAGAGGGGAATACAGGTTAGGGTAAGGGGGTTAAAGCTCCTCTTCGACGCATTCGCGGCACAACTCACAACTTCCCTGGAACAAGAGAACTTCCCACTCCTCGAACCTCAAAAATTCACCTCGACAGGAGAGTTCTACAGTATAGATGAGGAAAAAAACAGGCTCGACGCCGTAAGGACAGTGAACAGGTTCGTGAACTACAATTACAGGCCGCTTTACAGAGAGTTCGCAGAGGCAGGAAAACACATAGTGATCGCAATAGACAAATCCAGCTCAATGAAAAACCAGGTGTCGAGCTACACGAGGTTCGCATTCGCCGCCGCACTCTGCGCAGCGATAGCGGAAACAGACAAAGAGGCCAAGTTCAGCGTCGTGGCATTCGACTACGAGGCGCACACGCTCCTCGAGTTCGGCTCAAAGGACGAAGCACAGAAGGCGATTGCGCAAATAGAGCCCGGAGGAGGGACAAGCTACGCTTCGGGAATAGGCGCGGCCGTTGAGAAGGCAAAACCGGGAAGCGCAATAGTGCTCGTGGGAGACTACGAAGACAACGAAGGAATACCGCCCTCCATAAAGCAAAAGGCAGCGGAAAAAGGGGTAGAGTTCTACGTGGCGCTCGCAGGCGATGGACACAGGGACTACGCGGAGTATATAACAAAAGAGATGAACGGGAAAACGCTTGAGGTCTAAAAAATGAAGATACCGCCAGAGTTCTTCGGGGTCGAAGAGTACAGACCACTACAGGAACAGGCAATACAGGTCTTGGAAACCAGCGACCGAAACACACTCATCGTCGCCGAAACAGGCATGGGAAAAACACTCATCGCATATTATTTGTTCGCGCTTACAGGCGAAGGGTTCCTCATCGAACCCACGCGCGCACTATGCTTCGAAAAAAGCGCACAGCTTTCAGCGATATTCGGCAGGGAAAACGTGATCATTATAAACAAGGACTACTCCGCGACACTACAAGACATAAAGAAAACACCAATCAAAGTGATAACACCACACAAACTCACACACTACCTCTCCGACCTCGACCTAAAACAAAAACCAGTGGTCGTGGACGAAATACACACGCTCAGAAACAACCCAGAGATAGAGGTGATACTTTCAAGAATAAAGGAGCAGGGCGCAAGGATAGTCGGGCTCTCCGCGACTTTAAACGACCAAGACACACAAAGACTCGCAAAATGGCTCGACGCGATCGTGATCACACCGAAGGAAAAAAGACCGGTGCCACTATACTACAAAACAGTAAAGCTTGAGTACACAGTAGGACCGGAAGGACAGCTGAGCATAAAGACACCGATCGGGTTCTTCGACGACGCAAACGACTTCATAGCGAAATACACACTCACACTGGACGGAGGGATACTCGTATGGGTGCCCACAAGAAACGGATGTGACGAGATGGCAAAAAGAATAGCACGAGAAAAAGGGGAAATAACACCCTGGCTTTCAAAAAACGTGGCGGTGACAAACCAGAGCGACGAAGCGCTCGCGGAAAGCATCAAGGCGGGTGTGGGAATACATCACGGGGGGCTTTCAAAGGAAAACAGGGAGCTCGTGCAAAACCTATTTAAACAAAGAAGGCTTTGGTGTGTAATCACAGGATACACGCTAGCGCAAGGCGTAAACCTCCCAGCAAGACACGTGGTGTTAACCACGCTTTTCGAGACGCCAGAGAAGCTAATAGACCCTTCAACATTCCACCAATTCTCGGGGAGAGCAGGAAGACCAGGGTACGACCCATACGGCGTGGTGCACATAGTGACGCAGGGTGAAAGCGAACAAGTGTACCTCGAAGAATACCTTTTAAAAACAAAGGCAACACCACTCGAATCAAAACTCGCGAACGATTGGTTCCTCACAAAAACGGTGATGAACCTTGCGTATATGAAGGGAAGCATAGAAAAGGTGCTCACGTTCTTCGACAACACATTCTACGCAACAACAAGAGGCGAGGAAGGCGTAAAGGAGCTACACGAAAAATGTCTCGAAATAATAAGAAGGCTCGAGGAAAAAGGGGTGTTCAAAACAGAACAAGACGAGATAAAGTTCCCACAGGAAAGCTGGCGTGTCGCAGCGAAACTTTCAATGCACCCCGAAGAGGTGGCACTCGCACTCGAACTCAACCAGTTGAACTACAAACAATTCATAACCAGGGCGGTGGAGCGCATAGTCACACCTCAGATGACGCAAGCGTTCAACCCCGACGAGATAATAGAAATGGGTCTCCTCGTCTACGAGGCCTCCAAGTCGTATGGCGCAAGGGAGGCCGCAGACCTCACGCAGAGCTACATCGACACAGTGACGCTTTTCTACGCAAGACTTGAAGGCTGGGACTCCCCGAACACAAAGAAGGCAAGAGAAGTAGCCGAAGCCTTTGTATACGCAGACAACCCGAAGATCAAGGAGCTACAGAAGGTGCTCGGATACCCAGCGGTAAAGAGGCTAATCAGAAACGTGCCGAGAACGCTCTTCAACCCGAAACCTTCAGAGGAGGAGATACGGCACGTTGTCAACGTGGCGTTCCCGCCGAACCAGAACCCGGATCCTGAAAAGGTTAAAAAAGTTGAAAAGATACTCAGAGGGGGAATGAGTTGAGTGACAAAGAGCAAACGATAAAGCAGATAATCATCATGGCATACGACTTTCTCTTCGAAGAAGAAGCGGAAGCACTGATCAACTTTTACTGCCGGGGAGATATAAAAAACCCGGCGACACTCGCATTTGCGATAAGAAAACTGAAAAACAAGCTCCACACAAATATTGACGCAATAAACGAACTCGACAAAAGAATCGCGGAAAAGCTACGAGAAAAATACGCAGAAGAGGTAAAGAAGAGTGAAAAGATGGGACTACCCTGAAAGAGAAAAACTATGGAGCGACCCGAAAAGACACGCACCACCCGGCCTCGTAAAATTCGACGGAAAAAAAGGCGTGATAAGCAGCTTCGAAATAATAGAAGTCCCCCCGCTTCTCTACGAAGATATAGGAAAATCAGAAGTCTACCTGAAAAGAAAAGCGCTCACCGTGAAACCAACTTTCAAAACAACAGCACACCACACATTCACGAACAGGGAGGGTATAGAGTTCGAAGTGAAAAACCCATACATGCTCGCCATCCTCGAGACGTTGGAAGAGGAAAAGAGCGTGGAAGACGTAACAAGCCACGCGTTCGCTTACCTCGCGGAGATGGGTCCGACGCTACTCGGATACGACACACAAGTCTTCTTTGAAGACAACCAATTCGCGGAGAACATTCTAATACTTATCTACGTCTCCCTGGTTTACTCATCCGAGATATACTGGCTATCGGAAATCAAGCCTTCCAAATCAGAGATATACGGGCTGTCAGAAATTAAGTCCTCATAGTCCAGCGTCGGAGGATTATCGAAGTCCATAAGGTCTTTATAAAGAAGGAAATCAGAAGGCTTCAGAGAGTCGTTCAGACAAAAATAGTGGGCACACGTGTTACAGCGAAAAAGCACGGCGTTTCCAACAGCGTGCACACCAGCTGGAAAGCGCTCATCCGGGTCAAAACACACAGCGCACCCACACTTTTTTGTGAATTTAGCGGGCCAGCAGAACCTACACATATAGAAAGAGATATACACCCACCATATATAGTTTTCATCGAACACCTGAGAGTCCGTAAGGGCGGGGAGTTAAGTATAAATACGAATAAGATTAAAAAGATTGGGGACGTTCCCTGAAAGCACCAGTCACAAGTGTGGGTATGTTACCCACGTTGAAGGAAGAGAATATCACTGTCCTAAGTGTGGTATGGTATACAACCGTGACTTGAATCAGTGAACATAGCCTATGCCTTAATGAGAGGTACGGGTCGGGGGTAAGTAAACACCCTGAAGGGGAAATGAAGGTGCGCCGTGAAGCCCACTGGAAACCCCAAAGCCCCGTCCGTAAGGGCGGGGTAGTTTACCTAGGTGAGCCACAGGCGTATATTCCCCGCGCACCGCGGGTACTCGTACGCGTTTTTGCGCGCTCTCACTTTAAGCTTTCACAATCCCCGCCCTGGAAGGGGCGAGGTTTTGGAAACTGTATAAAGATTAGGGGGGAAGATGAGAAAAAATGGCTGTTGTAGAACTCAGCCTGAAAAAAGGAGTGATATGGGACGTGCCGAAGGGAACAAAAATATTAAAAGTGATAAGAAGGGGCGACGAAATAGTGGTGTACTGCCAGGTGCCCGATGACTCAACACTCACCATGTACGGAAAAAAAGTTAATAGATACTACACAAAGGAGTTAGCGGTGTTCCTCAGAGAGGTGACAGCGGCGTGATAACACCGACACATATTACGCTTACCGTGGACGGAGTAAAGCAGAGGGAGTTCGGGTACCAAGAGCTCTACCTCTCTTATCAAGGACGCAGAGTCGGGTTTAAAGCGATAGTGAAGAACGACATCTTTGTGACGATAGTTTCTACGAAGTACACGCTCATAACACACGAAGAAATAGACAAAAAAGTGAGGGAGTTCGCGGGTCAAAAAGGACTCCGAGTCGAACAAAAAGAAGACGGGTGGAGAAAGTATTGGCTCATACAGCAAAACGATGCAGGAATTTTAGTCGTGAACAGCGTCGACGGCTCCCTCTCCCTAAAAGTGTTCTGTACACTAAAGGTTGGCAACGTCAACGCAATACTCACCAAAGTGAAGATACTTTCCAAAAAACACTACGAATCCGCAAAGGAACATGTGGAAAACCTCGAAGAAGAAATGCAGGTAATACTACAAGCAGCCGAGGAGAACCTCCCCTACCTCTCAAAAATGGACAGAGAACTCACAAAGGAAGAGAAGGAATTCATTCAGAAAATCGACCTACCCGAGTACGTCACACGGGCAATGGCGTCCACGATGGCGTACACTACAAACCTTAAGCAGATCTACCAAGCGGCGGCAACGGCGATTTGGAGAGGTCCAGCGCACAGAAAAACAGGCATAAAGACAATAATAGAACACTTCAAAAAGCTAAACGATGTGATATTTGGGCTCACGTGGGTGTGATGAGAAGTGAATGATTCAGTCATACGAAAGGTGAGAGTTGCGCTCGAAGAGGCAAACGGCAGGAAAAGTGAAAGGACGGTGACGCTTGAGAGAGCGCTCAGAGTGCTCGAAAACGTGGAGGCGGGAAAAGTATGGGGCTATGAAACAGGAGGAGGAGTTGGCCCTTTATACAAGTACCCAGCTAGCACCGTGTGCTTTATCGCAGCAAGAAGAAGCGACAAAAAAATAGCGTTCGTGGCGTACAGAGAAAACGCGTACAACCCATACCGCAACATACCGAAATCACCCGAAGAAGCAAGGGAATGGGCGGACAGCGCAGAAGACAAAATCAGTTTCAAAACACACGTCTACAAACCCGAGTACGAACCAAAAGTGAATGAGGTACTCGAAAAAGCACGCCACGTCGACGTGTTCTTCGAAGAAGAAGTAGAAAAAGCGGTCAAGGGAGACGACGAAGCGCTAAGGATGCTCGAAACCGCGGAAAAAAACTACCTTAAGTATAAGAGGTGTTTGAAGTATTTGAAGAAAAAAGAAGTGAGAGCTTTTCTTCTCAACCCGAACGAGAGGCTGTGCGAGGAAAGAAAAAAGTACACAAGATTCATCAACGAACTTCTCTCCGTGAAAAAACTGAAGGACGGCTGGGCGCTCACCGCGGACGACGGACTCACGTACATAATAACGGAAAACGCTGAGGTTTTCAAGGTGAAGCCGAGAGAGCTTTACTGGGGAAACATAAAGAACAAAACAAAAGTGGAAAACCCACCCCCACATGTGATCGAAAAAGCCGCTAAGCGCTACCCGGAGGTCGCGCTGCTCTTCATATAAAGATTAGAAGGGAATAGTGAAGAGAAATGGAAATAGGGTTAAATGAGATAGAAACACTACTAGACACACTATGGGAAGCATTCCAGGAAAAAAACGACGAGTGGATCACACCACACTTCTACGGCCCAGCTGGAACGGGGAAGTCAACCGCGGTAAAAGAATGGAGCAAAAAAATAGCGGCGAAACTCGGAAAAGAGTGGATTGACTACGACACACTCACACCACGAAAAGTCAGAGAGATACTTTCGATAAGAGACAAGTACTTCGTGTTTGCGGATTTAAGGACCACTTCAATATTACCAGAGGACCTACAGGGACTACCAAACAGAAACGAGGATATGGCGTATTTCGTACCACTCGACCTCGCAAAACTACTTTCCGAAGGAGCGGGGGTGCTGGTGCTCGATGAGTTCTCAGATGAATCAAGACCGAACATGCAAGCCGCACTCAAGAAACTAGTGAGAGAACGCAGACTCGGAGGGACAGCGCTTTCACCGCAAGTGTTCATAGTCGCGATTTCAAACTCAATCAAACACTCACTGAACGCGCACAGGCTACCCATCCCACTCAAAGACAGGTTCGTGGTGTTCGACGTGAGGACGCCAACCGTGGATGAGTGGGCGAAGTGGATGAATGAAAAATACGGGGACGACTGGGACAAGAGAACACTCGCATACCTTTCATGGAAGCCCTCGGACATTTCAGCTGACGTGGAAGAAGAAGAAGTGAGAGAGGACGAGTACCTTCCACCGGCGACGCCGAGGGGATGGAGCTACGTCGCACACATGTTGAAACACGTAAAAGACGAGAAGCTCGCCGAAGCCCTGATTCGAGGGAAGCTGGGACAGGCAGGTGAGAGGCTCATCGCGTTCCTCAAAGTAACACCGCTAACATTCGACGAAATCGCGAAGAAACCGGAAATACTGAAACGATGCACAACCGAGGAACTTGTGATGGCGGCCTTCACGGTAGCGGAAAACGCGGAGAAGAAAGAGGCGTACGACGTGATAAAATACATGCTACTCAACATCAACAGAGAAATCGTGATGATCACAATAAAACTCATGAGCAAGCAAAACTATCTCGCATTCTTCGTAAGAGCAGAGAAGGAGCCAGCGGTTTTAGCGCGCCTCCGAGACCTCGGAAGCGCCTTGATCTAGGTGGCACGCTTTGAAGCCCGACCCCGAAGAGGTAAAAGCGATAGAGAAAAGCGTGAGCGATATCGCGGTGTTTTTCACAGCTAACTACCCCTTCCTATTCATACCACTTCTCCACGTGAATGTTTACGCGTCATACAACATCGAGAAGATCAAGGCAAGCCAATCTTCAATAACAATCAACCCGAAATACTGGGCGTCACTTGAGAAGGAGGAGAAAAGGCTGGAGATCGCGCACCAAATCATGCACGTGGTGCTTCTCCACGCAAAGAGAAGGGAAAAGAGAATCCCGGCTTTATGGAACTTCGTGTGCTGCGCAAAAGCGAACCAGGCGGTAGAAGACCTGTGCGGCGCGGCGGCGAATTACCCGACGATACAGCGTCTCAACGTGCTACTAGGCGAAAACGTGGAGGACTACAGCGCGGAAGAGGTCTACAACATACTCGTAAGCGACACACATGCTTCGGCGACTGTAAAAGGGCAAGTGGAGGAAGACCTAGGGGAAGAGGAAGAGGACGCAGAGAGGGTTCTAGTGAGGAAGGGGTCAGGAAGGCTTCCGGGCGAGGCAAAAGAGATACTCATAGAGGCAAGAAGATTCAGCGAAATCACAAAGAAAACGGGAACACTACCACTCGGACTACTCAGAAACATCGATGAAATCATAGAAAAAAAGATAAACTGGGAAGAATTCATCAGAGCACACCTAGGAGAGGAAAAGGCGGATACATGCTTTGCGAGAATAAACAGAAGAAACCCGGATTTACCCGGCTACGAAGGCTACGACACAAGATTCATCATCGCAGTTGACACATCGGGCTCAATAACAGACAAAGAGCTCTCAGTGTTTTTAGGCGTGGTGAAAAACGCCTCAAAAAGAGGAAAAGTGGTGGTGATAACATGGGACGCCGCATCCTACAAGCCTTTCGTGGTGAACAGCCCCATACAAGTGAAAAAACAGGTAGAAGGCGGAGGGGGAACAATGATCGCGCCCGCCTTGGAAAAGGTGCTTTCAATAGTCACACCATTCGACGGCGTCGTCGTGCTCACGGACGGCGAGATATACGACTACCAAGAAACGAAAACACAGAGACTTTTCAAAAGAATAAACGAAGTAGCCGCGTGGACGCTTTTCATCTGGACGACGAGAAAAAGAAACCCGCCGGGATGGCTAAGCCTCCAGCTTCAAATAAAGGAGTAGAGAAAAAATGCGCGCGATGTTCATCACGGCGAAGGCAGAAGGGAAAGCGCTTGTGATCGCACACGGAGGCGTGGAGTACGAGTTCACACTCACAAACTTCCGGGTAAAAGGGGAAAACGAGTGGATCACACTCGACAAAAACAACCCCCTCTTCGAATCAATCGTAAAAGCGTTCGTCGAAGACAAAACACATGAGTTCGAGGAGATGCTTATCAGAAAGAAAGTGAAGAACCTCTTCGGAGACAACAGTGTTGAAGAAGTAGTAGAGAACCTCAGGGAAGAAGCCGACCCACCAAACAAACCAACACTTTACATCAAAGACGAAGGCAGGGCGATGATTACAGACGGAAAAATAGCATTCGAATTCTTCTTCGAAGACCCGCTTCCCGCGCCCAGGTGCAAGGGGTATTTTGTAAGCAAAGGGTACACGAGCAATGCGACGCTCAAAACGGAAGACAACCCAGAAAAGGTGTTCGAGCTGTTCTACGCACTACGTGAGCTATACGAGCTTTACGTGGTAGACTTCGGCGGACAACTACTTCAAAAGTACAGGGCGGGAGAGATATCAATCGAAGCCGTAAAGACGCGGGCAACGGAGGCACTGAAATACGTAAAAGAGGCAGCAGAGGCAGGTGCAACGCCCAGGTTTCAGAGGAAAATAGCCGCAAAGGTGATACTTAACCCGGACGCCAAGACGCTCAAACAGATTGAACAGTCGATAAACAGGATGAAGATGGAAAGAAAAATTGAAGCTGAAGGCAGATGGGGAATAGAGATTGCGGGAAGAGGCTACTTCGTGATTTCGGGTTACCCGTGGGGCAAACGTGAAAAATACTTTGTGACAAAAACAGGCGAGGTGTACGAGGTGAAACAACCTTACAGGCTTCTCACCAAAGGGTACAGTGAAAAGTATATAGGGGAAAAAGTGGACGACCCACTCCTAAAAGAGAAGATATACGAAGCGCTTTCAACAAGGTACCCGGAGTTCGCGATACTTCGAAAAAAGGAAAAAGAGGCCTGAGAAGTTAAAAAGATTAATCGGAAAAGTGAGGTAAAATGGAAAAAAAGGAAATAATAAAAGAGTTAGAGGAACTCGCAAGAAATTATGAAATGACGAGCAAAGGAATACTCCAAAGAATAGAGCAGCTAATCGCGAAGCTGAACGACACGGAAGGAGAGAGAAAACAAACGGAAATTAGATTTCCTCCAGCATTCGAAAGAGAAAAAGAAAAAAGAATGGCCGAAACGTTCGAGAACCTCGACTGGAAGAAGCTTTCCGGGGACGTCGAGTGGACGTTCATAACAGACAAAAACGGAAACGTAAAAGCGGAGCTCGAAGAGTACAAACCACTTCTCGAAGGACTTGAAAAGGAAAGAAAGTGGCTCAAAATCGGAGAATACGAATACACAGCGGGAAGAGGGAAAGACGGCCAACTCAAATTCCTGAGAAGAAGAAAAGCCAAAGAGAGGACGACTGAGCAGTAAACTCTACGGGTGTTGAGAAATGAACGAAACACTCGACCTCGCAAAGCTCCTTGAGAAAGTGATAATCGAAGAACAAAAGAAAGAGCAGCACCCACTCATAATTGGGGTGTACCACCCCTCACTACTACCACAGTGTCTAAGAAAACAAGCCTACGAATACAATGAACAGAGACCCTACGAAGAATACGTTCAAAGAGTGCTATTCAACGGAAAAATACTACACGACGCATTCGCAGTCCTACTAAAAAACGTGGCACAAACGATCAACGCGACAATAGAAAGCGAGGTGCCGCTACGCATCGTCCACCCAGAGTACAGGTTCGTGATTTCGGGAAGAGCGGACGACGTCTTCCTCCTCAAAGAAGAAGAAAGAGAGATCATCATAGAGATAAAAACAACAATAAACGTGCTCGAGCAGGCGGAAAAAGGATACATACCAAAAGAGTGGCACATAGACCAGCTGAACGCTTATCTTTCCGCTTACCCTGGGGCGGAAGGGCTACTAATATACATCGACAGAAACAACCTAACATGCAAACAGTATCCTGTGACGTTCAGCGAAAAAAGACTACTTGCGATGTTCGAGCGCGCAAAGATGCTTCACGAATGGCTCACAAAAGGAACACTCCCACCACCCGAAGCGAAAAACGACCCAAAAAACGCGTGGCAATGTAAGACGTGCCCATACGAAAAGGAGTGCACACTCAACCTAACACTCAAAAACAACCCGAACCCAACACTCAAAAACAGCCTGGAGGCGTAACCGATGGAATGCCCAGAGTGCGGCGGAAGAATAGAAACAAAAAGAGGTGAAATCGTGTGTTCAAACTGCGGACTCGTAATAGAGGAATCAATAATAGACCCAAAAGCAGAGTACTACGCATTTCAAGAGGAAAGAAAAAGAGCGGAAAAACCCGTGAAGTACCCTGGAAGGACGCCGTACAAAATAAGAAGGATAATAGAGCAAATGATCACACAAAACAGGATGCCCATGTACATAGCAGACCAAGCAACAGAGATCGCGCTCAGAAACCGCACCTTAATAAAGGGAAGAACAACCAGAGACCTCGCGTTGGCTTCAGTGTACATCGCGGCGAAAAAGAACGGTCTACCGTTCAGGTTCAGGTTCCCAAACCAAAGAGACGTGTGGTTAATCATAAAAACAATAGTGAAGAAACAGAGCGAAAGAATCACCCCGACCTCCCCACACGCATACGTGGAAAAAGTGGTGGAAGAACTCGGACTACCCTACAAAGTGAGCGAAAAGGCAAAAGAAATAATACGCGGGTGGTCGGAGAAAGGAATACCGGGTATAGCGCCAACCGTTGCAGGCGCGGCGGTTCTTCTCACAATGCCCGAGCTCAGAAAAACAGAGGTAGCGAAGGCGCTCAACATAACACCCGCGGCGATCAGGCAAATGCTCAGGAAAATCAGGACGAAGTCTTCACAGGAACACCAAGCAAAAACAGCTACCTCTACCACATCACACCAGAGGAGAACCTCCCCTCAATACTGAAGGAGGGACTCAAACCTATGGTTGGGGAGACGCAGAGGGAGATGGGGGCCACGGAGGACACAGTTAAGCCCGCGGTGTTTTTCTACCCTGAGGATGAGTGGGAGTACATACCATACCTTTTCGAGGCGTTCGAAGTGAGTAAAAAGAAGAGGTGTGTGCTTCTCAGAGTCCACGAGTCGGCGCTTTACGGCTTAAGAAAAGGGGAAGAGGTGGGCGCTGGCACCGCATATTACTTCAAGCTCTACAACCTACCCGAGGAGATGTGTGAGATAGGAGAGCCTGGGTGTGTAAGAATATGGGAGGTGTGGTGTACGAAGAGGATACCACCCGAAAAAATCGAAGTGGTGGGTAGACCCGTGAAACCACAAAAAAGAGTGACAAAATATGGCACACGGCAAGATGCGTGAAAAAATAGTTCAAATGCTAATAAACAACAGCGTGTACAGTGGGAGATGGGATAAGGCGTGCAGCGACGCCTACAAATACTTCAGAGAAAGAAAAGAGGAAAGACGATACATTGAGAAGTACATAGCGGCGATTGTGCCACCCAACTTCGACCCCTCCTGGCTTCAGAGGGAGAACAAATATGAAATAATCGGGTTCAGAACAATAGAGAGCACAGCGCAGCAGGACATATACGTATGTAGAGAAACAGCCCGCTTCAAAAGACACGTTTTATTAAAATTCAAGGAAGTAGAAGGGGTGTGCCACGCAATCACAGCGCCCTTCGAATGGTTTTCCTTCGACGACAAATACTGGGAGAAATACGGGAATGAAAGCTTCATAGGTTATTACGACAGCGAATACACAACTTACATATTTGAGCCCCCAGACCACGTATACCTGGCAGAAGTAAACGGCCCAAAAAACAAGGAAAAATTCAAAAAGACGGGAAAATTCAAAGTCATTCAGGTTGACCCAAGAGAGAAAATATACCTCGATGTGGTGAGGATAGTATCAATCTTCGAGCCAAGCTACCGATTGCTTTACATCAAATTACTCGAAAAGTGAACTACCTCGCCCTGAAGGGCGAGGGTTCATAGGGCTCTGTGAGGGGAGTTCTTTCGATGGAGGGGGTTTATTTAACGCGTTTAACGCGTGAATTTATTTAACGCGTTTAACACGTAAATTCGTTTAACACGTGAAACGCGTCAAAAATCAGGCGTGGGGGGACACCCCCGTCGTTTAACGCGTTTTTGACCAACTGCGCTTGTTTCCGATTAAAAAAAGTTGAATACCCTCCCGCTTTTAATGGTGTCCGGATAACGCTTTCCGATGGATACAGAGGTCACCGCGCTCTAATTTGGACACTATCCCGCTTTTAGAGTATTAATTTAAATCATTAAGACGGGTTTA
>Ga0208151_100453_pt1 | contig 17290 bp, 17 predicted proteins | sample ECH_Bhost_MetaG_FD_187130 | JGI IMG/M metagenome (GOLD analysis project Ga0208151, IMG submission 187130) | Hot spring microbial mat communities from Yellowstone National Park, Wyoming, USA - ECH_B host_MetaG (SPAdes) (version 2) | ecosystem: Environmental > Aquatic > Thermal springs > Hot... | reverse complement strand
TAATAAAAGGCGCAGGCGGTTCGCACAAAATAGACGTTACAGGTGGCATGTATACAAAGATTCTACTTTTGCATGAGATGGTAAAGAAGACAAAAGGCATAGGTATAATAACGAATGGCAACAGGAAAGGTGCTATAAAAGAGGCTCTTTTGCACAATAGCGGCTACTTTACTGTTGTTAAGCTATAGTATAATCACAATGTGCGTGGAACTTAATTACCATTTATAAAGATTAGCCTCTTTTTAGCGAAGCATGTGCCTTGGAGAGCTCTTTTCCAGCCTCTGCTGCTAGCAGATTAAGCTCGCCAGCAAGCACACCACTAGCTATTAACTCAGCAAGCATGTATTTGCTAACTCCTGTCTCATCCCCTTCGCCGTATACTCCACTAGCAATAAGAAGCTCCTTTGCTGTTTCTCTTCCCGTGCCACCACCAAATGTGCCAACCTCGAGCGCAGGGATATAAGCAGAGATATAAAGGTCTTCTCCTCTCGCTTTTGCATCAACAATTGCCATAGAGCCATCGACTATATGTGCAACATCTTGGCCATAAGCGATAAATGTTGCTGCAAGTACATTTGCTACATGCGCATTATGTGCTGCGCTGGCAAGCGTAGAGCCTATATGGTTCTTTGCATAATTTAACTCCTCTATGCTCTTTGCATCTACTTTAAAGTAGCTTTCTAAAATTTCTTTTTTTATTAGAGCTTCTGCAACTATTGATACTCCACGGCCCTCTATTAGGTTTATCGAAGAGGGTTTTTTATCTGTGCACATATTGCCGCTCTCACTAATAAATCTTGCTTCTATACCTTTTTCTCTTAGCTTTTCTACCAGCTTCTCTGTAGCATGAGTTGAAGCAATTGTAAGCATGTTCATACCCATCGCAGCCTGCGTATCTGCTGAGTAGCGTATAAACAAAAATCTACCTTCTGTGAACATCTCAATATTATTCAACGATATCCTTTTACTCTTCTCTTTAAATGCATTGCCTATAACCTCTTTGCCTTCTTCAGAACTTATATAAGAAATAGCATTGAGTGTATCTTTTACTGAATCAAATTCTAAGATAACGCTCCTTGTCATACCACTCTTTATTATTCTTGTTGTTGCACCACCGCTTTTATTTATAGCGGATGCGCCTCTATTAATGCCCGCAACAAGCCTTCCTTCTGTAGTTGCAAGAAAGAGTGGCTTTAAGCCATTCAAATATTCGCCGTTGACCTGAATTTCTACAAAGCCCAAGGGTACTTGCACAGCCCCTATTGCGTTCTCTATATTCCTATTGTTCGCATCGTTAAAATCTATTATATGCTCTGCAATTTTCTCAAGCTTTATAGAATATTTTCTTTCTAAAAATGCACGCCTTATCTCTGTGGCAAGGTTTTCATCGCCTGCAAGCTCTCCTATCTGATATGGCTTTATCTCACCTCTTTTGAGCATCTCTAAGATCCTTTCTTTTTTCTCTTTTTCAGTTTCCATGCTAACGAGTATATTATTCAATTCTTTTAAAAGAATTGGCACCCCTCGTTAAAAGACGTATATAAAATAAACTTTTGTCTATATGTGTTAAAGTGGCTAATACCTAGCTATTTACCACAGTTTTATCCTTTTTGGCCAATAATGGTTTCCATTTTTCTTCTATACGCTTAATGGAGCTCTGCTCTGCTTCTTTCCTCATATTTGGATTTCTAAGCTCATTAAGCAAATCTTCTGGTATAGTAAATCCACTTGCTTTGGGATGACCATTACCACCAAAAATCTGTGCAAGAAGTACGGAATTTATGTTTGAATCATCTGCTACCCTGATGTGGCCTGTACCTCGATCAACTTTTATGTATAAAGCCATATCTGCCTTTTTGCCAGAAGCTGCAGCTAATGAGAATAAATGATTACAGCCATCATTTGTTTGCAAAGAGCCAGAAAAGTTAAAGCCAATCACTATTGTATGACCATTCAAATTTATTACATGTACATTTTTACCTAGCTCTTCTTTTAGTGGTCTCTGTTTTTCTTCGTAGGAAGTTGCACGTTCCTTTATAAATTCATCATTATCATAATTATTTGGATCTTTTGCAACAGCTTTTGCAATTTTAAGCAGGCCTGCTTGTACTTCTCGAAAATCTTTCGCATAGAGGTAGCAACTTGCTATAGCGTAGCTTAGTTTTTTGCGTTTTTCATCATCTTTATCATGAAGTGCAAAATCCGAAGTATGTGCTATCTTTGCTAACTGTGCTACCTTCTCATCGTATTTACCTAGTGGCTTTGCTATGTGCTCAGCTACAAGTTCAGCACCGCAATAATTCTTGTTTTCTCCAGCTATTATATAATCTGCATATTTTTCAATAAGTTCTTTTACATTCTTGCTCGCAATTGTATGGTGGTCAAGCCATATAATTATATTGCGATTTGCTTTGAGCATTTTAAATGTTCCTTCATATAATTCAATTGCGTTGTCATTAAAGTTTAGGTCAGCAAATATTACAACAGAATTTTCGGGATTTAGTTTATTTAAAATTTGGTTAGTCTCTTTTATTGCATCAACTTCAAAATCAGAAAAGACAACACCGCTTAGCCTTTCACCAAAAACATCCATTGCTATAGCAGCGCTTGCTATACCGTCTATATCCTTTAGGTGTGTAACTGCAATAACATTTCTATTATTCAAAAGTCCTTTCATATCTGTTGTTTTTGATACTGATATTTCCATAACAATCACAAATTCATTGCATTCCAGAGCCTAATTTCTTTCCGTTTTCCCTGAGCCATCTTGCTCTTTCTTTATACTCTGGACAAGCTGTTTTTACAAGGTTCCAGAATCTTTCTGAGTGATTTGATTCCTTCATGTGTGCAAGCTCGTGTACTACTATATATTCAAAAATCTCATCTGGTGCAAAGAGTGCAAGTAAATTTATATTTATTGAATGGTTAAGCCTGTTGCAGCTACCCCATCTACTTTTAGCATATCTAAGGTTAACCTTCCTTACCTCAAAATTGAAATACCTCTTGTTTATCTCGTCTACTCTTTTCTTAATTTCTTCTAGCATATGCCTTGCAAGAAGCCTGCGCATAGCTATAAGCTTCGCCCTTTTTTCTTCTCTGTCAAAAGGTATCCTTAGAAAAATCTCATTTCCAATAAGCTTACTATAACCCTTTGCGCCTTTCTCTATGTGCACTACATAATCCCTGCCTAATATTTTTAGAACCTGGCCATCATAGAAGTCAGGGATTGTAAGCCTTCCCCAATCTGGATCTTTCAGAAGCCTCTTTACAACCTTTGCCTTAAGTATGTTTGCTACCTTAATTTTCTCTATAAAAGGTGCATGCTTTGGCAGCTTCATTATCACTTTATTATTTTCAACAGCAGCCTTAGCTATTCTTGAATTAGTATAAACATATTCAATTTTATATGATAGGCCATTGGCCTCCAGCGAATCAGGAAGCATAATTATTTTAGCACCTTAATTTTTTAAACGCCTTCTTTCACCAACCTTTTATATATGCGCCAGGGTAGGGATTCGAACCCTAAAGCCCGCGAAGGGCACCGGTTTGCGTGTTGCATCACTAATCAGCTCTTGAAGCTTTGCAAGCTCAAGACCGGCGCATTACCGGATTCTGCCACCCTGGCACAAATTTAATTTTATAAGAATACATTTTTATTCTATTGCCATTATAGGTTCTAGAAAAAACAAATGCAAATAGTGCAATGTAAAGATGTAGCGCGGGCGCATCTTCAACAAACCCGGCTGCTTCTTCGTAACTCATCTTACTGCATGCTATATAAATTCAAGTCTTGTATAATTGTATATTAGTCGCCAAAAAGTCATTGGAGATTAGATGAGTAAGTTTGTATTATCTGGTTTTCATCTCTCCGAAATTTTAAAGCACCAGAATGAAACTTTTGATATAAGTTTAGATCTCGGCATAAGCAAAAGTAAAATAACATGGGAAGGTGAGCATGTAATCTTTCCAGATAGACAAGAATTAGATATAAATACCATTAAGAAAGCCAATAAAAGAAACGAAAACGATTGTTTTTTAGTTGAAAAGAATTCCCTCTACTTTATTTATATTTTTGAAGATAAAACAGTTTACAAGCTATACGAACCGCACATAGATTACCCGCCAACATTATGGATTAATGGTAGCGTTATGCATACTATTTCTGTATCAAATCCTAGAGAGGATGTAAAGAATAAAGTAAAGCTATTTGGCGAGATTAGCGGAGAGGTCCTTGACACCTGCTTCGGTCTGGGATATACTGCTATAGAGCTTAAAAATGCTGGTGCCGATAAAGTCTATACTTATGAGATATCAAAAGCGGTGCTTGAAATTGCTAAAGTAAATCCATGGTCCGGAGAAGCCTTTAGCAGTAACAAAATATTGATACATAATACAGATATAATTCCCACAATAAAGAAGTTTTCTGAAGAAAAGTTTTCATTTATATTGCATGATCCGCCAAATATAAAAATCAATGGTGATCTCTACTCGCTTGCATTTTACAAAGAACTTTATCGCGTCCTTGAACGCGGCGGTGTTTTATACCATTTTGTAGGCGGAGGAAGGGCCCCAAAAGAATATAAGGTAGATTATACAAAAGGTGTAATTAAAAGGCTCTATGCTGTGGGGTTCAGAAAGGCCCTAAAAAGTTATGAGGGTGTACTTGCATACAAATAATCTTAGTCGTTTTATACGTTCATAAAGCGTAAATTTTTCTATTTTCTTTTTATTATGAACAGGATAAAAAAGCTACTGGCTTCTCTTCTATAAGTGGACATCTGATATTAAAAAGTATTCTAACAAAGAAAAAACGAACAAAAATAAATATGCATAATGAGCATTGCAAATTGTGGTGATTTTATGGCTGAAAAGATAAGATGTGCGCATATACTGGTAGATAAAGAATCAAAAGCAAAAGAGGTGCTTGAAAAGCTTAAGAATGGCGAAAGCTTTTCTAAATTGGCACAGGAATATTCAATAGACAGTTCAAGAAAGCGTGGTGGCGATTTAGGCTACTTCGGCAGGGGCGTGATGGTAAAGGAGTTTGAGAATGCGGCTTTCAGCCTTAAGCCTGGAGAGATATCTGGAATAGTAAAAACAAGGTTTGGCTACCACATAATTAAGAGGCTTGCATAGCACTTGAGATTAAAACCTTTATTTTAGTGCTCTGGCCGGGATTTGGGATTAGAGTTCGATGCCTACTTGTTGTGTTCATATCAGTACCCATTAAGTATAAATACTGATTACTTATTTAATTCTATTGTTGATTTTTATGGCAAACCAAATCGCACAAACACCTTACAAAGCGCGCGCACAAGATTGTAGGCAGAGGCAAGAGCAAAGCAACGCAGTTCAAGAACGGCTAGATCCTTGTCACTGTGTCTAGAGGGATCGCAAGATAGAAACACATGCGCCACCGTGACCACAGGCTTTATATCCTAATTAACGGTCCTACTCTTGCAGAATGCATAGCAGAAAGCCCACGAATTTATTCGTGGAAGGATCAGCAGTTGGGCTTCTAGTTTAATCATGAAATAATTGCTTCCTTATCAGGAAGGTAGCATTCCGATAAGCACTCCATAATAGCTCCTGTATCTTTTATTTTACATTTTGTGATTTTGTGCATTCAGTGCTGCTTGTCTGATATACTAAATTTCTTCATTATCTTCTTAAGCTTTGGAGCTATAACAAGCATGCAGTAGGGCTGTAGTCTGTTATTCTCATAGTAATCTTTGTGGTAATCTTCTGCTGGATAAAACGCCTTAAGTTTAACAACTTCTGTTACTATTGGCTTCTTATATTCATGCCTTATGCTTTCTATATATGAATCAATCACGCCCTTGTCTGCATCATCTTCATATAGGATTATAGACCTGTACTGTTCACCTACATCTTCACCCTGCCTGTTCTTTGATGTTGGGTCATGCATGCTGAAAAATATGTCAAGAAGCTTTTCTAATGTTATCTTAGTTGGATCATATTCAACCTTTACAACTTCAGCATGGCCGGTTGTGCCGCTGCATACTTCTTTGTAAGTGGGGTTTTTAGTATGACCTCCAGAATAACCTGGAAGTGTGCTTATTACTCCGTCAAAAAGCTTGTATACTGCTTCTGTGCACCAGAAGCATCCTGCACCAAAATATATCCTTTTTACGTTCCGCATAAATAAATGTCTACAAACAGATATAAAAACAGTTGGCACAAAACTAGAGAGATCCTCTATACAGTTATCATTCTCTTCCTGCCGCCGTATCCCATTACATAGCCTTGCAATATGTCGAAAGCAGAATAATTTCGCTATTTTTCGAGCCTGTGTTCATAGCATCTACATACCTTTCTTCAAAAGGCAGAGATCCAACGCACATCGATCAAATGCCAGCTTTTGTCTTTATAAATATGATAGCGAAAGAGGTAGAAACTTATTTTAGTGCTCTGGCCGGGATTTGAACCCGGGTTACAGACTCGAGAGGCCTGTGTCCTTGACCGGACTAGACGACCAGAGCAGTTAATATTAAGCTTTATCCTTAAAAGCTTTTTGGAAAGATAAACACTTATAATTTATCTGCATAAGGCTATAATACTGATTGCATGTTCTGCGAAAAATATGCTCCATATTCTCTTAATGGCATTGCTGGCAATAGCGAGGCTGTTGCCAAGCTTATGCGTTTCGCTACAGATGTGCAGAAGGGCAAGTATAGTAAGCCACTTCTTCTTTATGGTCCGCCAGGCACAGGCAAAACAACAGCAGCTCATGCACTTGCTTATTCTAATGGCTTTGAGCTTATCGAATTGAATGCAAGCGACTATAGAGACAAAGCTAAGCTTGAAAAGGTCCTTTTGCCTGCGAGCACATCTACAGGCTTATTCAAGACAAAATTCCTTATATTGCTTGACGAGATAGATGAGCTTTCAACAAAGTTTGATTCGGGTGCAGAAGCGGCGATAACAGAGCTAATCCGCGTATCAAAGCACCCAATAATATTTATAGCAAACGATTACTGGGATAGAAAGATAGCTTTTCTACGTGGCAAAGTAGAGCCTGTAGAGTTTAGAAGGCTAAGCGCAGATGAGATATTCAAGGTTTTGAAGAAGATAGCAGAAAAGGAAAAGGCAAAGGTAAGCGACGATGTATTGCTTGCTCTTGCGAACAGAAGCAGCGGCGACTTAAGAGGCGCAATAAACGATCTAGAATTCCTTCTTGCAGGCAAGCCTGATGAAATGGAAGCACTTGGCATTAGGGATAGGCAGATTGAAATTTTTACTGTGCTTGATAAAATATTCACTTCAAGAAATCCTGCCCAGGCAAGGCGTGCGATAGATAATAGTGATACAGAACTTGATATGCTGATAAACTGGGTTGATGAAAATATACCTGTAAGGTATAAATCAAAAGAGAGTATAAATGAAGCATATCTATATCTTTCAAGGGCGAGCTTCTTTGAGGAAAAGGCTGGAAGAACAAGCTACTATGCATACCTAAGGTACAGCAAAGAACTTATTGCTGGTATTAGCCTTGCAAATGATGGCAATATAAGCTTAATAAAGAACTATTCATTTCCTGTAAAGATAAAGTTTATGAGCAGTACAAAGAAGGAAAGAGAGGTAAGAACAGTTATAGCACAGAAGCTGCTTTATCTGCTGCATACGCACAGGCGCTACATAATAAGCGAATACCTGCCCATGCTTAAGCTCATGATAGATAAAGCAAGCAAAGAATGTGGTGAGGAAAAGGTTTTAGACTTCTTTGAAAGCAAATACAGGCTAAATGCAGATGAGGTTAAGGCGATAAAAGAAGCACTATTCTTCTAGCTAAGCATTCTCTTCCAATACTTTTGCCACATCTTCCTTGCTTGGGAAAGGCTCATCTACAATAGCCCCTTTCTTCTCAGCAACATCAAGATCTTCATATGTTGCTATGTCTTTTTTATAGAACAAGCCTATAGGCATTTTATTATTGTCTAGATCAAACTCAATAGCCTTTTGCATAGCTTTTTCAAAATTGCTTGGATCGTGGCCAGCATCTTCAAGCTTGTAGATCCTTTTTCTGAACCAGTCATATGTATTTAGCGTGTTGAAGCTAACGCACGGGCTCAGAACATCGATAAGCGCGAAGCCTTTGTGCTTTATACCATTTTCTATAAGCATTGCCAAGTGATTTGGATCACCAGAGAAGCCTCTAGCTACATATGTTGCTCCAGCAGCAAGTGCTAGCGCTATAGGATTGACAGGTCTTTCAATAACACCATATGGGCTTGTCTTTGTCTTATGGCCAAGAAGGCTTGTTGGCGATGCCTGGCCTGTTGTTAGGCCATAAATCTCGTTGTTCATGACTATGTATGTTATATCAACATTCCTCCTTATCGCATGTATAAAATGACCTAAGCCTATGCCGTAGCCGTCTCCATCGCCGCCCGCACCAATAACTGTTAGGTTCTTGTTTGCAAATTTAACGCCTTCAGCTATAGGAAGTAGCCTACCATGTATGCCGTGTATACCATATACTTTTAAGTCATGCGCTATACTAGAGCTGCAGCCTATACCAGATACAAGCACGGTATTATCTGGGTCTAGTTGCAGATCTGCCATAGCCTTTGTTAATGCGGCAAGCACGCCATAATCCCCGCAGCCAGGGCAGTATATAGGCTTTACATTTGATCTATAATCTTGTTGTGTTAGCATTTAAACACCCCTAAAGTATTTTTCAACACCATCAGCTATCTCTTTGCTTGTTATAGCTTCACCATCATACCTTAGCACCCTGTCCTTTATTATAACGCCCGTATTCATTGCTATGAGCTTTGCAAGCTGGCCTGTTGCATTGCACTCAACATCAACGAGCCTTTTGCCACTCAGAAGCTTCTTCACCTCTTCGCTTTTCATTGGGTGCAGATAAGAAAATGCAATAAGCCCCGCATTTATGCCTCGCTCTTTTAGCAAAGAAATAGCTTCTATTGAGCTTTCTGTAGATGATCCAAAGGTTACTATGAATATATCAGCATTCTCATTCAAAACCATAGGCATTTCAATATCATTATTTTTAATCATTGTTTCAAGCTTTCTCAGCCTTTTCTCATGCATCTTTTTCCTAAGCTCTGCATACTCAGGCAAGCCTGCAAGCACATCGCTTATAAGGTTGCCATACTCATCGTGCTCATCGCTTGCAGCAACAAAAGCAAGGGCTTTTGTTCCAGGCAGAGACCTTGGCGAAATGCCGTCGTCTGTTATCTGATAGCGCTTAAACTCCTTGACAGGCTCTTTTTGTATTTTTCCACGGTCTATGCTTATTTTGCTTGGATCTATATCAACGCTCTCAACATGTTCAGATAAGAAGAGATCAAGCAATATTATTACAGGGCACTGATATCTCTCAGCAAGGTTAAATGCATTTGCTCCAATATAAAAACATTCCTCAACACTTCTTGGAGCGATAACTATTCTTGGAAAATCGCCCTGCGAAGCATGCATTACAAAGAGCAAATCACCTTGCTCAGTCTTAGTAGGCAAGCCTGTGCTTGGCCCCGCTCGCTGTGATTCAACAACCACTATAGGCACCTCTATCATGCCAGCAAGGCCTAATGCTTCGACCATAAGCGAGAAACCGCCGCCGCTTGTGCCGCACATAGCTCTAACGCCTGCGCTTGCAGCACCTATTGTCATGTTTATTGCTGCGATTTCATCTTCTGTTTGTTTGAAAAACACACCAAGCTCTTCGTGGTTTGCGAACCACTCCATTATACTGCTTGCTGGAGTCATAGGGTATGCAGCATAGAACTTGCAGCCAGCAGCATAGGCTCCAATTGCAAGAGCGTTATTGCCGCTAAGCAAGTATTTAGCACCTTTTCCGGGCTGCGGTGCTTTAATCAAAGGCTCAACAGCATTGTAGCCTAGCTCAAAAGCCTTTAAGTTGCTTTCAAGTACATCAGGCTTGTTCTTGAATCTAGAGCTTAAAACATCTTTTGCAGCTTCGCCACTAAGCCCTAGAATCTTGCAAGCTATGCCGATTGAAATAGTATTCCTATATATAGAGTCGCCAGCCTTTATCGCTAGTTCAGTAAGCGGAACGGGCATGAGCTTTATGCCCTGCTTTGCAGCTACATTTCCTATTTTTGAATCATAAATAAGAATGCCATTCTCTTTGATAAGTTCAATGCTCTGTTGAACAGCCTCTCTAGATAATGCGATAAGTAAATCGATCTCATTTCCATAGCTGTATAGCTTCTCATTCGATATTCTTACCTGGTACCATACTACGCCTCCTCTTATTACAGATTGGTAGCCTCTAAACGCAAATATATTGTAGCCCATTCTTTTGAATATTCTCGCTAGCATAAGCCCCGCAGAATCTATTCCATCGCCGTTTGCTCCACCTATTCTTATAGCAACGCTTTCCACAAAACCACTATAGATTAAATTAATATTTGCAGATTAAATTAATAAATCATATTTTGTTGAAAGAGCAAAGCAATAAATGCTAGGCTTTTTTAGTAGCAAAAAGTGTAACCTCTTGCCTGTTGTGTGGAAGTTTCTTTATCTTAATAGAAACATAATTTTTAGAAAGCAATGCAACTGCTTCAGATATATGCTTGCTGAACTCTTTGCTTATTAGCTTTATTGTCATCACTAATACTGCGTTGTTGGTTAAGAAGCCTGCAAGCCTATTAGCGATTGAAGCGCTCTCTAATGGTGCTGTATTTGTATCTATAGTAAGCATATCAAACTTGCCAAGCTTATTAAGTAATCTTGCTATCTGTTCATCTAGCACATTTGTTTTGATATGTGTTAAGTCATATGCACCTATCTCTATTTCTTCTCCAAATTCTTTGATTGAGGCATTTGCTATCTTATCAAGTCCAAGCTTTTCCTTTTCATTTGTAATAACGAGCACCTTTTTGCCTATAAATTTTTTGTAATCTAATAGTGCATTATCTAAAGCAACAACCTTCACTCCATGCTGCAATAGATAATGGCTCCAGCCACCTGGTGCTGCGCCTATATCAAGAGCCATCTTATGCATGCTTAAATCTATGCTAAAAGCTTCTACAGCTTCTTTGAGCTTATATTCTGCCCTATTTACAAAATCCTCCTTTTCTTTGTTGGCCTGCCTGAAAGGGTCTAAGACAATTCTGTTTGATCCGGAAGCAGATCGACCAAGTATTATGGTGTTGCGAAGAAGCAGGCAGTAAATTATAAGCTCTGGATTATTAAGATCCGCGATATAGCCCCGCTTCTCAAGTTCTCTTCCTAGCCTTACCTCCATTGATTTTGCCGTTTCATTTGAAGAGAAATCTATTTTCTTAACCTCTATTTTGAATGTTTTTGCCTTCGAGCCATTGATTATTTTTGCAATCGCCTCTTCTATCTTTTGATAATCAAGAGCGTTAATTTGCAGGGTAAGATCAACGCGCACGATGAAGTCAATAAAGGCTGAAGCTACGCTAACTTTTTCTAACTCAATGCTATTAGCTGCTACCTTAAAGAATAAGGTATTGAGCTTGCGGTTGTTTCTAACCTTATAGGCTTCGATAGTGCAGTTTGGCAAAGAGGCAAGTTCTCTCTCTACAATCTTGCTAAACCTGTGGTCGACAAATACTATATATTCGTTATGCATGCTTTTCCAAATAGGGTTAGATTAGTTAGAACCAACCAGTTTTTCATTAAGTATGCCAAACAGTTCACTCCAGTTCACTGCAAAGGTTATGCCATTGTTTTTAAGCTTAACATTCCAAGGCTGCTGGAGCACTATTACAGATTTCCCTACCTTATCAAGCTCAATAGCCAAATATGGATTATCTTCGATGAATACATCCGCTTCAACATTAAGCTTCTCGTTATCCTTTTTTACGTGTACAAGCTTGTCATAAACTATATTGTTCATTTTTAGCCAGCCTATTATCTCTTTGTCATCTCCAATTGAACTTGTAACAATATAGATTATTGCCTGTTCATGAAGCTTATTCAAAATGTATGGAATATTTGGATCAACAAGCTCAATCTTCTCATACTCCTTCCACGCCTTTCTAAAGGCATACATTATATAATCCCGAGGTAAGCCAAGCTCTTTGGCCATGTCATACTGCTTAATATCATCGTTTGTCTTCTTTATCGCCGTTTTTTCTTCAATATTCCTCAACACCAGTTTTACGGTATCAGCAAGAACACCATCCAGATCACAGGCAATAATATATTCCTTTGCCATATCCCTCACAGAATATCTTAATATCTTAATTAGAATTATACTTTAAAATTTATATTATGATACCATTTGTTTGGAAACATTTGTATAAGCATTTAAAGTATTAAGAAAAGGTGGTTGGTAAAATGAAGTTGATCTAGAAGGCTTTGCCTCCTATTCTGGAAATGGGATAGATAAACGATGCATAAAAGGTGGAGAAACGGCTAAAAATAAATTTGGCATATGCGAGGAGCATGAAACAATATTTGCCACAGAGCAACATGCTTATGTTGTAGAAGAAATAAGCTATCTGCCGTTTTTGAAAATATAATAATAGTAAAGAAGGCATGCTATTGTCTTCAAATCTGTAATCTCTCCAGAGCGTATCATCTCAATAGCATCTTCTAAGCTTACCTCTACAACGCTTATATCTTCGTCAGGTTCAGGATTGGCTGTGCCCTTAGAAAGGCCTTCCGCAAGATAGAAAGAAACCATCATTGTATTTGTTCCAGGTATTGGGTAGCCTTTAAACATAAGAGATACTTTCTTTGGCGTGTAGCCTGTCTCCTCTTGCATCTCTCTAATCGCAGCATTTTCGGGACTTTCGTTCTTTTCCCTATGTCCGGCAGGAAGCTCATAAAAATATTTGTCTGATGCAGGTCTATACTGCTTTACTAGGATTATGTGATTATCAATCACTGCTAGAACAACAACCGCATCATTCTCTTCGATTTTCAAAAATTCGAAATCCCTTCCATTTATATTTGCTGTTTCTTTTACAATAGTCATTGTGCGGTCTTCGTATAATATTTTTTCTTTCTCTTTCTCTTCCTGAGCGTTGTTTACTTTGGTTTGCGTATTGGGGCCTTCAGCACCTTCGCGATCTTTTCTCACAACACTGGTTAAATCTTTATTAGTATTAGTGGCATTTTTATTCTCTTTTTCCACCTCCATTTTACTCACCATTCGTTTTTATATCTGTCATAGTATATAATCTTTTCTTTATCTTCGTTTATGGGCGATTGTCAAATAAATAGGCAATAATAAATATAGTTTACACTGAATTTTCTTTTTACTTGACGCAGATTCCTTTTTCACTTGTTTGGCATTGCAAAATCTATTATGCAGTAAATGTTTAGCAATAGCTTTTATCCTTTTACACGCAAGAAACCTAAACCTTTTTAAGTTTTTGGAAATCATACAAATTACAAAAGGTACGCTATGAAGATTTATAATGCAAAGAATTCGAAAATAATTATTCTTTCTAAAGACGGGCAGAATTGCCCACGCATAAAAATTGCAGGAAGCACTGCATTACTACGTGATGATTACCACGGCGAAGTAAAAGGCAAACTACTGGGGCTAAGTGCATACCTATTCTAATTTTAGTTCTTTTTTCCAGACTTCAAAGGAATCTATATGCAGAGGTAGGTAGCCTATCAATGTATCTGTTATTATTGCTTTCTCTAACAAGAGTAGTCTAGAATTATCATAAAGTGCCTTTAACAGCTCATAGGGAAGTTCATTCTTTATGTATGCTTGCTTTTCGAGTGGTGCAGGCATAATAATTTCCAAAATATAAAATTAATTACCAAAATTTTAATATAAATCTTCAAACATTAGTAAAATTATTCCAATAAATATTTATATTCTTCAGAACGAATCATTTACTGATGGTGAATAAAAATGACTGAATTATCGATGCGCAAAGAAGAAGATCGAGAAGGATCGCAATTGCTGCTACTACAAGGGTTTCTAAGAGAACGAAACGAAGGCAACATCCTATCTAAAATTCAAAGAATGCGTTTAAAGGAAGCGCTTGAAAAAGTTGTAGAGATAGGGAGTGACAAACTAGTACTCGAGTTGCTTAAAGAACATCCTTGGGTGCTAGGGGAAACTTGGATACTAGGGATAAGGTATGTGGCTATGGCCATTGCTGAATATAGAGGCGACGAAGTAACCATGTATATGCTTAAAGAGCATCCTGAGGTGCTGGATAAGCATGTGGCTAGGGCCATTGCTGAATATAGAAGCGATAAAGTAGTCAAGTATATGATTGATAAGTACCCTAAGGTGCTGGAATATGTATTTGTGGCTTGGGCCATTGCTGAAAATAGGGGCGATAAATTAGTCAAGTATATGATTGATAACTACCCTGAGGTGCGTAAACATGTGGCTTATGTCATTGCTGAAGATAGAAGCAGCAAACTAGTAACCAGGTTGCTTAAAGAACATCCTGAGCTAGATAAACATGTGGCTATGGCCATTGCTGAAAATAGAACCGATAAATTAATCAAGTATATGATTGATAAGTACCCTGAGGTGCTGGATGAATTTGTGGCTAGGACCATTGCTAAATATAGAAGCTATGGACTACTCATGTATATGATTAATAAACAACCTGAGATGCTGAAGTACGAATATGTTGTTAAGACTGTTATCGAACACGGAGGTGTCGAAGCAACCATGAATCTGATTAATGAACATCCTGAAGTGTTGAAGTACGAATATGTGGCTATGGAGATTGTTGAGCATAGAAGCGATAAAGAAATCATACATATAATTGATAACCTGATCGATAGGCAGCCTAATATTCTAGGAACTGAGAGATTGACATGCAACCTTGCCTTTGCTAATAAATCAGAACTTTTAACTTACATTCTCCTCAGGCTTGGAGAAATAAAACCCGGCGAGGTGGAGTCAACAACATTGCAGTTCTCTGTAATGCTACGTGAGTTAGACGACGATCATAAAGAAAGAGTGGTGAAGCGAATATTTTTAGATAGGAAGGCGATTGGTTATAGGAAAGAACTAAATAGTATGGGCCCGCTGTATCTAGCACTTTTGGACATGCTCAATGTCTCTAAGGAATCTGTTGAGAGGCTTGCAAAAGAACTTTCCAAAGCAGAGGGCAATGTTAGAAAGGCTTTGCCTCTGCGAGGGCTTGCATATGCACTTTCCCATCGTAATGATAGCGAACTGAACCTCTTTATTAAGAATTCCAGAAGTGTAATGAATGATCTCATCATGTTTCCTACTGTTTGCGAGCTAAAGTATGCGGGCATTATAAGCAGCGACGAGTTTAGGCAGGTATCTGACTCTATTGATAAAGAAGCCAAGCTATATGCACTGCTTGCGCAGAAAGTTGAGCATGCATTCAATGTTAAACTGAAGAGCGATGATGCGAGAAATGCTATATTTGATCGCAATTTTCTCGAGGATCTTTTTGGCCTATCTATTAAGTATCATAAATATAATAGGCAGGCGGAAAGTGTTCTAATTAACGCAATTAAGCGCTACTTTGAAGATGGGATAGAAGGCTTTAAGAAGTTCAAATTTAGTCACAAACTGGCAATGGAGCAGCTAAGCGATGCATATCCTCTGAGAGATACGCTTATGAATCTTGATAAACTAGTAGCAACCTACACAGGCAAGCATTCTATACCATATAATAGTATAGAAAACGAGATATATAATTTCATGCAACACAAATTGGCATTAATAATAAATTTTGGGAAGATAGAGCAGTACGCTGAGAATGAATTGCTTCAAATAGCCAGATCTGCCAAGTCACCAGAGCTTGCCGAACTTCTTATGTCAAAAGATCTTGATCGCTTGACCAGCCAAGCATTCAATCCTGATGATGAGAGGTGGAAGGCAAAAGGAATAGCACTGATAAAAGTGCTAAAAGCAGGGAAGTCATTCGATTACATAGATAATATAGTAGTTGAACTGCAGAAAATGGCTGGAAAGTCGAAAGAGGAACAAGATCTTATAATGGAAGAAACCGCAAAGAAGGTTGCTGAATGGGTAGATAATGGGGGACTTAAACCACTGGGGGTGCTTAGGAACTATATATCTAAGATTAAAAATGAACTTGGCATTTCTGACAAAGACTTGTATAATGCTAAATCCGCCTTGGATAATGCTAAATCTATAATAGATATTTTGCTAAACTACACTAAGTCTGTTGAAGGAGCGGTAACAGCACAGATCACCTTCGACCCAAGCAAGATATTAACCTTTGGCAGATATGGTAGTAGTGGTTCAGGAAACTGCCAGAATAGCAAGGGCGATGTAACGTATAACCAAACTCTAATGAGCATGTTGGGTGATGCAAACCAGTTCATGATTATATTCTATAAGGCTGGTGATACAAAACCACTTGGTTTCATGCAAGTACATCTGCTAAAGAGCGATAAAGGAATGATCTTCTTCATGGAAAGGCCATATACGAATGAGCCAAACATGACTACCGCAATGAAAGGGGCAGCAAAGATGCTTGCCCAGAAGATAAAGAGTGAAACAGGCTTTGATTGCTATACCTACGGCGAGGTAGGTGATAAACTTGAAAAACTCGAAGTTAGGATTCCTAGATCATATGTGAATAGATACATAGACTTTACAAGAGCATTAAAAGGTCCTGAAAGCTTCACGTACGAAATCAGCGCCAAATGCCTTACTTCAGACCCTCTTTTTGGACTAAAGCGATAATGGTGTTGAATTTTTAAATACCTTTCTTTTAGAAGGCCTTGTCCAACAATTAGGCGGTAACAAACATAGTTTATACTAAATTTTCTTTTTGTTTGATTACGCGATGTATTTGTTATAAATCAACGCCTTTAGCATCAACTCCTTTTCTTTCATTTCCTTTGTTTTTGAAAATGTACATTCGCCAAATGTGTTTTTGAATACTGAGAATACACTCTCTACAATAGATCGCATATGGTAGCCACTTTCCTTTTTCCATTTTTCCTGGTTCTTTTTGCGTATTTCTTTTGGCGGTATTACATTTCTGTTTCTTCCTCGTCTTCTTATCACACCAAGTTGCTCTTCTACATGTAACTTTCTATGCAACGAACCACCTGTCGCATTAACGTGGACAGGTATAAGAGGAAGTATATGCCTATCATCACAGTATTCAAAAATTCTTATTGGAATCGTTTGCACTATCTGCGGCAGCAACCTTTACGTTTTCAATAGGTTCAAATAAAGGAATGAACTCTTTTGCATCTCCTTGTACTACTGTCTTTTATTATAATTTTAGTATCCTTTTAGTTTTTCTATTAACAGCTCATAAGGCAATTTATAATAATTCCCAAAATATAAAATTAATTA
>Ga0208151_100452_pt1 | contig 17340 bp, 3 predicted proteins | sample ECH_Bhost_MetaG_FD_187130 | JGI IMG/M metagenome (GOLD analysis project Ga0208151, IMG submission 187130) | Hot spring microbial mat communities from Yellowstone National Park, Wyoming, USA - ECH_B host_MetaG (SPAdes) (version 2) | ecosystem: Environmental > Aquatic > Thermal springs > Hot... | reverse complement strand
ATGGGGAAAACACTATTATCAGCGTTAAAAATTGCAGTAACTTTCAATTCCTTCTAGGATGCTTCCAGCATGCCGCAGGCTATAGCGTGTTGGGCAAGAAAACTTTCAATTCCTTCTAGGATGCTTCACAATATGTATATTAAAGTTAGCAAATTACGCTAAATGACACTTTCAATTCCTTCTAGGATGCTTCAATATTTGGAAACTCTGAACGTCTTAGTTTTTAAATCCTTTCAATTCCTTCTAGGATGCTTCGAAATAGCCCAATTTTTGGGGATATCTGAAAGAAAAGTCACTTTCAATTCCTTCTAGGATGCTTCGGAGGCAGACGGGTGCTGGTGGAGTCGATCAAATAACTTTCAATTCCTTCTAGGATGCTTCCTCTCCAAAAATGCTTAACTCAAAACCCACAGTCGTCTTTCAATTCCTTCTAGGATGCTTCGAAAGAAGTTCTGGGAGTGTTACCAATCGCCCAGATACATCTTTCAATTCCTTCTAGGATGCTTCAACGATATTATAGCGTTCGTGGACAAGTTGGCGGAACTGACCCTTTCAATTCCTTCTAGGATGCTTCCCCAAGACGTCATCCTAGCACCTTACCAATATCTCTTACTCTTTCAATTCCTTCTAGGATGCTTCCGAATTATCGCCTATTTACGCAATAATCTATAGTTTTCAGTCTTTCAATTCCTTCTAGGATGCTTCGAGGGGCAAGAGAAATTTAGTAAATCGGTCCCGTGGTCTTTCAATTCCTTCTAGGATGCTTCTATACGTATATCTTAATGCTGTACAAGGAGCATACCAACTTTCAATTCCTTCTAGGATGCTTCTACTACAGACTTGTGCCGCTTTTTTCTCAAATTCTCCACTTTCAATTCCTTCTAGGATGCTTCAGGGACATATCGCTAAAGGACGGTACCATAAAGAAGATCTTTCAATTCCTTCTAGGATGCTTCATACGGTAGGGGAATGGATACACTATGGTAACGTTAATGCCTTTCAATTCCTTCTAGGATGCTTCATGTTTAGCGTTTACACTTCCACAAGGCCTATGAGATATGTCTTTCAATTCCTTCTAGGATGCTTCTTCAGGTGTTTAACAAAATATACCAGAATAGATTTACTAACTTTCAATTCCTTCTAGGATGCTTCCCAAAAGCCGAACCTATTCCACCGAACGGATTATTAGAGGACTTTCAATTCCTTCTAGGATGCTTCAACGTGGTTATTGACTAGGCCGACTTATGCCAAAATCCCTGACTTTCAATTCCTTCTAGGATGCTTCCATTAGAGCGTAAGGGTGTTGTTGACGGTGTTAAAGAAGACTTTCAATTCCTTCTAGGATGCTTCCGATAACGTTCGGCAATGTGCCGGTCTTACCTTCCTTTTTCATCTTTCAATTCCTTCTAGGATGCTTCTTCAGGGGAAGAACGCGTTAGAAAATAGCCTGCAACTCCCTTTCAATTCCTTCTAGGATGCTTCTTAGGTGGTGGTGCAGGAGTTCCGTGTACGTAACGCCAGTCTTTCAATTCCTTCTAGGATGCTTCTCAAATAAAAAAGATAGCGGTCAGAAAAAAGACGAAGGCCTTTCAATTCCTTCTAGGATGCTTCAGACAATTATTCTTGACATTTTACAGACTCGTAGAATACTCTTTCAATTCCTTCTAGGATGCTTCCGCTGTCTCGGTATACAGACTCCCGTCACAAACAGATGACTTTCAATTCCTTCTAGGATGCTTCCGACGACTTCATGAACAAACTTTCCTACATGTTCGTTGCAAAGCTTTCAATTCCTTCTAGGATGCTTCGCTGACATTGTCGGTAAACCGAAAGTGAACTACTATGATAGCTTTCAATTCCTTCTAGGATGCTTCTGCTAATGTTCTTGTTGGTCATTATTGTAATTTTGTTAACTTTCAATTCCTTCTAGGATGCTTCCGATAAAATTACTATTAACGGGCAGGAAATCGATATCAAAGCTTTCAATTCCTTCTAGGATGCTTCAGAGACTCAATCTTCGCCTTGCTTCCTTGTTCTTCCGCTTTCAATTCCTTCTAGGATGCTTCAGAGCAGAAATAAAAAATGCCTTAGGAGGTGGTAAGGAACTTTCAATTCCTTCTAGGATGCTTCAGAAGAGAATAAAAGACCTTTTTTCAAGGTTGTGTGAAGACTTTCAATTCCTTCTAGGATGCTTCGAAGATAATGGAAGAGAGGGGAAATGACGGTGTCATAATACTTTCAATTCCTTCTAGGATGCTTCGGTAAATGTTAATTCAGGTAGCCCCGCTTACGGTGAGTACTTTCAATTCCTTCTAGGATGCTTCTTCTTTCCGTTTCCGCCTCAGGGTTCTGGTTCTTCCAGCCCTTTCAATTCCTTCTAGGATGCTTCATTGTTAGACTGGCCCCTACTTCGGAAGATGGGGGATATGGCTTTCAATTCCTTCTAGGATGCTTCTCCCGCTAATATTTCGCTTCCCGTCTTTTGAAAAGTCTTTCAATTCCTTCTAGGATGCTTCTACGGAACGGGGATTATTTTAGCATCCCAAAGAATTTACTTTCAATTCCTTCTAGGATGCTTCTACGGCTATAACGTTGAGTATGAGTTTTCCGTGGACTTTCAATTCCTTCTAGGATGCTTCCTTCATAGCGGTCTTTATGTCACCTGTCTCGGTCTTTACTCTTTCAATTCCTTCTAGGATGCTTCCCCGCATTCATTACAACCAATGTTACTGCCAATATCTTTCAATTCCTTCTAGGATGCTTCGGAATGACAAAGGAGGGCAAGCCATTCAACACCACCAGATACTTTCAATTCCTTCTAGGATGCTTCATCCACGTCTACAACGACTAGCGGGGTTACATCATCTACCACTTTCAATTCCTTCTAGGATGCTTCTTTATACAATAAAGATGTTAGGGCTACTACTGCAGAAATGCTTTCAATTCCTTCTAGGATGCTTCAAACAAGAAGAAATAGAAGCAGAGGGAGAAGAGGAAGAAGAGGAACTTTCAATTCCTTCTAGGATGCTTCATCGTCTGCTCACCATTATCATGATAATTATGATTACTTTCAATTCCTTCTAGGATGCTTCGAGAGGCTGTCATCCAATTCAAAAAAATTATTGAACCAAACTTTCAATTCCTTCTAGGATGCTTCCGCATGCTTGGGTTGGCCGCATAAAGTACATAATAAAAGACTTTCAATTCCTTCTAGGATGCTTCACTTTCTTACCTCTGGGTTGTCGTCTATGACTATAACGTCTCTTTCAATTCCTTCTAGGATGCTTCGTCCAGGTCTACTCGGGATATAATTTCGTAAACTCCCCGGTTTACGTGACACCTAACACGACCTTTCAATTCCTTCTAGGATGCTTCTAAATACTATAAAGTATAGACTTTGTCAGTGGTCTGAACTTTCAATTCCTTCTAGGATGCTTCATGTCCTAACGACGGAACGAAACTCGTAGGTACTTCAGCACTTTCAATTCCTTCTAGGATGCTTCGAAGTATTGAGGTAACGTGGGGGCATGGGAACACCCCCTTCTTTCAATTCCTTCTAGGATGCTTCCCATGAGAGCTTTGCCACACGCCAAAAAGCTGCTAAATTCTTTCAATTCCTTCTAGGATGCTTCCATTGGCACCGAGGGCAAGCGTGTAACCGGAGGCAATCTGACTTTCAATTCCTTCTAGGATGCTTCTGCTAATGTATGAAGGTGCTAATGAAGAGAGAAAAATTACCTTTCAATTCCTTCTAGGATGCTTCCACATTGTTCAGCTCCGCCTGCTCCTCCGACTGCAGTTCCCTTTCAATTCCTTCTAGGATGCTTCAGGGTTGCAGAGTACATCCCCATTGTCACGGGGATGTATCGCTTTCAATTCCTTCTAGGATGCTTCGTTACTGAAGAAATGGACATAGACCTATTAAGCAAAGTTATCTTTCAATTCCTTCTAGGATGCTTCCACGGCTATGACCAGGCTTATGCCCGTAGGCTTTTTTCTTCTCTTTCAATTCCTTCTAGGATGCTTCGCTTATCAAGGATACTCGGAGGCAGTGGCGGAACGATCTTTCAATTCCTTCTAGGATGCTTCAACGACCATGAATTGCCTAGCATAGGAGATGTGGCTTACGGGCTTTCAATTCCTTCTAGGATGCTTCGAATACTAATGTTGCTTGTGTGCACAGGAAGCATTATCTTTCAATTCCTTCTAGGATGCTTCCTACGGCGTTTTTCGCGAGATAGCTGATTAGTGCGTAACGACTTTCAATTCCTTCTAGGATGCTTCGGCTGAAGAACCCGCCTCGGAACGTGAGTTAACTGAAAACTTTCAATTCCTTCTAGGATGCTTCATCGACGTCATAGAAAATAACGAGAATAGCGTAAAGCTGCACACTTTCAATTCCTTCTAGGATGCTTCATATAGACGAAATATCTGGTGACGGACTAGTAATAGATGATCTTTCAATTCCTTCTAGGATGCTTCGAAAGACGGAAGGAGGATGAAGCATAGGAGGAGATATTGTTGCTTTCAATTCCTTCTAGGATGCTTCTTTAAGATAAACGAAAAACATAGCAAAAGACAATTATTCTCTTTCAATTCCTTCTAGGATGCTTCGGAAATGACGGTGTCATAATAAGGCTAAGTCAGGGCAGTTACTTTCAATTCCTTCTAGGATGCTTCATATCATTTTGTTATAGTGGACGTCAAGTATGTAATTAACTTTCAATTCCTTCTAGGATGCTTCTTCTAAGTTTACTTTTCCCTACTTTTCTATCTTTCTTTCAATTCCTTCTAGGATGCTTCCTTATTGAAACCATTTTTTGCTTTGGTGCAGAATAACTATTATCTTTCAATTCCTTCTAGGATGCTTCGTTTGATATCTACCAATCGAACGTGATGGAGCAGTACTAACTTTCAATTCCTTCTAGGATGCTTCTGGATTAAATAATAAGGAGAAGTTATTGATTAGGTACTTTCAATTCCTTCTAGGATGCTTCTTCTACATTGCCAACACTGGGCCAATCATATTCAGTAAGGCTTTCAATTCCTTCTAGGATGCTTCGGGTGGCCTGCTGTGGACCTCAGGAAGTTAAGTTTTACCAAGCTTTCAATTCCTTCTAGGATGCTTCCTCAACAAATCCGAACCCAAACCCGAATCCCCTTCAAGGCTTTCAATTCCTTCTAGGATGCTTCTTTGTTATATAAAATAAGCAAAGAACTCACTAGTAAAACCTTTCAATTCCTTCTAGGATGCTTCTCATAGGATATGAGCCTAAGGCTTATCGAGTGCATTCTCTTTCAATTCCTTCTAGGATGCTTCCAGCTCCACACTTGTCAACCCTACTGCCGACACCAGCTTTCAATTCCTTCTAGGATGCTTCGCCAATAACGGCCACAAAATTTTCCGCTACCACGGCTATGACTTTCAATTCCTTCTAGGATGCTTCAGACGTGACAAATGCCATAGGACACGACAGCACCGTACTTTCAATTCCTTCTAGGATGCTTCCTCGAGCTAAGCTATTCACGTCATGGAGGGCCGACATGTTGACTTTCAATTCCTTCTAGGATGCTTCTTTGTGATACTAACACTGGTAGCGGTAGTACCGTTTATGACTTTCAATTCCTTCTAGGATGCTTCATTCTGCTTGCATCTCTGCTTGCAATGCCTGCCATGACTTGCTCTTTCAATTCCTTCTAGGATGCTTCCTCTCTTCAGGACGGGAAGGAGGTCAGGGATAGAACTTTCAATTCCTTCTAGGATGCTTCAAAGCAAAAGTCTACGGCCCAGTACTGGAAGAGCTAATTAGCTCTTTCAATTCCTTCTAGGATGCTTCATAGATGGTTAGGCAGATTGAAGATAAGCCCAAAGAATTTCTTTCAATTCCTTCTAGGATGCTTCTAACCCTGATTCCCTTAGCGTGAGAGTGAGCTGAAACAAACTTTCAATTCCTTCTAGGATGCTTCTTCGGTGGCAGAGCTGGGGCGTGCGTGAAAAGGCTAAAAAGTTCGCTTTCAATTCCTTCTAGGATGCTTCAAACCATTTACAAAGCTCTGGAAGCGTCTGGACTACTGCACTTTCAATTCCTTCTAGGATGCTTCCCAGAGCATGGAGCTTTTAGCACGCTCGCTTTTAAAGGCTCTTTCAATTCCTTCTAGGATGCTTCCACCACCCCCATAATTGAAACCGTAAGGCGGCTAAACCAGCTTTCAATTCCTTCTAGGATGCTTCTTCACGGAATTCTAAACGGTGTGGCAAAAACTGTCAGAAGCTTTCAATTCCTTCTAGGATGCTTCGACGTTTCGGTTTCGGTTTGGTGATGGCCATGGCTAAGAACTTTCAATTCCTTCTAGGATGCTTCTACATTGTAATTATTTACGAATAGGTGATATTATGGCTACTTTCAATTCCTTCTAGGATGCTTCTTCAAAAGAGGAGGAGAATGCACATCAATAAAGAGGGAAAACTTTCAATTCCTTCTAGGATGCTTCTTCAGGGAAATCCTTGAAGCCCTCAAGGAGGAGGATGGGCTTTCAATTCCTTCTAGGATGCTTCCTAACAACGCACCTATAATAAGACCGGGGTTCCCGCTAATCTTTCAATTCCTTCTAGGATGCTTCTTAAAAAACTACCGAATTCATTATTTAATGTTTAAGATAGCTTTCAATTCCTTCTAGGATGCTTCAAAATTTTCCGCTACCATGGCTATGACTTTGCCTATGCCAGTAAGCTTTCTTTCAATTCCTTCTAGGATGCTTCATCTTCAGTTTTGACGCTTGCGATACTGAAAGAGCAGATGCTTTCAATTCCTTCTAGGATGCTTCAACGTAGAGAAGGATATAGCAGGAGCGTCAAGATACATTCTTTCAATTCCTTCTAGGATGCTTCGGCGTAAAGTAGTAATAAGTGTATACCGCGTTGGGGAGGACTTTCAATTCCTTCTAGGATGCTTCCTGATATTCCTGCTTGTCGTTGAATTGACGAATAGTCATCTTTCAATTCCTTCTAGGATGCTTCTTTGTCTATTGTACAGATTGAGTAATTAGATGAGCCAACACTTTCAATTCCTTCTAGGATGCTTCACCAAGGAGCAACGCTAGAACTACAAGGTGCTACGGTTACTTTCAATTCCTTCTAGGATGCTTCGTTTGGTTGTGGCGGCTCTGGGGTCATCAACTTCGATGACCCCACTTTCAATTCCTTCTAGGATGCTTCTTGGGCATAAGGGTACTGTGGACTTAGTAAATGCGTTATGCTTTCAATTCCTTCTAGGATGCTTCCTTTATCTTCACTGGAAAGGCTGAACCCAGCACCTCTATCTTTCAATTCCTTCTAGGATGCTTCATAATCAGGGAGAATTTACCAGTAGACCTCCCTGAACAAGCTTTCAATTCCTTCTAGGATGCTTCGACTTCGATGAAGAAATTTGCAGGGAATACGCTGAAAATGACTTTCAATTCCTTCTAGGATGCTTCTTATGTGGCAATACTTCTCATACAGCTGGTTAACGGAGCTTTCAATTCCTTCTAGGATGCTTCGAAACTAAGAGCTTACAGGGCATGCATGAGAGACACATTAACTTTCAATTCCTTCTAGGATGCTTCAAGTCTTCCACTGTTAAATCGGTGCTAAAGTTGTTCTATGCTTTCAATTCCTTCTAGGATGCTTCCGCCTCCATATCCACCAGCATTGGCAGAAATTCCCCTTTCAATTCCTTCTAGGATGCTTCGACGGGAGATAGTCCACCCTGACTGGAACTCCTGATTGGGCTTTCAATTCCTTCTAGGATGCTTCGGAAACTTACTATTCTACATAGACCACGTAGACAAGCCTCTGTTCCCTTTCAATTCCTTCTAGGATGCTTCATAGGCGATGAAATATATATAATAACGCTTGTTGCCAGACTCTTTCAATTCCTTCTAGGATGCTTCAGCACCCCGCAACAATACTTAGCCTCCCTCAATCAGTTTTCAGCTTTCAATTCCTTCTAGGATGCTTCTCCAAAAATATATACATTACAATAATAAAGAGTTAGCTTTCAATTCCTTCTAGGATGCTTCATATAGTAGACATCCAACTCTAGCATTTTCTTCCCACCAAGCACTTTCAATTCCTTCTAGGATGCTTCAAATACATAGCTAGGGAATATGGCGAAGATTGTTTTACTAACTTTCAATTCCTTCTAGGATGCTTCAGCAAGAAAAGGGAAAGGAGCAACAGAAGAAAGCGAGGAAACTTTCAATTCCTTCTAGGATGCTTCGCCAATATGCCCGCTTCCATCCTTTCGATTGTAAAACTTTCAATTCCTTCTAGGATGCTTCCGCTTTGAGCACTCCAAAACACGTTAACTAACCTAGTTTGTCTCTTTCAATTCCTTCTAGGATGCTTCAAAAACGAAACCCTCCTTGGGATTGTGAGGGAGAGTCTACCACTTTCAATTCCTTCTAGGATGCTTCTCCTAAAGGCAGTGCTGGAGTATCCCAATTACGGGGAGCTTTCAATTCCTTCTAGGATGCTTCGACGTATAGGATCCATTACTTGACTTACAAAATAAGTAACTTTCAATTCCTTCTAGGATGCTTCATCGACGAAGCAGTAAAGTCACGACCTTCTGGTCTCATAACTTTCAATTCCTTCTAGGATGCTTCGCGTTCTTCGTCGCAGCTGCTGTAGTATTTATTCTCTTCACTTTCAATTCCTTCTAGGATGCTTCTTCTATCTGTTCTAAATAGAACACCTATCGTAACATCACCACTTTCAATTCCTTCTAGGATGCTTCGTAAAAGAAGGGCATGGTTCCCGCGTTTACTAACAGTAACGCTTTCAATTCCTTCTAGGATGCTTCAGCACGGAAGCGGGATTTATCCTAGTGCCTTTCCTGTTCCCCTTTCAATTCCTTCTAGGATGCTTCAAGGGAGTTAAGTTTACCTAAGGGAGTTAAGTTTACCTAAGCTTTCAATTCCTTCTAGGATGCTTCAACTAACTAACCTCACACCCCTAGTCTAGAAAAGTTTTCTCTTTCAATTCCTTCTAGGATGCTTCCGAGCCCACCCGCTCCAGTTTGACGCCATTGGAACTGATCTTTCAATTCCTTCTAGGATGCTTCTTTATACAGGAGAGACGTTAGGGCTACTACTGCAGAAATCCTTTCAATTCCTTCTAGGATGCTTCAGACGTCTGAACCAGCAGGCTACACGGCCACTGGTATTTTCTTTCAATTCCTTCTAGGATGCTTCTATATCGCATTTCAACGGCTCTCGAGAGCCTTCTTCACTTTCAATTCCTTCTAGGATGCTTCAAAAAGGATAAAGAGTTATGCGGAAGAAATAGCATTACTCTTTCTTTCAATTCCTTCTAGGATGCTTCAAGGCTGAATTTGTGCTATTGTATAGCAAACTTAAAGGCTTTCAATTCCTTCTAGGATGCTTCTAGTTCAGCTTCTCAGAATCATGTAGATAATATGTTATGTCTTTCAATTCCTTCTAGGATGCTTCCCCAGGGGATGACCCCAGAGGAGCCACAGGCGAAGGATAAACTTTCAATTCCTTCTAGGATGCTTCAGAGTAGTCTTCGATAAAAACGTAATAAGGATATACGCCCCCTTTCAATTCCTTCTAGGATGCTTCATAAAGGAACGCACCAGTAGACCAACCTCCTATTCCTGCAACTTTCAATTCCTTCTAGGATGCTTCGTTCTTCTCTATGTTCACTACTTCCTCCAATTGTCTTAACTTTCAATTCCTTCTAGGATGCTTCTACTAAATTACTACCGTTCTTACGTTTCTGAACTTGCAGCTTTCAATTCCTTCTAGGATGCTTCATATGGGCGTGACAAAAACCATAATAGGTGTGAAAAAAGTCTTTCAATTCCTTCTAGGATGCTTCTCGAGGTAATATTTTGCCATGATGTAAAAAATTACATCTTTCAATTCCTTCTAGGATGCTTCCTATGTGCCTTAACCTTTCCATACGGTTTTGAGATAGCCACTTTCAATTCCTTCTAGGATGCTTCCAGAAAGAGAAGAGGGGAGAGGGGAGGTATGGAGAGAACACTTTCAATTCCTTCTAGGATGCTTCAACAAAATAATATACAAAAACAATGACGAAATAAGGATACTTTCAATTCCTTCTAGGATGCTTCAGTGGGCTCCTGCCTACATTTTTGTTCATCCCAGTCAAGGCTTTCAATTCCTTCTAGGATGCTTCAGCATCACTATCGCCACACTGTCCATTATAATGACTTTTCTGACTTTCAATTCCTTCTAGGATGCTTCGGAATCATAAAATTCATTAGGAATGGTCTTAATAGAGAGAACTTTCAATTCCTTCTAGGATGCTTCTGACCCAGATTGGAGACCTCATCGCCTTTCTTGTCCTTATGCCTTTCAATTCCTTCTAGGATGCTTCTTCAAGGAGGCTAAGTATTGTTGCGGTGTGCTTAACACTTTCAATTCCTTCTAGGATGCTTCGAAAGGATACTAAACGCAAAACCGGGGGACTGATAGTTACTTTCAATTCCTTCTAGGATGCTTCCTGCTGCTAACTTACCAATTATGGTCGACCCACAAGAAGGAACTTTCAATTCCTTCTAGGATGCTTCACAGGGTTACAATTCCGTAACCCTGTCACCATTATCGCACTTTCAATTCCTTCTAGGATGCTTCAAAGCCGCTTTTCAAAAACGAACGTGAATACAGAGATTTTTTCTTTCAATTCCTTCTAGGATGCTTCATATTTGGACCCATGGAAAGCGGAAAGACAACATTCGTTACTTTCAATTCCTTCTAGGATGCTTCTGTAGGCATCGATAATTATAACAACTGGTATTATATTTGCTTTCAATTCCTTCTAGGATGCTTCATATAAATCCAGCGAATAATATTACTTACGACTTAAGCGGTCTTTCAATTCCTTCTAGGATGCTTCATGGATTTTGGAATGATGTTTGGTTTAAATAGTAGGCATTTCTTTCAATTCCTTCTAGGATGCTTCGGGTTAATTGTAATAGTCGCTATAATAAAGGCGTTAGCATCACTTTCAATTCCTTCTAGGATGCTTCACTTGACCCCGAACTGCTTCACGAATTGGAAAAGTACTTTCAATTCCTTCTAGGATGCTTCTGCGGTCAGCACAAACGGTAACTGTGATTGCTGCAATAAGTTTCTTTCAATTCCTTCTAGGATGCTTCGTGACGGCAATGGTGGTAATAAGGCGTAACGACTTCCTACTTTCAATTCCTTCTAGGATGCTTCAAAATATCATGCCTGGACGAAGCGATCGCAAATGTGAAAGACTTTCAATTCCTTCTAGGATGCTTCAAAATATTATCTGCAATACATTTAAGACTTCTCCGAAATAGGCTTTCAATTCCTTCTAGGATGCTTCCGCTTGTTGTAGCTTGTTAAACCCTCTCATCAGTTCAAACTTTCAATTCCTTCTAGGATGCTTCTTCAGTATGCCGATAATTGACATCGTGAGGCGTCTGAACTTTCAATTCCTTCTAGGATGCTTCATTATCGAGATTCTACCAGAAGATGGAAGAAAAAGACTTTCAATTCCTTCTAGGATGCTTCAGAGGCTGACCTCCGTAATTCGAAACCTGAAGGGAACTTTCAATTCCTTCTAGGATGCTTCATATATGGAGGACTGCTGGTGAAATGCAGATATTGAACTTTCAATTCCTTCTAGGATGCTTCCTGGATAATTATACTTTATTGCAGTCTCAATTGTACTTAACTTTCAATTCCTTCTAGGATGCTTCCTGTTTGGGTTTTTTATCTAATTCCTCTATGAACTCATAACTTTCAATTCCTTCTAGGATGCTTCAGTGTGAAGCTAAAAAAATTCAAAGCGGCAGTGTTGGAAAGACTTTCAATTCCTTCTAGGATGCTTCTTCAATTTTCTGGAACTGCAACAGTACAAACTTTAATAGACTTTCAATTCCTTCTAGGATGCTTCATAGCATAAGCCAAATAGCCCAATTTTTGGGCGTTACTGAACTTTCAATTCCTTCTAGGATGCTTCATGTCTATGATTATCCAACAACAAATGAGACTGTATATGCAATTATCTTTCAATTCCTTCTAGGATGCTTCGTTTTTTAGTGTCATGACGTTTATAAGTTCTTCATGAAAACTTTCAATTCCTTCTAGGATGCTTCTTCCATTTTCTTTTTCTAAATCTCAATTGATTTATTAAAACTCTTTCAATTCCTTCTAGGATGCTTCCTCCAATTGTTACTTATACAATTACATTAACAAATTCACCTTTCAATTCCTTCTAGGATGCTTCAAAGACCATATATTGCCGATCTGATTGAAAAAGCCCTCATCTTTCAATTCCTTCTAGGATGCTTCACCAATGCAGCTTTACAGGCGCCATTTACTCAGAATCCCTTTCAATTCCTTCTAGGATGCTTCAACTAGTCAGGAAAATGAGAATGAAAAGCCCCAGGAAGACTTTCAATTCCTTCTAGGATGCTTCATCAGGTAACGCCTCTATAACTTCCATGTCTCTTTCCGTACTTTCAATTCCTTCTAGGATGCTTCAAGCTGTAACCTTTCATAGGCACGTAAGAAGTTGACTACCTCTTTCAATTCCTTCTAGGATGCTTCCGTCAGCCGTCAAGAGCATCACAAACATGTTCGCACTTAACTTTCAATTCCTTCTAGGATGCTTCATCGTTGCTAGTGTTATATTGTCTTCTTTTATTATGTACTTTCTTTCAATTCCTTCTAGGATGCTTCCTGGTTCCTTCGACAATCGGAGAAATGGCACGTTGGCGACTTTCAATTCCTTCTAGGATGCTTCCTCTACCTGCTGACGTGGGATTTGAGGTGATAACTAAAAACTTTCAATTCCTTCTAGGATGCTTCTTTTTGTAGGGGATTTAGGGGATTTAGGGGATTCTTTTGTCTTTCAATTCCTTCTAGGATGCTTCTAATCCTACTATCCAGTGGTAAGGAAATCAACTTCTCAGACTTTCAATTCCTTCTAGGATGCTTCCTGATTATGCATAAACACGCGGGTAATTGCCATAATTGATCTTTCAATTCCTTCTAGGATGCTTCAAAGAAAAAGTGAGGGTGCCAGGCATCGGAGTCATCTTTCAATTCCTTCTAGGATGCTTCGGCTGGACTATGACACTGCATTCCGTATTGTCGTCTATCTCTTTCAATTCCTTCTAGGATGCTTCATAACGTTCGGCAATGTGCCGGTCTTACCTTCCTTTTTCAACTTTCAATTCCTTCTAGGATGCTTCATGTTTATTTAGAAAAAGAGTATTATAATGAATTTCCAGTCTTTCAATTCCTTCTAGGATGCTTCAACCGCCTGAATAATAAAACACTAGTGCCATTCCCTGTCTTTCAATTCCTTCTAGGATGCTTCCTCGTCACCCCCCATCTTGTAGGTCACCAGGTAGCAATCCCTTTCAATTCCTTCTAGGATGCTTCAATCGCCATCGTTCTTTATGGCCCGTATTACGGACGGGTCTTTCAATTCCTTCTAGGATGCTTCCCCTTGGAAACCTTTTAGGTAAACAGGCCGCAAAAGTTGCTTTCAATTCCTTCTAGGATGCTTCAGGAGGCAAATTCAACTAGCCCTTAACCTTCACAAAATGTCAACTTTCAATTCCTTCTAGGATGCTTCCATTCTCTACTTGCGTTAGTAAGGGCGTCTTGTGGGGCTTTCAATTCCTTCTAGGATGCTTCTCCACGTCCGCTTTAGTTTTACCGCGTGCTATGGCAACTTTCAATTCCTTCTAGGATGCTTCGTATTCCTTGAGCAGATCGACAATCAGAACGTTGCGTATTTGCTTTCAATTCCTTCTAGGATGCTTCAAAATGTCATGTGGTGAAATTTTTAAATTATACATAATAATTCTTTCAATTCCTTCTAGGATGCTTCAAGGGCCTTATACAATACCCGCTAACATCCCGTTAGGGTCATCTTTCAATTCCTTCTAGGATGCTTCGACTTACTGTTATGTTTTTCGGGGCGATCCTTTCATATTCCCTTTCAATTCCTTCTAGGATGCTTCGTCACATCATTGACGATTGAACCGAAGAACGAACTTATTCTTTCAATTCCTTCTAGGATGCTTCAACGGGCAGGGTCTCTGGTGAAAAAAGAGACACTCTTCTTCTTTCAATTCCTTCTAGGATGCTTCCACCAGCGACAAACACAAAATTTTCCGCTACCACGGCTCTTTCAATTCCTTCTAGGATGCTTCTCCGGTGGTGGGTATAACAGCCAATTGGGTGCGGGAGCTCTTTCAATTCCTTCTAGGATGCTTCCACGCCCACTGGTGTTTTTATTATACCAGTTATTCGCCCACTTTCAATTCCTTCTAGGATGCTTCGGCGGTAGTGGTGGTTCTGGTAGCCAAATTTCATACTCTCCTTTCAATTCCTTCTAGGATGCTTCGAAGGACACCCTGATCGGGGAAACAACCCCTTCAGCTTTCAATTCCTTCTAGGATGCTTCTTTAAATTGAATTATCATTATTGCTCACCTTTTGCCTTACTTTCAATTCCTTCTAGGATGCTTCATCTGTAGCACCACGGGGATTGTATTTGGGAACTTTTCGGCTTTCAATTCCTTCTAGGATGCTTCCATCACGACTTCCGTCGCTGATACGGTTGATCTCGACAGCTTTCAATTCCTTCTAGGATGCTTCGTCGCTAAGGGTCAGCTTTCTTAAATCTTCTTCATAAAGCTTTCAATTCCTTCTAGGATGCTTCAAGAAACGGAGGATATATTGTTGCGAGCCATGCAAGCCACTTTCAATTCCTTCTAGGATGCTTCTTATATTTTTTATTTGCGGTATTCTTATTATTATTGAATACTTTCAATTCCTTCTAGGATGCTTCGGTGTTGGAAAACTCGCAGGCGGTTGGAAGGTTAGAATAGGCTTTCAATTCCTTCTAGGATGCTTCCACGGAAGAACTTGGCCACACCTATCAGCCTCGGAACTGTGACTTTCAATTCCTTCTAGGATGCTTCGGAATAAACAATAGCGATCCGACTTACTACGAGCTGGAGCTAACTTTCAATTCCTTCTAGGATGCTTCATGTTGCCGCCTTCGATGACGGCAACTTAGAGGTGGTCTCTTTCAATTCCTTCTAGGATGCTTCGTCTTTCAAGTCAGCATCATCGAGCTCGACATCATCAACTTTCAATTCCTTCTAGGATGCTTCATAGACAGGATACTAAACGCAAAACCTGCCGAGTGAAATTCTTTCAATTCCTTCTAGGATGCTTCATCAGTATAACCGTGGGCGTGATCAAGGTACTGCTAACCCTGCTTTCAATTCCTTCTAGGATGCTTCCTAATACTAATTTCTGGGGGCATTGTGGGCGGAAACTTACTTTCAATTCCTTCTAGGATGCTTCTCCGTTTTCACCTTCGATGTTGCCTCTACCTGCTGACGTGCTTTCAATTCCTTCTAGGATGCTTCATTAGAAGCGAAGAAGGAGGAAGAAAGGGACAAACAGCTGCTTTCAATTCCTTCTAGGATGCTTCAACTTACAAGGGATTAACGGTTTTTTTGTAACCCTGTCGGGTCTTTCAATTCCTTCTAGGATGCTTCGACAGGGTTTTGACTGCTGGGGTTTGAACGTTGTCAGTCATTCTTTCAATTCCTTCTAGGATGCTTCAGGGGACAACAAAGGAGGGCAAACCATTCACTGCAACTTTCAATTCCTTCTAGGATGCTTCGCAGACAAAATGGAAACCAAATCTAATTGTGTAACATTTCTCTTTCAATTCCTTCTAGGATGCTTCGAGGGGTAATGATGGTAAGGGCTACTATTTACGGTAACGTGTCTTTCAATTCCTTCTAGGATGCTTCATCTGGTGCTAAATACAATTATTACATAAAGCAGATATACTTTCAATTCCTTCTAGGATGCTTCAACGGTGTGGCGATAACGAAAATTGTCATAGTGGCACTAACCTTTCAATTCCTTCTAGGATGCTTCTGCACGAAATAACAAAGATAAAAATTATGTATGATACTTTCAATTCCTTCTAGGATGCTTCACCCAGAGCCAAGTCCACCAGTACGTATGAACCCATTGCCCTTTCAATTCCTTCTAGGATGCTTCGACAGCTATATGATAAGTAGATGCCATATGTCCAAAAAGACCTTTCAATTCCTTCTAGGATGCTTCATGTTACTTCCAGGTTGCCGTCATAAAAGGCGGCAACATTCGACAGCTATATGATAAGTAGATGCCATATGTCCAAAAAGACCTTTCAATTCCTTCTAGGATGCTTCAACAGTGGGACTTACGAGAGAGGGCTTGGCGTCTCCCTCCGCACTTTCAATTCCTTCTAGGATGCTTCGAAGTCAGCCTCTAAACCTGAACATCATGCTCACCTATGAACTTTCAATTCCTTCTAGGATGCTTCTACGGTGAGTATGAAATGGATATTAGTAAACTAATACACTTTCAATTCCTTCTAGGATGCTTCTTGAATAAAGGATGTTCCAGCCCTCTGATAATTAATGTTGACTTTCAATTCCTTCTAGGATGCTTCGTTGCCCTATAGATGTTTTTGAAGTTAATAAACCTAATCACTTTCAATTCCTTCTAGGATGCTTCATCTGTTGGAGTGGGAAATTCTCCAGTAAGAGATATTGGTACTTTCAATTCCTTCTAGGATGCTTCTTGAATTCGCCAAACCAGTCGCCCAATCAGGTGTTCCGGCTTTCAATTCCTTCTAGGATGCTTCGACGACGTAATCAACAACATCAATAAACTCAAACAATTCTTTCAATTCCTTCTAGGATGCTTCAACATTGGCAATTCTGTTGTACAAGAAGGGGATGAAAGACTTTCAATTCCTTCTAGGATGCTTCTTCGTTACATGGAACCAGATGATAGCTACGAAATAATAGGACTTTCAATTCCTTCTAGGATGCTTCTGCCAGGCGTGTCTTGTAGCATACTTACGGGCAAAGTGAAGGAGTCTTTCAATTCCTTCTAGGATGCTTCCAGGGAAAAGTATGGGGACATAATCCCCATAGTGATAATGGTCTTTCAATTCCTTCTAGGATGCTTCGGGTTAATCACAGCCCCATTGGGTGCTGTGATTATTTACAAGCTACTTTCAATTCCTTCTAGGATGCTTCATGAGAGCCATTCCACGAAAGAGAAGGCTAAGAAATTCAGCTTTCAATTCCTTCTAGGATGCTTCCACCGTTAGGGTAAGAACATGACTAAAGTGAAGATAAAACCTTTCAATTCCTTCTAGGATGCTTCCACGAAATCTACTACCAATTCCTTCGCGTTCATTTTTGTTCCTTTCAATTCCTTCTAGGATGCTTCT